>Ga0118677_10006282_pt1 | contig 20224 bp, 18 predicted proteins | sample AliMusrvi5mmetaG_FD_86154 | JGI IMG/M metagenome (GOLD analysis project Ga0118677, IMG submission 86154)
ATAATTCCATTTGGCTCATTGTTATTTCATCCTTTTCTGTCATAGTGCCTCCATGAGGCACTATATCAGATTAGGACATTTCTAAATTGGCCAATTAGGACATTATCATTTTGGTGTTACATCGTTAATTAGACGGTTTCTGCCATAACTGCTTTTGTGTCATATTTGTGTCATAGACTCACTACTTTACCAAGATGACTCTCATAGGTTCGAACTGCTTCTGTCTTGTATTTTGATTACTTAAGCAAGGATTTAAGTACCGGCAGCAATGCTTCACCCCAGACTTCATACCCTTCCCGGGTCAAATGCACGCCGTCAGAATACAGTTCCGGTTTAATCTTCCAGTTATCCGCAAGCTTATCAGAAATATCCAAAACAACGACATCTGAACCTTTATAAAACTTCATCAGTTGGGCATCGACTATTTTAAGATTTTCAAGCAATTTCGGCGTGTCCTTGGGATAGCCCCTGGGAAAAACCGTCATGAGCACTACCCTGGCCTTGGATTGTTTTTCACGCACAATATCGACGACCATAGTTATGGCTTTTGTAACATCATCCGGATTAGGATACCCGATTATGTTTGTCCCGATATTAATCACCACAACTTTAGGGGACGCGCCGTCAAGTTCGCCGTTAAGCATCCGCCACATCAACCCTTGAGTGTTGTCGCTGCCTATGCCAAAGTTGACAGCCTGCATCGGCTCAAAGTTTTTTTTCCAATACGCGGCGCCGCCTCCTGCCCAGCCATAAGTGATAGAATCTCCGAAAAAGAGTACTCCAATCGGAACGCCTGATTTTGCGCGCGCCACATAGCCTTCGTGTACCTTATCAAAATATTTAAGATCTTTTGGGATGCAAATATATGGAAGACTTCCGGCGGACTGCGCTGCCAGCTGCGCCGCAAATACTGCAACAAAAAGGATAATGACGGTTTTTAGCTTCATTGTATTCCTCCTCCGCGCATCTGTGCATCAGCTCTTCCAGTCCCATTGTTCAGTATTTTTGTGAGTTTATTTATGCATTCCACCATGCTTCTGCCGGTGTGATAGGATGCTTTCCACGGATTGCCAAGGTCCGACAATTTTATCCCGCCGGCTCTATCAAGCAACGGATACCATTCCCCTGCTTTCTTGTTTATCATTTTGCTGTCAACAAATTCCCAGATATTTATAAAAGCATCCAGGAACTTGTCATCATGAGTTAATTCATAAGAATATAAAGCGCCAACCAGTGATTCAGATTGCTGCCACCACTCTTTATCCAAAACCATTGCTTTGCCATTGTAGGGACCATCTCTAAACATGCCGCCGTATTTCCTGTCAAGCCCGTATCTTATTGAGTGGTTGGCCAATTCTTCCAGTATCGGAGTATAGCGTGAAGGTTTAATCTTCAGAATTTCAAATGCCTTTAAAGTTAACCAGACCAATTCTAAATTATGTCCATAAGATGTTGTTCTAATCCCGTCAATATCCTTAACCTTGGCAGTATCCGTCTTCCTGTCAGCATTCCAGGTTCTTTTTATTGCTATTGGAGGTATATTCTCAAATTTAATATTAAATTGATTCAAGCCGCAGAAATATTTCTTATGCACCATTCTGTCAAAAATCAGCTCTATCGTTTCAAGCAGCTTACGGCGGTGTAATTCCTTTTTTGTGCATTCGTATAGTTTTGTATATGCCTCCAAAAGATGCATATGCACATCCAGAGATTTTCTGTCTCCGCCCGCATAACCCGGTTCTTCCAATTCCCAGTTTTCAGTAAAATTCTCATAATATCCGCCATAGAGATTATCAGAACAATGAATTTGCAGCAATTCGAAAGTCTTTTCGGCAAAAGCAAGTATCTCTTTATTCCCGGATATTAAATAATATTCGCATAAAGCATATAAGGCAAAACTCTGGCCATAAACAACCTTGCCTCTATCCAGAGAAGTCCCCTTGTTGTCAGTCTTCCATATCCAACCATAATTTTTATAATCCCAGAAATATTTTGCAAGAAAATTATATCCGCATTCCGCGTATTTTTTATATTTAGCGTCATTTTTAAAATATTTGCAAAACAAAGAAAGACCATACAACACCCTGGTTTGCGTTACCAGATATTTCTCATCTGTGTTTTTAAAAATGCCGTCTTTATCAAAATCCACCAGGTATCCGCCGTTTTTTCTGTCTATGCACCTTTCTGACCAGAAAGGCACAAGTTGTTCTTCAAAATATTCATTCATTCTTTCAAGAACTTTTCTCAAGCATATCTTCATTTTGATATTCATCCGGTATCCTCGTGTTACTAATTTATAACTGCAATGGAAACAGCGAACTTTTTTACCGACATCACGTCATTATTCGCCGCCGTCGCCTTTGTTCAATTATATCCCCGTTTTCTTGCTTCCTCAAGGATTGCCTCGGTAGCGGTTGCGCCTATTCTTGCGACGCCAAGTTCCATTACTTTCAGCAATTCGTCAAGCGACCTGACGCCGCCCGCCGCTTTTATTTGGACCTCCGGCGAGCAGTGCTGCCTCATCAGTTTCAGGTGTTCTTCTGTAGCGCCTTTATAATTGTACATTCCATTGGCTTGCTTCACGAACCCGTAACCGGTGGAAGTTTTCACAAAAGCCACTTTTATTTTTGAGCATATCTCGCATAACTTTATTATATGATTATTCTGTAAATAATCATTTTCAAAAATAACTTTCAATATTGATTTATTCTTAAGGCATACTTCGTTAACGGCCTTTATTTCAGCCTCAACATAAATAAAATCCCCGCCAAGGACTTTCCCGTTATTTACAACCATATCTATTTCAGTCGCTCCCGACTTGCAGGCTTCGTCAGTTTCCAGGCATTTATTTTTTGTTGTGCTGTTCCCGTGCGGGAAAGTAACCACAGAACAGATTCCGACATCCGAACCCTTTAGTATATTTTTTGACATTTCTATCGCATAAGGTTTTACACACACGGTCGCGACATCATATTTTTTGGCGATTTTACACCCCTGATCGATGGCCTCATCTGTCATGGTCGGATGAAGCAAAGAATGGTCTATCATTTTCGCAAGCGTCTTTAGCTTAATTTCCTTTCCCATTGGTTTCCTCCGCATAGTTGCCTCTGATACTAATTCTCCTTACTTGAAATTATTTTGCCGCCTTTGCGCATCTTCCATGAACCACTCGTTAACACTCGGCCGCGCCCTGTACTCAAGCGAAGCCTCTAGTCCAGAACCCGAATGAAATCTATAGTCAAGAACCCGAATGAAATGAGTGGTTCGGGAGAGTGGTTCAGGACTAAAGGCTTCGCTCCGGTTCACGGCACGACGGTCAATGCACTCAATAATCCATGAGCCGTTAATTAGCAATTAGCAATCAGTAATTAGTAATCCGCGGAGCTGCGCCGCAGGCGCACCCTGAGCGGCAAGACCGCGAAAGGCCTATCGCTTTTGCTGCGCATCTGCTCTTCCGCCCTCTGCCCTCCGTCCACCGACCTCTGTCCTCTTTGTTCCTATTTATACGCAATAAAAAAAAGCCGTTTGAATGGGAATAGAACCTTGCCGTTGGACTGCGCCGGGTACTTATTTATTATTTCGCATAACAGGTCAGATTCAAATTCTTCTTTTTCGACTTCGCTTTTCAACCTGTTAAGATAAGGCCTCAGTGCCGTGCTCCTTGACCATTCGAGTATTGCCGGATGAGAGTCCATGATGTGGATATAAGTGGTTTCCCACATTTCAACGGCAGGAACGCGCTTCGACAGGATATCATAATAGAAACCTGTCTCTTCGTAGGTGAACATCTCGTCGCATCCTCTTGTAACTTTTGCCCATTTCTTACTCTTTGAAACTTTGTCTATTGCCTGCCAAATTGCGAGGTCTTTGAACTTCGGCAGTTGTACAGCCAGAACACCATTCTCCGATACCAAATCGAGAAGTCTTTCAAGCAGGCGCTTATGGTTCGGTATCCACTGAATCGTGGCGTTTGAGAATACCAAATCATACTTCTTCTTTGAATTGAATGTTGCTGCGTCCGCAATTATCCATTCCTGCTTTGGATAATCGCTCTTCGCCTTTTCTATCATACCGGGCGAATTATCCAGTCCTGTAATCCTGCTATTCAACCATTTCTCCGCAAGTATTTGCGTGCTGTTCCCCGGCCCGCACCCCAGGTCAATGATATTTCCCGGTGCCTTCTCGAACCGAATCCTGTTCACAAGATCAATTGATGGCTGAGTCCTTTCATCACTGAACTTCAAGTAAAGCTTCGGATCCCAATCGTTTGTTTTCATGTGTTTATTCCTCTTATTGTAGAATCTGCTCCATGACGACCACCACTGTCCATTTGTCGCAATACCCTATCGTTTTGTCAAGAATAAAGGTGTCTCCCTTTTATTTAAAGCGGGATATGCCCTTGACCGGCCGGAAACTTGGAGTATAATAATGGCAGAAACACGGGTAGTCAGCTTTGAAATATTAACTACAAATTCAGGTTGATACCTTAAAAGTCATATTATTTATGGAGGTACTTGGTAAAATGAAAAATTTTAGTAATCGAATTATTTCGGCAGCACTCGCGTCTATGGTTGTTGCGTGCATTTTCAGCGGCATTTTATTAAAGAATGCCGAAGCTGCCGGCCGGGTTGAAGCCGGTAAAACCCAAACAGTAACAATCACTCTTCAAATGGGAATAAAATTGCCGGATGGATCAACCTACACAAACACAAAGGTATGGCCCTTGGACGCGCTGGGAGTCGGACAACATAACGGTATTTGGTGCATAGGAGGAGGCCACCCCGCTCTCGGAGGAGGCAAGATACCAAGATATCACATTCTCTCATATTATGACATCAGCATGATTCCAAAAGGCGCAAAAATAAATTCTGCATATTTATCATATTTTTTCTTTCAGCCATCTTCGGGAGATCATAATATTTCAGTACACAGGGTTGAGGATCCCGATAATTTGGGAATGTGGGATGTCACCTCAGTCACTTACTCGAGCAGAGCAGGTATATATAAGGGATCAAGTACCCCCGGTCGATACTGGACAAAGAAACCCTATGCTTATCCGGCAGGCAACATTTGGGCTCCGGGCTCAGGCCCTGCAATAATGGAATCTATAAAATCTACCGCCACCTGTTCATTTGAATTTGGAGCTCTACCCGGCGACCGTTGGATGACAACCGGAGATGTAAGCGCGGATGTGCAGGCCTGGCTTGATGGCACCGCAGTAAATCAAGGTTGGCTTTTAAAGGCGTCAACCCCTCAAAACTCCGGCAGATTTGCAAGCAACGCAAGCGTTACGGAACAATTTCCGACCGCTCAATGGCAAAAACCAAAACTTGTAATTTCTTATTCTATGTCCTCCGCAAAATAGCCGGTCCGAAACCAGCCAAAGTGGCGCACAACCGGCTCCGCCGGATTGCTAATTGTTGATTACTAATTGATAATTATAGACTCATGTTTTCAATCAGCCTACTTACCTCTGCCTTTACTTGAACAGCTCAAGATATTCTTTCAACTCAAATGAGCGGTTCCTGGCGTTCCCGGTCCTTTCCTTTAAAATGCCGGTTTTCGCGAGAACTAATATCAATCTTGAAGCCGTTGTAAAAGACACTTTCAGCTCATCCGCAATAGTTGCCGCATTCATGATCGGCTGGGAGTACATCTTATTCAGGAGTTCTTCCCCGAGCGTTGCCCTTTTGCCGAGCTTTGCAAGTTTCACCGCATAGTTTTCGCGTAAAGCGGCGATTGCCCTGAAGGTTTCAATGCCTTTTCCGGATGTGCTTATAACCGCCGACAGAAAGAACTTTATCCACTGTTCAGGATCATTTTTGGTCCTGACAGCGGTAAGCGACTCGTAATAAGCGTTCCTGTTCCTGTCAAAGTAATCGGACAAATAAAGAACCGGCTTTCCGAGCATCTTGTTTTCGACAAGAAGGAGTGTAATCAGCAGCCGGCCTATCCTGCCGTTTCCGTCCAGGAACGGATGAATTGCCTCAAATTGATAATGGCAAATAGCTGTCTTGACAAGAACCGGCATTTTGATGCTTGAATTATGGATAAACTTTTCCAAATCCGAAAGAAGATCAGGGAGCTCCGCCTGATGCGGCGGAATATACATTGCATCCTTAAGGCTTGACCCTCCGATCCAGTTCTGACTTTTTCTTATCTCTCCCGGGGCTTTGTGTTCTCCTCTGGCTCCGGATAATAGAATCTCATGCGCCCCCTTGAGCAGTCTGATGGAAAGCGGAATTTTATCAAGAGAGGATATCGCGTGATTCATCGCGTTTATGTAGTTGTGTACCTCAAGCCAGTCATCCCTCTTCTCCGGCTCAATATCATCACGGGAAATCAGAGCTTCTTCAATGTTGGTATTGGTGCCTTCTATCCTGCTTGTAGAATCGGCTTCCTTGACAACATGCATCTTCAGAAAGAATTCTATATTTGGGACATGGACCGAATATTGATTTAAGTCCGCAAGAGACTTGACGGCCTCTTCCAAAAGAATATCTATTTCGTCATCCTCCCACCGAAATGGCCTATTTACGAGCGCCGGGGAGAAACTCTTATACTGATATTGCTGCCTGTATGTTCCTGCTATGTATTTGTTCATTTGGGGCATTATACCTTATTTGCACTTACTCGGTCAACTGCAAATATAAATATCTACATTTGCAGATCGGTTTGTTGAATCCAACATAGCCGGCGGGCATATATTTCTGTCATCCTGAGCTGATGCAGAATGCCTTTGTTTACTAACACACAACCTATATTAGATTATATGAGATTATATTAGATTTGTCTGATGAAAAGTGAACGCGCCGCGTTCATTATTGATTTGTATTTAGCAGTAGTAATCAGTAATCCGCGAAGCGGCCCATACCTTGCTGGTTTTTAAGCATCCAACCGACCTCTGTTCCAACCTACCTATTTGCCCAAGTAATCGTCAACTGCAACACCGTCGCGAATGCGACCCAGAGCAGATATGGAATCTGCATATAGGTAATCCAGCGGGCGTGCGGCCAGACAGCAATCATAGCCCAGACGAGCGTGGAAAGAATCAAAAGTATGTCCGCCGCGGCAAGCAGGTTGTTCTTCAGTCCAAATTGAAGCGGAGTAAAAGCGAAGTTAAACAGAAGGTTGAGAATGAAGGGCAGCGCTACCAGGAACGGAATCTCTTTCTTCCCTGCCATTGCGAAAACCTGGATAAACGAAATCGCTATCATAATGTAGAGAACCGACCATACCGGCCCAAAGAGCCAATTCGGCGGCGCCCACGAGGGCCTAATCAGCTGCGAGTACCAGTTATAGCTCTGCATAAACCCTCCACAAATTCTGTCTAAATAAAAGCGTCATCCTGAGCCGGAGGCTCAGTCCTGAGCGCAGCGAAGGCATCGTCCTGAGCGCAGCGAAGGCGCAGTCCTGAGCGAAGCGAAGGACCTATCTCTGCTCAATAAAAACCTAAACCATAATCTTTGAACCGTTAATCAGTAATTATCAATAAGCAATCAGTAATTGGTTTTAGCGCGAAGGACCCATGCCGCTCCGCGGATTACTAATTGCTGATTACTAATTGATAATTAAATACTCACGTTTTCAATCGGTCTACTGCCCACCGTCCTCTTGCTTTTGCTGCGCATCCGCGCATCCGCGCCTCCGCCCCTCTGCCCTCTTGCTCTTGCCGCGCCTCTGCGCATCCGCGCCTCCGCGCATCAAACCTTCTACCTTAACAACTAGGCTCAGTCCGATTTACACACTATTTCCCGCTAACTTCCACAGGAAGCGCTTTTCTCCAATTAACATAGGCAAAACTCCAGCGGTAATTCTGGCTGAATTGTTTTCCCCCGTCTAACCAGGCAAACTTGACGCCGCCTGCAAAAAGTTTATCGCCTTTTATCCGGAACTGCTCTTCTCCGGTGTAGTGCCAGAGCCAGGCGTAAAGCGGCGCTATTAAAAGATTAAGATCCGGCGCCGGCCCCTTTTTGTTATTCTCATAGTAGAAGGTACTTTTATCCTCTATCCAGGCGCTATCCCACATACGGACCGCAATCTCTTTTATCGCCGAGAAAATCTCCTTTTTCTTTACGGGATCAGCGAATTTGCTTTCATAATAATATATCAGGGCTTCGCAGGTAAGCCCTGCCATAAAAGGCTGGAACCCTGTGCCATTTTCCGCATTGTAGGGATAGGAAGCGCTGCCGGATTTGAGCCATTCGTTCCAGATCGTCAAATGGCGGAGCGCGAGGTCAATATATGGATCGGGCTTGCTGAAAGCGGGATCTCCGAGTTCCTGCGCCGTAAGATAGCAGTTAATATTGTATGCAACTTCCCTGCTGAGCGCGACGGTCTTCAGGTCATACTCTGTAGTTTTGGCGTAATCAATATTCCTGTCCGCAAAGGCACCCTGTTTTGCAAGCTTTAGCAGGGCTTCTTTTGATTTGATGTCTCCGGTTTTCTTGTAGTCAATATATAGCCCGTGAGGGAAAAGCCGCCAGGCGCCGACCATCGGTATCTTCAACACATACTCGTCGCGATACCAGTCCTTGCAGACCTGAACACCCTGAAGCCATTTACTGTCTTTCGTATATTCAGCGATTTGGTAATAGACCTTGATGCCGTCGTAGTACCAGACATATTTTTCATCAACCTCGCCCTTTATGGGAGTCAGAAACTTTTCTCCGTTTTGCATATTCTCTTCCCAGGCATCAAACGAGGGAATGGGCGGAACACTTACTTCGGGAAAAGCAGTACACGGCAGAACCAAAGCGAACAGCGCGAAAAAAAGCATGATTGTTTTCATCTAACTCCTTTGTTGTTTTTCAATAATTTCATTCATCTTTTTTCTGTATTAGAAACTCACGGATTGCGAGGGTATCGGCCCTCGGACCACCGTCTTCCGCCCTCCGCCCTCTTGCTTTTGCTGCGCCTCTGCGCATCCGCGCCTCCGCCCCTCTGCCCCTCAATCCCAGCAACAATACTCCTCGCCCTCCTGCATCTTATCTCCGCATTTTGGGCAGATGAACTTATCTTTTTTCCTTACCCGCTTCACCTTGGCTGAACCGCAATCGGGACAAAGCACGCCTTCAGCCTTCTGCTTGATTACCGCGTTCTCTATGTCTTTTAAATCTTTCTCCAAAAGCCCCAAATGGCCGCTCCAGGGCTGGTTTGGCCCGGAGACTTTTTTGAATTCTTTCAGACTGCAGTATTTATCTATGACCACCATCTTTTTGCAATCCGGGCAGGAATAGAGCACACCTTCGCAAAACCTGAAAATCGGAAGCTTCCCGACACCGAGCATCAGCATATCAGTTTCGTAGGAGCATTTGGTGCATTTCAGTTTAAACCCATTGCCCACTGGCACTCCTTTGGCTGTGATTGAATATCCTCACCTTTTAAAGGGGACAGACACCTTTAATTATCCTACTTCCTCAGTCCTACTTGGATTTCTCGGACGCCCCTGCTTGGTTAAGCGCAGATTCAAACCAAACTTCTTCTCAAGTTTCGCAATAAAACTTTCACTTCCCATAGCCCTGCTCATATTTGTCGCTTTTCTGATCTCTCCGACAAACTCCTTTGATTCCTTCTCCCTGACATACTCCTTCCATTCCTTCCCGGTTATCTCATAATACCCCGTCATTCCCGTTATCTTGATCTTCCCGGCACCGTCATCCATATTGAATTTCGCGCTTGACCATTTCCAATCTTCTGCTTTCTTTACCAGCTTGGCCCTTACCGGATTTAGTTCAACATATCTTGCCGCTTCCTTAATATGCTCATCGCCTAAGATGCAGGAATAGAATCTCCCCTGCCACAAATGTCCCTTTGCCTTCTTCTTCTTGTTGAAATAATGCGAGTACCTCATGTGAGTTGCGCTGAATAGTTTCGCGAGGCTCTCTTGTTCCTTTGGGATGGCTACAAAATGGACGTGATTTGACATCAGACAATATGCCAGGATGTACACCTTGTATTTCACGCTATATTCTTCTATCCAGGCTAAATACTGCTCGCGGTCTTTGTCTGTTTCAAATATAGCTTGCCTGTAATTCCCTCTCTGGGTTATATGGTAAGGCATTCCTTCTACTATTACTCTTCTTGTTCTCGGCATCCAGTTTTTTTATCAACATTTCATCGTTTTGTCAAGAATAAAGGTGTCTGTCCCCTTTATTAGGCGAAGGAAATCATACCAGCCTTTATCTGTATTAGCGATGTAGTAGTCCATTCTATTTCTTCTCTGGTTCCTTTTCCGCCGCTCTTTGCAATTTAAGATCTTCTCCAGCAGCAAGATACCCTTCCTTCCGTTGCGTATCATATTGCTGATTTATTCTTATAACTTTGTTCTCAGTTATCCACTTTTTCAAATATTCTCTAAGACTTGCGTCGCAGGCATATACATATGTCCCTGAAATGCCCCGTGACATCAAGGTCCTATAAATATTCTTAATATAAGTTAAAAGCTGTTTATCGCCTTTATCATATACAGCATTGGGCTTACCGTTCCTATCAAAGTATTTTTTTCTATCAACGATTATAGTGTGCCGTTGCTTATCATACGAGACCTCAGGCCCCAGGATAACTCCAGCGTAATTCAGGTCATATCCTTGGGTTGTATGTATACATCCTACTTCTTTTGCCGCATTTGGCGAATTAACCCAATCTTCCGTTGTGCTATTCCATCTAAAATCAACATCTTCAATCCTGAAATCGTATCCTGGTTTCCCTCCTTGAGTCTTCCACTCCCACCCGAACCCTGCAATCATCCGTGAAAGTCCATATTTCTCGTCTTTTTCTTTTATTTCCTCAACCATATCTTTTATTTTTTCAAATAGTTTAAACTCGTAATTAGCAAATATTTTCTTCTGTTTGCATGAGGATTCAAGGATAGTGTCAACGTAGCCGATGTAATCCTTGTCTTTTACACGCAATTGAGAAGTTAAGGTATACCGTTTTGCTTTTCCTACCAAATTATCAAATCGTTCAGCTTTTACATCAGCAGGCTTAATTGACTGCCCACTGTCGTAGAAAAGGACCTGGAATGTACTCTGTTTTAAAATCCAATCAAGCTGCGTTCCAGTCTTTTCGTTCAATCCCAGTTTCCTGTTTGTTTTCGCAATAATCCCATACCGACCTCGGGTGCTCAACCTGTGAGCCTCATCAACGATCAAAACATCATACCTCTTCTTTGCAACATCCCCCGGCCCCAAAACCATACTAGGCTTAAGTCCCGAAACAAACCGGAAGACCTGTTTGATAGTTTTCCGAAGAGATGTCATAGGAATTACAAGTCCTATTTCCAGCGTTCTCTTAGATTTTATTTGTTCTAACTTCTTGAGAATATCCATATTGCCGGACATATCATCCAGTTTTTCTAAGTAATCCTCTTCCTTTATTTCCGTTCTCAAAAGTTTCATCAAGAAAATTGCGAGTACTGTCTTGCCTGTTCCGGCACCACCTTCTATAATCAGGGGAATATTCGATTTGTTTCCGTTTAGCCCTGCTATAATATCGGTTAGCACACCTGCAATTGTCCTAAACTGATCTTCAGTAAGAGTTTTGTACGGAGAGTATTTAAAAAGATCAGAATTGTCTATTTGTGCCAACTGGTTCTTGGCAAGATTTTTCGCAATCAGCAAATCCCACAACTCGTCAAATTTTATTTTATATTTTTCCTTCTGGAAGTAATCGTGGGATACAAGCCCCATATTCCCGTTCTGCAATATATATTTCCCATCTGAAGCCATATATTTAATAAGAAATGATTCTATATCTAAAGTGGCGGATTTATTGAATTCAGCGTCGAAAATCAATTTCAGATGTTTTAAGTTGCTCCTATCAGGGTTTGAAAAATGATTAGCCATCCTTCCTTTTGCATCAACGGTCTCTCCTACATATGCTTCTGCTTCATTGTGGATAATATAGACAATAGGCCATTTTTGATTGTAGACATTGTTTTGGCCTATTTCTTCTATGCCGCCTTCCGTAAACTCAAACTTTGCTATTTCTACCATTAATAGCCACCTTTAAACCTTATAACTTGTTGTATTTCGTGTGTTTCCCTCTCGCTTTCTCAACCGGGTATTTCCTAGTATTTTTCTCTATTTTCCCGGCAAGCGCTTTTTTAATATCTATTCCCAGGTCATGACTCATCAAAAGCACCCAATACAAAACATCGGCAAGTTCTTCGCTTATCTCTGACTTGTGGGATTTGACATGCGCCAATACTTCTTTTGGATTCTTCCATTGGAAATGCTCAAGGAGTTCGGTAGCTTCTAGGACTAGTGAGAGGGCGACATCTTTGGGATTGTGAAATTGTTTCCAATCGCGGGCTTCTCTGAAAGCGATAATCTTCTTGGTAAGCTGCTTGATATCCGACATTCAGTATTCCCCCATTACAAACGACATTTTTCTAATTACTCCCCAATTATAATCCACACCCACCTGCTTTAACAATACCTTTTGGGCCTTATTTCCTCCTCAGCAGCGCGTAGTTCAACATCGCCGGTTCCTTCAGTTTTTTGAACTTCTTGTGTTCAAACCAGCCGAGGAATTCAAACTTGCCGTTGGATTTGATCAGGCCGGAAAACTCTTCGGGAAAAATCAGTTTGGAATCAAAACGGCTTTCTACCGCGAGTTTTTTGCCGTGGTCGTCAATATCCAATCGGAGGGTTTCTTTGCAGAGCTGGGCCATTTTGTCTTTTACTTTGAGGTCGTAGCTTGTCTTGACCGTAATACCGTGCTTTTTCATCACCCAGGACTGCCTGTTATCCTTTGAGGGCCAGTCGTGGCGCACATTTTCCAGAAGATATAGCCCGCCGGGGCGAAGAGATTTGGCGACGGAGTTCAGATGCGACAGGAATTCATCGTTGCTTCTCACATAGCCGATGGTTCCCATAAGCATAAAGGCGAAATCAACCTTCTTTTTGAGTTTGAACCGGAGGAAGTTCGCCCTGACCGTTTCAATACTTACTCCGGAGGCCGCCGCTTTATCCTTTAAGTACTTCAGCATCTCCCGGCACGAATCAAGAGCGACCGCCTCGTGCCCGCGCTTCGCGAGCTCCCTCAGCTGGCGGCTCGGGCCGCAGCCGATATCAAGGAAGCGCTTCACCTCAATCTTTGACTTTCTCTCTATGAACTCCTCAAAGAGCGCGAGCTGTTTTTTTACATCAACGAAGCCGAAGGCAACCTCGTAGTAAAGCGGCATCTTGTAAATCTTCATCCGTTTCTCCTATTTCGTCTTCTCGCCCGTCAAACTCGCGATGGCCCTCGCGGCTTTCAACCTCATCTGGTCAAGCTGGGAGCCCTTGAAGTCTTTCATATGCTCGGACATAAAGTCAGAGCCGTAGGCGTCGCCCTTTCCTTTTGGATAATTGATTGCCTCGGCCGCCGTTAGCACCCTTTCCGCCGCCCTCACAGCCGCCATATCGGAACCTTTGTATTTCTTTATTGCCTGTTCAAGCGTCCAGAGGTACTCGTAATCATAGACCCCTTCCCGTATCTGCTCCCATTCCACCGTGTCAACCACGGAACCGTCCCTTTTCAGGACCGCGCAGGAGGCGTGAGCATAAGGCGTGGTCGGATCGCCGTAATGGGCCGCGCCCCACCAGAACTGCGAGTTTCCAAGCGCCTTGTTCTGCTTTACCAGCACGCCGAAGGCGTAGCGCGTGGGGCCGCAGTTATAGAGCAGGAGCGGCTTGTTGTATTCGTGGGTACGCTTTATCACCAGGTCGCAGGGCTCATAGAGGCCGTGGGTGGTGGTAAGGTCGCACTGCGGTATAATTTTGGTGTAATCAATCCTGGCGTTGCCCCAGTGCGTCCACGAGACATTTGAGACGCTCTTTGTATCCTTCAGGATATTGCAATAGTTCACAACATCGTTATAGGTCCTGTAGGTGCGGCTCTTGTCGTCCTCCTGCTCCCTGGGCTCATCCAGCGTCCAGATGACCTCGGGCCAGCCGTCCTTCTTTTCTTTTTCCTTGAACTGGTTGAGCAAACTCCGGAAAAGTTTGGTGTGGAGCGGGCTCCAGAGCTCGGTCTTGGCGTCCTTGGCTATCTGGAAGTAAATGGTATTATCAAACATCCATTTATTGAAGCCGTACTTCTTGAGGAGAGGCGCAACCCTGTCGGCCGTTGTGAAATCAACGGTGATGGCGTCGCCGTTTATTTTGTAGGATGCAGGCACGGCGGAATCAAAGCAGGTCATCCCGTGATTCTTCAGGTTTATCAGGTGCTGTTCCAGGACCGCGTCCTCGGGGTAACCGTTGTAGTACCACATCCACCAGGTATGGCCTTTGGAATATTCGGCGAACTCAAAGGGAAAGACTTCCAGGGTTACGGGCAATTCTGTCTTTGTCTTCCCGGAGACATTTACCGTCACGCTGCCTTTATATACTCCGCTCTCCGCGCCCGCGGGAATGCTCACCGTAAGCCATAAAGCGCGGGTGATGCCCTCGGGAACATCGCAGGCGCCGGGGGCCAGGTATCTGCCTTTCAGAATTTGCCCCGCGTCAGCGCGCATATACTCGTACTGAATATGAAACGGCGAGACGCTCTCTTTCGGGATGCTCTTGCCGCCTTCCTTGACAAGATCGGTAACCTCTAAGCTCACTCCCGACAGGTCTTCGTGGGCAAGCAGGCAGAATACGAGCGGAACATACTGGCCTTTTACTCCTGAGCCGGACAATTCTTTAAGGGTGTCGTCTTTTCCGGGTTTGTTATTCGGATAGATGTCTTCGCCGGCCCCTTTTGAAAACAGGGTGTAGCCTCTTTGTTTATCCTCTGCGGCAGGGGTGAAAAAATTGCTCTCGGAGTATTTTGTTTCTTTAAGCCTGCCGAGTTTTTTCCAGATTTTGACGGTTGTTACTACATCTTTTGTCTCTTTATGGTCCAGTTGATAGACCTTCCAGTACTTGTCCTCGCTGCTGTCAGCCGCCGAAGCTACGCAGGGCAGGCAAAGGGCGAGCAAGAACGCAAAGAAAAATATCTTTTTCATCGTTCCTCCGGTTAAAAGCGATTACTCAGATTACTGGATACGCTTACTCGGATTATGTATTTATGAGACTGAGGATAATTGTAGCACAAAAAAAAAGAACGGACTACACCGAAAACCAAATTTTCAGGCGGAGTCCGTTCCAATAATCATACAGTTAAGGCTTAACGACAGGCGGTTTAGCGACAGCAGTCAATTTGTCATACAGTTTATCTAATCCGGTAATAAGCACCAGGAGCGCGAGAATAGCCGTTATTCTTCCAAATATTTTATGCACGCCGTTGAGTTTGCCCTTTGTGGCCATAAAACCGAGAGCGGGAGTCACCAGGAGCAAAAGAACTGCGATGCCGCCGCCGATGGCGTGCGGAGTTTTGAAATGCGGCCAGCCTGCCATAAGCTTTACGTAGAACATTCCGGAGAAACCAATCAAGCCTGACAGAACGCCCAGAACCGCGAATACGCGGTGTTTCATCAGCCAGCCGTCGGCGCGTTTCCTTGCTATAACGGCGGCGATGACTATCAGGACGCACATCAGGAACATCAAAACCGTGTGAATGAAGAACATATTGCCTCCTCTTTTGCGCAAATCCTTTGTAATATTATAACACACTTTTGCAGAATTTCAGGGTGGCGGAGGATAACCGCCGGCATTTGATCCCTTAATTTGCTTCCAAATTAGGGGGTAGCAGGGTGCTTAGGGTGCATAATTAGAGTTTTTCAGCACCCTGCTAAATCTTCTCCAGGTCAATAAAGCCCCTTTCCGCGTCCGTGTGCAGGAGCCTTACCCTCAATTTCATACCGACTTCCAGGCCTTTAAAACCCTTTATCAGCTTGCCTTCCACGGGAGGATCGAAAAGGCGTACCCAGGTGCCTTTGTCCGAAGCGCCTGTGACTATGGCGTCAAACTTTGCTCCAATCTTCTTCTCGAGCAGCAGCGCGGCGGCGGATTTTTCCAGGCGGCGCTCCACCTTCTTCGCGTCGTCTTCCCTGTCGGTGCATTGTTTCGCAAGGTACTTCAAATCTTCATTCGTATAGGGCTGCTTGCCGCCCGAGGCAATCGCCTTAAGCAGCCTCAAAGTTATCAGGTCAGGATACCTTCTGTTGGGAGCGGTGGAGTGAGTATAGTCCTTAACCGCAAGCCCGAAATGACCGACCGGCGGCTCTCCCGGAACTTCTACGACATATTCTCCCGGGCCGAGCAGTTTGATGATACTGAGCGAAACATCGTGAAAGGTCTCGGGGTTGGAGTTTTTTTCCTTTATTAAGAACCTGTCAAGGGCTTTTGAATCAGGATCCTGCGGCAGCCTGAAACCGCGTTCCCCCGCGAAGGACACAATTCTTTCCCATTTTTTTGGAACGCGCACCACGCGCCTGACGGAAGAGTAGCCGTTTCCCGTGAGAAACCGCGCGGTAACTCCGTTCGCGGCTATCATAAAATCCTCTATGATATCCTTGGCCCTGTTCTTCTCGTCTTCCTTAAGAGCCGTTAGTTTTTCATCATCAAACTCCGGCTGGGTCTCTAAGGTGGACAACTGAAGCGCGCCTGCTTCCCTTCTCTTGGACTTGAGCCTCTGCGCGGTCTGATCCTGGAGCCGGATGTTTTCATCAAGACCCGGAACCGCCGCGACGCCTTCCGGCACAGGCTCCTTTCGGTCAAGCCAGGCGGCCACGCGGTTGTACGCTAACTTTGCTTTGTTCATTACGATTCCCGGATAAACCTTGGAAGACGAGAGATTTCCGTCACCAGAAATATTCATCTCAACTATCATGGCATTTCTCGGAACCCCGCGGTTCAGCGAGGTCAAGTCGGTTGAAAGTTTTTCCGGAAGCATCGGGAAGATTCCGCCGGCAGTGTAGATAGATGTGGTGTTCGCCTTCGCGTGTTCGTCCAGCGCCGTCCCGCCTTTGACCAGCGAGTCAACATCCGCGACCGCGACATAGATTCTGACGGAGGCGGCGTTTAGTTTTTCCGCAACCGTCAGCTGGTCAAGATCCCTGGAATCATCATTGTCAATTGAGCACCAGAGCAGCCGGGTCAAATCCACGGCAGCCTTTTCGGGAAAAGCCGCTCCTTTCATGGCTTCAAGTTCCGCGAGAGCCTGCGGCGGAAAATCCGGCTGCAAACCCTGCTCTATCATCGCCCGGCGGGCAATATTCGCGAGGCGGGCTTTATCTGATAACACCATTTAAACTCCTTTTGGCCGAAAAAGAACCAAAAATCAAAATGAACAATAGAATTAATCCCCAGACCTGAGGGGCGGTCAGGAAAATCACCCACCAGGCGCGCCCGGAAACTTCCATGGCATTCCACCCGCGGGTGTTTAGCATAAGCAGTAAAAGCGCCAGTAAAACTCCTTTTAGGGCGGGTTTCTGCTTTCCGTAAAGGGCAAAGACGCAGAGCGGCAGAAAAGCGTAAATCAGATGGTGGATTTCAAGGAGCGTTTGGATTAGAAGCATGAGCAAAAGCGCCAGCGAGAACGCTTTTAGTTTATTCTCCTCTCCTTCCAAACTGCTTGCCGCCTTCAGGCGCAGGGCCGCGAAAAGCGTAAGCCCGAGGGCGATGACTGCGGTAGAGATTGCAGCCGCCGTATTTGAAAGCATGAGAGGGTTGACCATCGGGTTCGCTTTGAAGACCCTGCTTACGAGAGATATCAGCGATTTGTTGTTATCAAGCAGGTAAGACCCGCTCAGTTTTGGAAGGATGAATGTCAGGTAATGAATAAAATTGGCCGTTCCCGCCGAGAAAGCGCAAACCGCGAAGAAACCGGCGCAAAAACCGAGGTACCAGAAGAAATAGCGCTTCCCCTTTGAGAAAAATATGAAATATAGGAGTAAAACTGCCGGCGTAATTTTGATAAACGAAGCGGCGGCGAGCATAAAGGCCGAGATTAATATTTTGCCCTTCCGGTCAAAGATAAACGCGAGCAGGCATAGGAGCAGGACCAGGTAATTTACCTGACCGAGGCTGAAAGTCTCAAAGGAGGGCATGGAAGCGAGAAAAAGCAGCAAGACCATCCCGAGCATCAGCCCGAAGCGCGTTTCCTTTAGCATAGACAGTACCGCGAGTATCACTCCGCCAAGCAGGAGCAGGTTTACGGCCCACCAGATATAGAGCGCCGTTCCATAAGGCAGAAAAGTCAGGGGCGAAAGCAGAAGCGCGAGCAACGGCGGATAGGTATAGGCAAATTTTTCGGGAACCGGAAAGTTTATGCCCATATCCAGCATGTCTTCCGAAGGGACATTGTTTCTTATGAAGTTTTCGCCGATTTCCAGGGTTGCGTAAGGAGAATTACCGTGACGGAGCTCGTAAGCCGCGACGTAATATGAAGTGAAATCTATATAGCTTCTTTCTCTTTGCATTACCGTTTTGACGACTAATTTGTCCGCAAAGACAAAGAGGGCAACCGCGATAAGCGCAAAGGCAGCCGGCTTTTTTAGATTTAGCAGGGAAATCATGGCTTATTATACCATTTGAACGCACCCTTGTCCGTAGGATATATTTGCTTTGTTTTTTTGCCTGTGTTATCATTTACCCATGAAAAATCTAACCAACGCGATTTTCTCAAATGTTGTTTCTTCAAAAAAGACATATATATTCCTCGTCTTCCTGCTCTTCGCGGCGGGCTTCTATCACTGGTGCAATATCTTCAATTACGGGAACATCTCATATAAGGCGGGTGACTGGACCAAGCAGTACAAATATTACTCAGTATTGAAAGAGTTCGTGACAACCGGGGTCGTTCCCTATCACGTTTCCGAGAAATTCCAGACGACGGACCGCTTTATGGGGAATCCCGAGATAGATTTCTCGCCGCAGATTCTTCTGCTCCGCTTTATTCCGGTAAAAACCTATTTTATCGTGAACCTTATGCTATTTTATGTCATAGGTTTCATCGGCTGCTGGCTAATAAAGAGGCGCTACAACCTCGCCCTTTTCTCATTCGCCGTGCTCTTCACCTTTTTTAATTTTAACGGCTACATCACCTCGCACTTTACAGGCGGGCATTATATGTGGCTGACCTATTTCTTCTTTCCCTTCTTCTTTCTGCTGGTGATGGATCTTTACGAAGGGAAGAACCCTGCCCGCGCCTGGATACTGCTTGCGGGCGTGATGTTTTTGGTCTACCTGAACGCCGCGCCTCATACATATATCTGGCTGATGCTCTTCCTGGTATTCTTCGCGATATTCAACAAAAAGAGCCGGAAATACATATTTTATATAATTCTGGCGAACGCGGGCCTGCTCGCCTTCAGGATATTGCCTAACGCGGTCACCTATGTGGACCGTCTTGGAACACGAGCGATGGGATATTACTCCGTCGGGAACCTGCTTGAAGCTTTGACCTCAATCCGCAATATGACCTATCATCCTGACGCTGCGCGCTACGCGTGGTGCGAATATGATATGTATCTGGATGTTTTGGGGCTGGCTGCGGTCTCCTTCTTTGGAATTTGGCTCTCAATAAGCAAGAAATGGCAGGACCTAAAGGGGAATTTCAAGCCGCTATATCTGCCGCTTGCCGCGCTTTTTATCCTCTCTCTCGGGCGCTTTTACCGCATAATCACCACGATTCCCATCCCGCTTTTTAATTCGGAGAATGTGACGAGCAGGATAATAATCGTCCCCGCATTCGCACTCTTTTTATTCACGGCGGTCAGGATAGATTCCTTCCTGCCAAAATTGAAATCGGGTTATATGAAAACGCTGGCGGTCTTCGCCCTGCTTTTCCTGATGACCTCGCTCTTTACGCACTCTTTCGTCTGGCATGTTGATAATTTTGAGAATCTATACAAGAATGAAGCGGTTGATTTGAAGGTCTCCATTGTTGAAAAGAACGCGTATGTGTATGACGGGTCGGAAAACCCGGCGCATTTGTCTCCTAAGTTGATGGCGGTGGTGGACAAGATTAATAGGAATGAACCGTTGTATAAGAATGTTGTAAATTGGGCGCCGATAGTTTCGATTATAGCGTTGCTATGGTTAAGTTGGTTGTATGTAAGGAATAGGGATAAAAGTTTGTAAGGTAAAATAAAGAACAAGGTTAGAAGTTTATAAGGTTTATAAGGTTTGTAAAGTTTGTAAGGTAAAATCTAAACCTTAACACCACCTTTCAAACATAGCTTGATTGTATTGTGGGTTCTTGATCTTGTTCTTGATCTTGTTTTTGATCTTACTTTATAAACCTTACAAACCTTACAAACCTTATGAACTTTTAAACACTTACTATTTAACCCTTACCCCCTTAACAC
>Ga0118677_10006283_pt1 | contig 20223 bp, 13 predicted proteins | sample AliMusrvi5mmetaG_FD_86154 | JGI IMG/M metagenome (GOLD analysis project Ga0118677, IMG submission 86154)
TCATTAGGCAGTGTCTACTCGGTGTAAGGTTAAAAGATACAACGCATTGTTGACAGGCCCAGAAAGGGAATAACTTTTATTGATCTGTTACTAACCCCGAATGACAAATGGAAATATTTTGTTAATTAAACTTATCCGTATACCTTCCTTTGGCTATGAGGTGACAACCTACCTGTTTTTTGGAGACTATTCGTGTTGTTTTTTGAGTATCGCGGTAAATGATTCTTGTGTGGTGCTATAAACGGAGTAGATTTGGTATCTGAATCGTGCCGCTCTACCGCAGCGAATAGCTTTCCTAGGTGATTACTTGCCGAGGCTCTGCGGAATTGCGACCTTCACACATGACCTTTGTGAGGCAGTGGCTGAGCAAGCAACTCATTCAGACTGTTTCGTCGGGGCTGTAAATGATCGCAAGGAGGGATATGAATATCCTGACAGGGTTCGATTTGAACTGCTGGAAAAGGATCTGGATTCGTACCGCCGAGCGGCTGATTTTTTGAATTTTAACAAGACCGACCTACTCTGCGTTCAGCATGAGTTCGGAATATACGGAGGTGAGGCTGGGAGCCATCTGATAGCCCTCTTGAAAGAAATCAGGATGCCCGTAGTGACAACCCTTCATACAATCCTTCGAGACCCGAATCCATCTCAACGACGGGTAATGCACGAATTGGCAAATCGAAGCGATCGCTTGGTCGTGATGGCACAATATGGCCAACAGATTCTGCGCGAGATCTATGATGTCCCCGAGGCTAAGATTGACGTAATCCCTCATGGCATTCCGGATCTCCCATTTATGGACTCTTCCCTCTACAAGTCCGAATTTGGAGTTGAGGGAAGAGTCGTGCTGCTGACCTTCGGGCTAATCTCTCCTGGCAAAGGAATCGAGTTTGTTATTGAAGCATTACCCGAGATTGTCCGCAGGCATCCAAATGTCGTCTATCTTGTGCTCGGTGCGACTCATCCTAACTTATTATCAACGGAAGGGGAACGCTATCGCCTAAGTCTGGAGAGGCTTTCTCGGGATCGTGGCGTAAACGAAAATGTCATTTTCTACAACCGCTTTGTTTCTGCAGAGGATTTGGAGGAGTTCATCGGAGCAACTGATATCTATCTTACTCCCTACTTGAATGCGGCTCAGGTAACCTCCGGAACACTTGCTTGCGTATTTGGTGCGGGTAAAGTGGTTGTATCTACACCTTTCTGGCATGCGGAGGAGTTGCTTTCCGATGGTCGCGGGGTTCTTGTTCCCTTCCGCAACTCCGACGCGATTGCTGAAGGAGTTTCCGGACTTTTGGATGATCCCACTGGTATGGATGCGATGAGGAAGGAGGCCTTTGCCTTGGGACGCAAGATGATCTGGCCTGCGGTGGCACGCAGTTATCTCAAAACATTTCAACATGCACGGGCCGATCGAAAATCTAGCCCCAGGGCAGCCTTTGCCGGATGGACTCTGGGAAGTCGCCCCCTCGAACTTCCTCCTTTGCGTTTAGATCACATAAATAGGATGAGCGACGGCACCGGGATTTTCCAGCACGCGATTTTCAATGTGCCAAATTTTCACGAGGGCTACTGCACTGATGACAATGCTCGGGCCTACATTCTTTGCAATTTACTTGATGAGATAGGAGTTACCGCCCCCAGAGAGTGTCTTGAAAATCACTCAACGAGCTATCTCGCTTTTCTTGCTGCGGCACTCAACTACAACAGCGGACGATTTCGTAACTTTATGAGTCACGGACGTCAATGGCTTGAGGATGAGGGAAGTGAGGATAGTCACGCCCGTGCTCTCTGGGCCCTTGGGACGGGAGTTGGACGATCGCATGATGAAGGGCATCGAAGGCTAGCAAATCAACTCTTCATGCGGGGATTGGAAGCTGTGGACATATTTACTTCTCCTAGGGCTTGGAACTTTGCACTGCTTGGCATACATGAATACCAACGCCAGTTTCCAGAGGAGCAACAGACAGTCCTCCTTAGAATTGAGCTCGTTGAGCGCCTTCTGGCTCTCTGGAATATATATTCCTCCGAAAAATGGCCGTGGTTCGAGGCCAGTCTGAGCTATGACAATGCCCGATTTTCCCAGGCACTGATCATTAGTGGACTGGCGATGAGAAGTCAGGAAGCCCTTGATAAAGGACTAACTTCCCTTCGTTGGTTGACATCAATTCAGACAACCCAGTCGGGCTGTTTCCGACCGATTGGTAGCAACGGCTTCTATCTGAAAGACGGCGCACGCGCTGATTTCGACCAGCAACCCTTGGAGGCTCTCGCCATGATTTCGGCTTGTCACGAGGCGTTTTCCGCAACTCAAGATCCAGTATGGAAGAACGAATCCCGACGCGCCTTCGAGTGGTTTCTGGGGCGGAATGATCTGGGCATTCCTCTCTATGACTTCAGTACTGGCGGATGCAGTGACGGTCTCCATGAAGACCGTGTTAGTGAAAATCAGGGTGCGGAGTCCTCTCTGGCATTCCATCTTTCTCTTGCAGAAATGAAGCTTGCCGAGCACCTGATTCCACTCGCCCCCGCTTCCATATGACAACCTCAGTTCGTTTGCTTCGTCATGAAGTAATTTTGTCTCCCGAAATCGAACGGGTCATTATCCGTCCTTACATTCCCTCAGAAAGTCACCGCGTCGGCGATATCATCGGCAGGGCGCTTGCACTATCTGACGAAGATGTTTCCAGAGAGTTAAACATAATTCTGAAGGAATTTGATGCCCGCCATCTGAATATTAGAAATGTTCTTGAAAATCATTTTCAGCGGATCCAGCACGATTTTCTAAGATCGGCTCAGATTTCCCCAGAAAGGCGACTTCTGATAGGTGCGCTTTTTTCTGGCGAATACTCTCTTGAATCGGCTGCACTATTCAATCCATCTATGGTTCCTCATCCAGATCAGAGCGATCTGCCTCAGGGTGCATTACGCTTTGTCATGAGCCTGAGGGCTACGGGTGAAGGTCATATATCCTCCATCGAATTTAGAGTCGGAATGATCACTGCGAGAGGAAATATTTCACTGGATCCTGTGTCACGCTTCGTCTCGGTCCCAGAAGTGGTACCAAACCCAAGTTATCGTAAAGAGCTCTTTGTTATGAAGATGGCCGAAATGGGTATCGCCGAATCAAGGGCAACGGCCGTCATGGGTCATTTGAAAGACTCTTTTACTCTTGAGGAATTGAATCAGAGCGTTGGAACCATTCGTCACGAGGAGCAACCAGCAAGCCGTGAATTGCTACAAACTCTTGAGAGCATCCAGTGGTTGGCCGATTCAAATTATGAGCTGCAATTTTCGGAGAAGTTGGCCATGAGCGAGAGAATTATTTTTCCTGTCTCACAGAACGAGAGCAACGGAATTGAAGACGCCCGCTTTGTTCGATTCGTCGATGAGGATGGATCGGTAGTTTATTACGCCACCTATACGGCATACAATGGCCACTCCATCCTTCCCCAGCTTATTGAGACTAGGGATTATCTTCATTTCCGAGTTCTGACTCTTAACGGAACAGCTGTTCAGAACAAAGGAATGGCCCTCTTCCCTAGGCGAATTGCTGGTCAATATGCCATGCTCTCAAGGCAGGACGATGAGAATCTTTTTATCATGTTTTCAGATTCCCCCCATTATTGGAGCAATCCTCACATGATTCTTAGTCCTTCGGAAATGTGGGAGTCGGTGAAGATCGGTAACTGCGGATCCCCCATCGAAACAGAAGCTGGTTGGCTGGTGATTACTCATGGAGTGGGGCCAATGCGCAAGTATTGCATCGGGGCGGCACTTCTCGATATCAATGACCCAACTAAGGTTATAGGTCGACTGACTAAACCCCTTTTGGTGCCGGAAGGGAACGATCGGGAAGGCTATGTTCCGAATGTTGTATACAGCTGCGGTTCAATGTTGCATGGGGGGAACGTCATTCTTCCCTTTGCAATAAGTGATCGCTCTTCCGTCATAGCCAGCATTACTCTGGATGACCTTCTATCATCACTCACTGGGGTTTGATCAGCAGTTTACGTTCTGCTACTGTCTGAGACGCGCTTAACAACCGCAGCATCACCAATTAGGCGGGTAACCCTTTGACAAGAAAGCAAAGTTTCGCAAGAATTTTAAGAGTGAAATCTATCCTAGCTGTCGCCATTGCGATTATCATTTGCTTCACCTTTTCAGGATGCGGAACTATCGGGGGTGTTGGCCATGATGTAAGTGCAGTCGGTCATGGTGTTAGCAATGCTGCCAACTCCGTTCAGAGAGCTATGTAGCCTAATTTCTAGGCGATATCCTCCCCTGGTCTAAAAACACCCGATTATCCTCGCTGACTTGCTGAGTGGAATGTGGAGACTTAGTACAAAAGTCGAAAACTTCTTTTTAGTCCTGACTCCAAATTACCTGGATTCTAACATCAGGTAGTCTCCCCAGTAACCGTAGCAGAATGTTAAATGGCTGGGTTTTCCGAAAATGCTATATTTTATTAAACATGACTCCTGCGGAAGCCATAATAAGCGTCTTATCACCAAGGTAAAAAAGCTCTTAGGCCGAGGGGTCTGGAGTGCTTGAGTTTGACACCGACTTCACAGCTGAAAATATGCTCACCTAAGCTCCTAAGGTATAAATTGTGTCCACGAAGATCCCTGCGCCATGACGATGCTTCCCGATTTCTCGATGACGGACTGGATTCTTGCAGTGATCGCTGCCCTGGCGGTCGGCCTTAGCAAGGCTGGATTCAATGCCTTTGTCATCCTGACAATCGTGATAATGGCCCGCATAATGCCCGCCAAGGAGTCAACTGGTGCTATCGTCCCAATGCTCCTTGCTGGTGATCTCATAGCGTGCACCATTTATAGGCGTGAGGTCTCTTGGAGAGAACTCAGGGACCTCCTCCCAATGACTTTGCTTGGGCTATTGGGAGGTTGGGTTCTCATGCATTATATACCAGGCGAGTTCTTTGGGAGGTTTTTGGGTTGGATGATCCTTCTGATGATGCTTGTCGTGCTTTGGCAGGAGTTCGACCGGAGATTGCTATCCGCAATCATGAATCACCCAATCTTTGTCAACACCTCAGGCTTCCTTTCTGGCGTCACCACCATGATGGCAAACGCTTCGGGGCCAGTGATGACTTTCTATCTCCTGGCCAAAAAGTTCGACAAAATGACCTTCGTGGGGACGTGCGCTTGGTTCTTTTTTGCGACGAATTTGGTCAAGCTCCCGCTGAGCTTGAATCTGGGTTTAATCACGAAAAAGTCGCTCATGATGAACATTGCACTCCTTCCCGCTGTAGTCATAGGCATGATTTTGGGACGACTTTTGCTTGGAAGAATCCCTCAGGTGGTTTTCGATTGGGTCCTCATTGTGATTTCGATCGCGGCTTCGATCAGGATGATCGTCACATGAAAATCAATCCTTGCCGGCATAACGAATCGATATGGTGGCAAGTATTTTCCAGTGTTGTTGATCCATATAGTGCGAATAAAACAGACGCATCTCTCGATCAAAAGACCTCCGCCGATGTCATAAGACGTTGGGAGTTTCAAAATCAGTCGTCGTAACTCTGCACATGATACCTACAGTAGGATTTTATGAGCTTCCTCTAACGTATGACTCCCCTCGAGAGGATAAAGAGATGCTGCCCCGCATGGATTCGAACCATGAATAATGCCTCCAAAGGGCACTGTGTTACCGTTACACCACAGGGCAAGAACATCTATTTTTATTGGTCTAAGTAACAGGGGGCAATCAGAAATAACCTAAACTGCACCTTCTTTAATGATTACGGTCCCGAATAGCCTTCTGTTTGCGCCTTCTCTTTAGTTGAGTCATCCTCCTAGCCATGAGCATGAAACTCCGCAATAGGCTGATCGCGTTGGTCTGCTTGATTCTTTTCCTAGGCATTGGAGCTGGGCTGTTCCTCACTACGTCAGCAAAAAAGCCTTTTGCAGTAATTCTGTTCATTGGAGATGGGATGTCGCCAGCCGTCCTAACTGCCTCTCGTCTCTTTGCCGGGGGCGGTAATGCACGGTTGGAGATGGAAAGCCTTCCCAACTGCGCGCTATGCCGCAATGCAGCCAATGATTTCTCAGTCCCGGAAAGTGCCTCGGCCTCGACCGAGATAGCCGCTGGGCAACGAGTCAACAGAGGCAGTCTCTGCATTGATCCATCTGGCTCAAAGCTGCCCTCACTCTTGGAGATTGCTTCATCAAAGGGAAGATCCACTGGTTTGGTCACGACCGGTCGTGTCACTGGAATCACTGCCGCAGCCTACTATGCCAAGACGCAGAACGCATATGATCAGAGTGATTTGCTTCATCAGTTCTCTTCACACTCACCCTTTGACTTTGTGGCCGGTGGAGGTGCCTCGGATTTAGAAACTTCGGCTGATAAAACCAACGGATCTAATGGGTCTGTCAAAACCGTAAACGCCCTTCAGCACACCCCTTATTTTTCAAGTGGTGTAACGACGATCCTATCGATGGCAGAACTTGAAAAACAGCCACTATGGGAAAAAACCCCACTGCTTGCTCTACTTGCTTCTGGCAATCTATTGCCACTCGGCTCCGGTTCCGAAATGACGAATCAGATATCTCTGTCTGACATCGTGCGGATGGCTATCCAGCATCTCCAGTCGGACAAGGATGGCTATCTTCTCGTAGTCGATGACCCAATGATTGGGGCGGCTGCATCCTCAAACGACGGGGAGAGTATGTTGGGCAGGATTCTCGCATTGGATCAGGCTGTGGCCACGGCCAGACGCTATGCAGGAGACAACGCCCTCATCATTGTAACAGGACGAGAAACTATCGGTGGCTTACAGTTAAACGGATACCCCTTCCTTGGCGACAAGGGCGTGGCAATCTTAGCAGTCAATGCACAGGGTAATCCCTCCCTCTGCTGGTCGACCGGTCCGGGCTATTCTCTTGAAGATACGCAAGTAACATCCCGTTCATCTCAAAACGGAGTGATGACAAACGCCCATGCGCAGATCGGCATCCTCACTCAACCGACGGCCCATAACCTGCCTTCAGCCCTTGGCGTCGCAGGAGATGTCGTGGTGCTCGGCATTGGACCAGGATCGGATAAACTACACGGGTTTCTGGATCTTACGGACATCAACAGACTGATTCTCGAAAAACTCTAATGCTGTGCATTAGAAATGCCTATTCGATAAGGTGTTCCAAGGAGGGATCTGGAGGAGAACCAAGTTCTATTGCCTTGGAATAGTGTTTTTTCGCTAGCATTTTGGAGGGTGGTTTCCCTGTAGCGTAAATTACCGCCAAATTGAAATGAGCATCGGCATAGCGTGGGTTGATCTCCAAGGCTCTCATGATTTCTGATTCACCAGCCCTCCCTTTTCCGGAGGCCGCGAGGACTATTCCCAGATAATTGTGGGCTGTGAAGTCCATATCATTGATCGACACGGACTTTCTGAGAACAGACTCCGCTTCTGGAAGACGCTGCTGACGATAGTGAACGATTCCAAGTGTGGTGAGAGCAAAGGAATTATCGGAGACCTTCTCGGCCGCAGATTTGAGGGAATGCTCGGCTTCGGCCATCTTGCCCAGCTGAAATTGAACGACTCCCAGATTCGAAAGGGCGAAATAATCGTTTGGAGAAAGTTTCAATGCCTCTTGAAATGTGTTCTCGGCCTGAAGGTAGTCCTGACGATCAAATTCCTCCTTTGCCCTTGAAAGCAATTCCTTGTATTTTCCCTGCCACGGCATGCCAGAGGAGGAGGGAGACTGATCAACAGTCTTGGATGGATCAGGAGCCTGATTGCCTTGTTTGGGTGAACCTCCATCTGTTTGGGAGCCAGTCTGATTCGTATGTTCTGATGATGTTCCGCTTGAAGCGTTCGCGGCATTGGTGTTGGAGACGGAAGAACCATCCGCCTGCTTTGAAACTGAAATCGATGCATCGAGTTTCGATGGGACTGATTCGGATATCTGCAGCTGTGCATCCTTGAAAAGCGCACGTTCTGAAGCACTAAGTTCCACGGTTGGGGCGGAAAGAACCGTAATCTGGTCTGCGATCGATTGGGATTGTACATTAAGGCGTTTGAGTTCCTCCTCCATCAGTCGCTTGGCTTGAACCCGTTTGGCCTCATCCTTGAGTTCACGAAGCACGATTCCCCTGAGGAGCGTATTTTCTTCGACGGTCTTGTCATCGGGGGAGATCTTCCCCTTTCTCTTCTTGAGCTTTGCGATCTCCAAGTCCTTGTCAGAAAGTTGATCCTGCATCTTCTTGATGAGTTCGTCGCCCTTGGATCCCTGGTCTTGAAGCGTTGAGATTTTCTGCTTTGCAGAAGCAAGCTCAGTTTTAAATCCCTCGGCTTGCTTTCGTGCTTCGGCGAGCGATTTTTCCTTTTCCTGCAGAGCCTTTTCCTGCTCTGGACGCATCTTTAGCAAATCGGATATTTGTTGCCGAGAATCGTCGTAGTTCTTCGTATTGAGATCAATCTGTGCTTGCAGCTTTTTCAATTGTTCCTGCAAACCCGCAGCATCGGGTGAGCCGCTTACAAGCAAGGAGAGACGGTCTAAGGAAGCCCTCAACTGATCATGTAACGATGCGTCCTGCTGCTGTAGCATTTTCTTTAGGCTCTCGGATGCCTCCCAGCGCTGCTTCTCCTTTACAAGTTCGGTTGAGGCAGTTTGCTGTGCCTCCGCAAGCTTTGCTTTCGTTTCATTGAGCTCCTTGTTATTCCCGGCCAACTGCTGGTTGAGTTTTTCTATTTCGGCTCGAAGAGGAGCTACCGATGCAGACTCGTCCCGCAAGCTTTTCAAAGCGGTTCCCGCCATCTCGAGCTTTTTTTGGAGTCGCTCCCTATCCTCCTCAAGGGCTGCTCGGTCAGCATCGTCCGCGACCGCGCGTGCATTCGCCTCAGTCGCAGATCTCTTTGCCGCTTTCGCTGAGGTTTCCAATTGCTTCTGAATGGTCGCAAGTTGTGCCGCAACAAGATCCCCTTTCTTCCTAAGTTCCTCGTTTTTGGCCGCAGCTTCCTTGTTCATCTGCTCCGAATGTTCCAGCTTCATCTCCAGTTGTTGCATGGCTTCATGTCCTGTCTCGATATCGTGGGTCAGCTGATCGATCTTCTGTTTTGAATCAACACGAAGGGCCAGTTGCTGGGCAGCATCCTTCAACTGTCGGGAAAGTGCTTCATTCTCGGAGGAAGCTTTTTTGAGACTGTCCTGATACTGCTCGTCAGCCACCAATTTATCGGCGACGGCATCATCGAGTTTTTTCTGTAGATCTTTGAGTTCATCGCCCCAGGCAGAGCGAGACTTCAGGTCCCTCTCCAGATCGGAAATTCTCCTCTTTGCCTGATCAAGCTCGTTAGTAAGTTCTGATCGCTGTTTGACCCACTCTGCACTTTCAAGGTCACTAGCCCTGGTCCTTTGGGACTCCAAAGCGCTCCTTGCTTCCTCAAGCTGTCCCTTCAGGTCAACGATCATGTTCTTGAGGCGCTGAACCTCTTGGTTTGCAGAGGAAGAGTCTCCGGCTGCCTCATAAGAACGGGCATCCTTGGAGGAACCTGGGGGAACGATGGTGATGCTGGGCCCTGATGTAGCTGACCTCTGAACTACTGCGGGGGATGCCTCGACTGATGACTGCTCCACGGGGATCGTACTTCCGTCAGAACTCCCGCTCTGGAGATGACCAATGCTTTCCCGGACTTTCTTGAGCCGATATTCAACGACGGGCTTTTGCCATGAAGGGTCGCTTTGAGCGATTCCTACGAGCAAACTTTCGGCAAAATGATATTTTTTTAGAGCCTCATCGTTGTTGCCCGCCCGCTCCTGATTCTGACCCTGTTGAAAATTCTGGTATGCTGTAAGGAATTGCTCGGAGCAATCCGCAGCAAGAATGGGTGTCAGTCCGGCTAGAAGCAGGAGAAAGATCGGCAGGGCTCGTGACATGGAGAAAAGTGCAGCATCATCTCACTATATCCTCACTGCTCAAAGATCAAACATCGACTTTTGCTTCGAGATACCATTTGGGATGAGTCGCAAGACCCCGTGACAGAAATGTCACCTTGCGTTCCGTTGACAGAGTGTGCCTGAGGATGATATGTGACTGAACCCATTATGGGAATTCAACCCCAGTATCATGGATAGCCTGCTTGATCAGCCGGTTCTTGTCCTCAACAGGTTGTGGCAGGCTATCAACACCTGCTCCGCTCGCAGGGCTCTGATGCTACTTTATCAGGGTCACGCTCAAGTGGTGTGTTCCGACGGAGCCAATAATAATTTTTTTACTCACGATTTCACCAGTTGGCGCGATTTTTCTCTCACCAATCCGGAGCCGAGAATGTTGCAGTCAATTTCTCTGCGCATCCTTGTTCCCAGAATCATCGTTCTATGCCTGTTCGACCGACTTCCAAAAAAGGAGGTCAAATTTACGCGTCACAATGTTTTCGAACGGGATAGAAACACCTGCCAGTACTGCGGAGATGTTTTCGATCGTGCAAACCTCAACATAGATCATGTGTTACCACGGGATCGTGGGGGTCAGACCACCTGGGAAAATGTAGTGTGCTCCTGCATTCCCTGCAACTCGCGCAAGGGGAACCGACTCCCTCATGAAGCGCGCATGAATCTTATCAAAAAGCCGAAACGTCCCAAGTGGCGTCCGTTCGTTAACATTACTTTTGCCGGAGGGGCTGATCATAGTTGGAGTCACTTCATTGATCTAGCCTACTGGAACGTCGAGTTGGGTGAATAACCCCTTCGACGCCTGTTGATCCTCTTTAGAGATTATACCAAGGATTCCGCGTAGACAGATCAACCCCATTTGGGGTTCAGCTGCTCCCCCGTATGCGGATTCAGATCCTGAGAGTCTGAAGAAACTCTTGGAAGAATGGTGCCGAGTCATGAGGTCCTGGGGAAGCCTCCGGATGAAATTGAACCGCCCTTACAGCCTTGGTCCTGTGTCTGATCCCTGCGATGGTACCGTCATTCAGATGCCTGTGCGTAACTTCCAACTCTTCGGGTAAATCCTCCTCACTGACGGCATAACCGTGATTCTGGGAGGTAATGAGAACCCGCCCGCTACGCAGATCCTGGACGGGTTGATTGGCTCCACGATGACCGAACTTCAACTTGAAGGTCTTTGCACCAAAAGCAAGAGAGAGGATCTGGTGTCCGAGACAGATACCGAAGATGGGTTTTTTATCCGCTAGGAGACGCGCCGTTTCATGCATTGCTGTAAGGACTGCAGGATCTCCTGGGCCGTTTGAAAGGAAGATGCCAGCGGGATTGAATGCCAGCGCCTGCTCAGCGGTTGTGTTGGATGGAACGACCATCACGCGAATGCCATGAGATCTGAGCAAACGAAGGATGTTCCTCTTAACCCCAAAATCATAAAGCACCACCAATGGTTCCTTTTGGCCGACCGCTGGTGAAGTGGCGACCCCTTGAGAGGCAGGATTACAGTCAGGATCCCATTCATAAGGACTTTTCGTCGAGACCTCGCCGACTAAATCGATCTCCTCAAGCCGAGGTGCTGACCGGGCCATTGCAACCGCTGCTTCCATCTCACTCACCTGGGTGCACAAACAAGCCCTCATCGCCCCTTGGTTCCGCAGATGACGAGTCAACGAGCGGGTATCGATGCCGCCAATGGCTGGAATGCCATTGCGAATGAGATAGGTACGGAGATCCTCTGAGGAGCGCCAATTACTTGGTGTCCGCGAAAGTTCCTCGATGACAAACCCGCTAACCTGGGGAACAGCACTTTCCCCATCCTCTGCAGATGTCCCATAGTTGCCTATCAGTGGATAGGTCATGGTGACGATCTGCCCCCGATAGGAAGGATCGGTGAGAACCTCCTGATATCCAGTCATTGAGGTGTTGAAGCAAATCTCTCCTACTACGCAACCCTGAGCACCGATGGAGATTCCGTGAAAAACGCGACCGTCTTCGAGGGCAAGGAGTGCAGGGATTTGTATCATAGGTTAAGGCTTAGAACGCTGACTACTTCAACATGCGTCTCCAATCCCTGCAACCAGATTACAATTCCTATCCATTTAAGTGCACGAAGGCAGTGATTGCAGTGATCGTGTGTACTTTCTAAATTACATAAGCGTGTCTTTTGAAAAACCCGCCATTATCCCCCCATTTTTGGTTGTGTCCTTGCTGGTGCTGGTTGCCTGCTCGCCCAGTATCGTCGCGCAGACTGTCAGCAGAACGGCAGATGGTTTCGATCTTCCCGTAGCCCCGCCGGATGCAAAGGGCTTTTATAAATCCCGCGGGTTCCGAGCCGGAGGCCACCTCGGTGAGGACTGGGTAACCGACGGGGGAAGCGCAAAGGGCTTCGGTCACCCTGTCTCGTCGATCGGCAACGGGATCGTTGTACTGGCTAGGGACATCCATGTTGCGTGGGGCAATGTCGTAATCGTCAGACATGCATGGATCGAGCAAAGGCAACTCCGTTTTGCAGATTCCCTTTATGCACATCTCGACCGGATCATGGTCCGGGAGGGCCAGCAGATCTCCAGAGGACAGCAACTGGGGACAATCGGCACCAACCATGGAATGTACCCCCCGCATCTCCATTTTGAGATCCACAAGGATCTCGGGATAGGGGTTAACCATGCCTCTGGAACTCGCGATCTCCGCAGTTACTGGCTACCGACAGAATTCGTTATGTCACATCGTAAGCTTGGCGGGGGGGGACGATATGTTCCGACACCGGCGGCAAACTTTCTTCTGCCTACGGCATCCAATCCTTGGTTCTCGCATCATTTCTCACGCCATTACCAGGCCAAGGGGAGAAAGTCAGTATCGTCCCATCACTTCTCTGGTTCATCCTCACCTCCGTCCGGAAATTACAAAATCAACCGATATACCGATCCATAGAATAAATCTGGGCTTAGAAGCACTCCTCCAAAAATTCTGCCGCTGAAAACGTGGCAACGCTATCCGTTCTCTAAACGGGACGTCGGGATGCTCTGAATTCCAGAGAGTCAACAAGGGCCATCCAACTTGCCTCTATAATATTATCTGAGACTCCAACAGTTCCCCACGTTTCGGTCCCCTCACTAGACAAAATATGGACTCGTGTACGGGCGGCAGTCCCTCGCCCCCCATCAACGATCCGAACCTTGTAATCGGAAAGCCTTATAAGCGAAATCCATGGGTGAAGGTGCTGGAGGGCCTTGCGTAGTGCTGCATCGAGAGCGTTCACTGGACCATCACCTTCGGCCGTGGTCTCGACCACGTCATCTCCTTCACGCAGCAACACCGTCGCCTCACACGTAGTGGAGGTGCCTGTTCCTCTGCGAAAACTACAGTGGTAGCCGGAAAGTTCAAAAAGAGGCGAGTGACGACCGAGTTCCTTTTGGATGAGAAGCTCCAGAGAGGCATCAGCTGCCTCGAATTCATAACCTTCCGCCTCAAGCGATTTGATGCGATCCAAAACACGAATAATCGCGGGATCCTGTTTGGAAAGAGAGAGACCTAGTTCCTGTGCCTTCATCAGGATGTTGCTACGCCCTGAGAGCTCGGAAACCAGGATGTTTTGATGGTTGCCGACAGTACCCGGTTCGATGTGCTCGTAGGCTGCGGGTGTCTTAGCAACTGCATTGACATGCATCCCCCCTTTGTGTGCAAAGGCGGTGCTGCCCACAAAGGGGGCACGTGGATCGGGTGGGCAGTTCGCCAATTCGTCAACAAAGTGGGAAACCTCAAGAAGTCGAGTGAGATCTGAAACAACATGAAGCCCCATCTTGAGCTGCAGGCACGGGATCACCGTCGTGAGATTGCAATTGCCGGTTCGCTCCCCATAGCCATTTATTGTCCCTTGGATCTGGGTGGCCCCAGCGCCTACTGCCGCCAAGGCGTTGGCAACCCCCAATCCACAGTCATTGTGTGTGTGGATTCCTACGCGGTCGGGATACCTAGCGTGCACAATTGAGGTGATAGAGGCTATCTCATCAGGCATGGATCCTCCGTTGGTATCGCAGAGGATAAGCATGTCGGCCCCCCCACGAACCGCCGCGTCCAGAGTTGCCAAGGCAAAATCAGCGTCGTCCTTGTAGCCGTCAAAAAAATGTTCTGCATCATAGAAAACTTCACGGTCATGCGATTTGAGATGGGCAACGCTTTCGTGGATCATTGAAATATTCTCGGCGTGAGGCACCATGAGTACTTTCTCCACCTGAAGTTTCCAACTCTTGCCGAAAATTGTGACCACGGGGGTTTCCGCCTCCAGCAACTGGGCAATCTGATGATCCTTGGATGCAATAACTCCAGCCCTGCGGGTGCTTCCAAATGCAGCCAACTTGGCACCGTGAAGGTTTCGCTTTCTGGCCTCAGCAAAAAACGCCAGATCCTTGGGATTAGATCCAGGCCATCCCCCCTCGATGTAGTTCATCCCGAAGGCGCCGAGTTTCTCGGCAATGCGTATTTTGTCTAGAAGACTGAAAGAAATTCCCTCGCCCTGCGTGCCGTCGCGGAGGGTTGTGTCATAGAGGGATATGGAGGCCGCTTTCTTCATGAACATACTATTTAAGCCGCGGGTGGCAAAACCTTCAACCCGCGAGATGAACTTGCTTCAGTCACTCACTTCGGAGTCGTTAATGGCATTAATCAGGAGGCGGAGCATCCCAAACTCACGTTTATGTGGTGTAAGTACCAATCGAGGAAGGCCCGCGACCGTTATGTCGTCCGCCTCCTCGGCCAAAGCCTCACGTTGAACAATTCTACCGATTTTGAGCAGATGGACGAAGTTCATGTTCAGTGCTTCCAAAGCGTCGGTCGTAAGCTTGGTTTTGATACGTATCACCATCTCGTCACGGACCCAGCGGTAGGAATCGAAAGTCTTGTAAAAGTGTTTTATCTCGTGAACCGCACGTTCGACATCGTGAGTGATACTAAAGAGGTTGAAATCAGACGGTGAGATGAGCCCAAGTTCCAGCAGGTCATTATCAAGAAAACGCCTCCAAGTCTCCCAATAGAAGCCATTGGGGCGATCCATGAGAATGATCGGAACGATCGAGGTTTTTCCTGTCTGCAGGAGAGTTAACACTTCATTCCCCTCGTCCATTGTGCCAAAGCCGCCAGGAAAAAGGACAAAAGCTGAAGTCTCCTTCACAAAGCACAGCTTGCGTGCAAAAAAATAATTAAAATTGATCAGCTTCGGATCACCCGCAATCACAGTGTTGGCACTTTGTTCAAAGGGGAGCCTGATATTGAGCCCGAAACTCTTTTCTGCACCGGCACCTTGTTGCGCTGCCCCCATGATTCCATCGCCCCCTCCGGTTATGATCATGAAGTTTTCCTCCACGATGCGTCTGGAAAATTCGCGTGCGAGCTGAAAATCGGGATCCTCCGGTCGGGTGCGGGCTGATCCGAAGACGGCCACCTTTCTCACCCCTGCATAACGCTGGAAGACGGACGCGGCATAGCGCATTTCTTTCATGGATCGGCTGAGTAACTTCAGATCGGCAATTGAAGCCTTGTCCTCGCCAAGAAGGAGTACCGTTTCAATCATATCGCTGAGAAACTCAGCAGATCTTCCGGAGGCAACCCCTTTGACAAGACTTTTGATTATCGGCCCAGACGAGGCAGCTTTGCTGATCTGGGTACGATGCATCTTTTAGAGGATAGAATATCGCTTCGATTTAACGCCGGGCAAGTCGTCTAAAAAGCCAGATGCCAAGAGTGGTGAAAAAAATATTGGGAAGCCAGATAAGTAGAAGCGGCATGGCGTGGGCATTCCCGCGAAAGGTGTCAGCAATGATAATGAAGAAGAAGTAGCCGAATGCTATCACAAGACTCAGGGCAAAACCTACTGATGTCTCCTTACGATGGGTCGTAACACCAAGAGGAACTGCGATAAGTGCAAATGAGAGAGCTGCCAAAGAAAGTGAAAATCGTTTACTGACCTCCACTTCATATTCAAGTCGCTTTGGACAATCCTTCATTGCAAGCTTGTCATAGAGCTCCTGAAGTGTGTGGGAACTGAGTGGTTTTTCCCGCTTCTTGCTTGAGATCAATTTCTCAAGCGACATCGGAAAGACACCCGACTGCATGGATATGCCCTGCCGGATCAGACCGACATTATCTGGTTGCATGCGATCCCTCTGCTCGAGATTAGCATCCTGCACCCTGAGAAGAAGCCGGTTATTGTGATTGTCAGGAACCAATGTGCCGGTTTTTGCAAAAACAACCTCGGAAGGCACTCCATGTTCATCAATTTCAAAGACTACAAGATTCTTCATCAGATCCCCGTCGCGGTTACCCACGTAAATACGGTAGTCGGGGAACATATCGACAACCTCATCCCTCTGAAACATCGATGCGGGTGTGCTCGTTGCTATGTGGAAAAGCGAGGTCACCATTGCATACTGTGCCTTGGGGGCAACCTCGGTATTGATCCAGAAACAGACCCCGCTAAGCAGAAGGGCAAAGGAAAGCACAGGGATAAAGATCCTTGCAAAACTAACCCCGTTCGCGCGTAAGGCAATGATCTCATTATCGGCTGAAAGCCTGCCGAATACCAGCAGGACGGCAGTCAAAAAACCCCAAGGGATGGTAAAGGTCATCGAAAAGGGAAGAACGAAGGCGACAAAGGTCAAGATCGTCTCAAGAGGTACGTTGTGATTGATCAGCTTATCCAGCATCTCCTTGAAAACATTACCAAGGACTAGCACTAGGCTGAGCAGAGCCACGCCCATTGCCGTGGCGACACCAAGCGCCGTGAGCAGGTAACGGTCAATTATTTTCAAGATTTGGAAAAAGAAGGGGCTGTTCGCCCTTTAATTACTGAATTGTTACTCTGAAGGACCAATCCTCGGAAAGCAAGTGCCAGCTCCCCCATCCAAAATTCCCGTATCATGAGATGCCATTGCGATTGAAGGAGAGCCCGCAGGGGTTTAGCCTTAATAAGAACACCTTCCTCCTGATGATCACAAACAAACGCTCCAGCCCATTGAACGCCCTGCTTTGGGGAAATACGGTCGCACTTTCATGGGTCTGGGGACTAGGACTCTTCTTTTCGGTTCAGTTCACCGTTGAGTTCGGACTCACAGGTCTCCTGACTTTCCTGATACCCAATTGTCTGGGTCTCTTTCTTTTTGGAGCTGTATGTGACAACATAGCCAACCGGAATTCCGGTTCCGAATCTTTGGCTGCTTTTTTTAGCAATTGGTCGCGACCATTCCGGCTTGTCTTTTTCCTTTATCAGATAATCGCCCTCTCTCTGACGATATTTGCACTTATCCGATATGGTTGGCAACCGTTGGGCCTCCGACCCGACTCGCTTTATCTGCCGCTTACGGCACTCATCATCCTCGCGGGCGGCATTCTCTTCGGGGAAGAGTTTTCCATACGAAGAATCAAATACAGCCATGCAGCTTTTCTCGCTCTGATAGCCTGCTGTGCCGGAGTTATTGTAGCGGAGCTTGGTTCCCCGTTTCTCCGCGGCATTCACACTCCGAGTCTACTGCCGACTCACGATCTCAACTTTTGGGGCTACGCCATTCCAATCTGTATTGGTTTTCTCCTTGGTCCTTGGCTTGATCTTCAGCAGTGGCAGCGTGCGATCCAGATGCGCAGGGAAAACACATCCATCACCGCCGCATATGCAATCGGTTCGATTCTCTTTGGTGCGATACTCCTTTTTCACGGCATCCTGGCTCTCTGGGCAATGGAGGGTGGTGCCGCTCACTTCATTCAAACAGGACTCGCCGGATATCCCTATGCCGAATCGTTACTTACCCGCGTTTTCAGCGCGCCGCCGACTAATCCCTGGCTATTAGGGTCGTATTTGGTCTTTCTTGCGGGCTGCATCCTGACCACGCTTGACAGTGGATATATTGCCCTACGCTGGTTTTTTCAGGCCAACGCCAGCCGCAGCAAGAATCCGATTTTTTCTCTCATTCCGGAACGGCTGCTTATCTCACCCATACCCGCCTTTATCTTTTGCGGTCTCATCTCCGTGATCGGGACCGCCATTGGGATTGAGCTCGAATACTTCATGATTTTCTTCGCCACATTTTTTGTCGGCTACTCGGCGCTTGCAATTAGTCGGGCCTTTGTAAACGGCCCAGTGAATGTCATTCCGCAGGTGAAGATGTTCTGCATTGGATCGTTGGCGGTCGTGATCTTTTCCTACGGATACTTCCTCCATCAACCGATCTTCCAGATCCTAGGCTCCCTCCTTCCACTAGGTTATGTGATCTGGCTTATGCTGAAACCACTTGCCGGCGAAGACTTTACAACGGACAATGAGGAGTTGGAGCAACCGGCGACCGCATCAGTAGTTCCGCTTACATCTGTCGGCACCGTTCTCACACCAGCTCCTAGTGGAACCCACGATATAGCTGGGCATTTTGAGGACAAATGGTTTGTCCATACCTTTATTGCCACATACGCAGACACCAACTCCGTGGGAAATGTCTATTTTGGCATGTATGCAATGTGGGTTGGCAAGACCCGCGAACTCTTTTTCAACCGGGTTATGCCGAAGTTCAATCTTAAGGAAACCCCCTTTTACATCTTGACCAGATCGTTTGAACACAAGTTCGTAAGGGAAACACGTGAATTTGAAACAGTGAGTGTGAAGATCAGAATCGCAGGCTATAATAGGAAGTTCGTCACACTTGAGCATGAGGTGTACGATTCCACCGGGAGTTTGCTAGGCAAGGGAAACCAAAGCCTTCTGTTTGTCTCCTCTTCGGACTACAAGATGCTTGATATACCACAGGATGTGGTGAGCGCCTTTCTCTCTTATTCATAGGATGAGTCTGCAGCAACGGACTGTCGCAACGATGGCCGTCACTCTGGCCCTCCTTGCCATCGCCTCCTGTTCAAAAAGAGGGATTTCATCAAGCGATCAGGGAAAGAAGACTTCAGAGACGGAGCTTCCTCGGAAAAGTTACGATGCCGCAAAACTCTTCAGCGGTGTTGAGATCCACGCGTCAATCGAGTCCTCACCTTCCGGAATGACTGCGCTTGAAACGGCCGCCCGTCAGGATTCTTACCTGCTTGATCTTGATCTACACATCCGGTGGCCCAAACCTGCGACGACCGTGGAGGATCTCGCTCAAGTGACACCTGAGCTACCCCGACTTTTCCCCTCTCTTCCCTCTCTTCTCCAAGACGCCACACCGTCGCCCGACTTCACTACACTGCAACGCAATAAGGAAAAATCGCTTCGATCCAACCTTGCGAACCTACAACGGCTTTTCTACAGGGATTCACTTTTTGACTGCCAGACCATCTTGAATATTCAGGGAATCGAACCTCACTCCCCTAGAGCCCTTCTCATCCAAGCCATCATGAACGTCAATGCAGATGGATCAGACGGCGATCGGAATCTTGATATTGATAAACTTTCTTCATCTTACCAACCTCAGACCAACTATCGTTGGCACAAATCAAGCGATCATCCCAATCCAATGCTTCCTGATTCGGAGGTTCGCGAGGCACTTACCCGAGCAGAACTCGGCAACGGAACCTTGACCCCAGATCAGCTAGCCCCACTGAAGAAGGAACATGATTTCGCGCAGGCAACCGTTGCCGAGTTAAAACGCTGGAGTTTCCTGGTAGGAACAGCTGATCCTTTCATCGTTCTTCCATCCTTTATGGTCGGAAAATCGTCGGGGCAACCCAGCATAGGTGACTACGCAGTAGTGATTGCACATGGGATACTTTATCCAGCGATAGTCGGAGACCTCGGCCCAAACTCAAAGATCGGAGAGGCCTCGTTGCGCATCTGCCGCGAAATTGATGCGAACTCTGGCGAAGCGCACCGGCCTGCCAGTAGCCCGGAAATCGTATATCTTGTTTTCCCGGGAAGCGCAGACAAACCGTTTGCAGCACCGAATTACAAACACTGGAGCGAACGTTGCCGCGCATTATGGAAAAGTCTGGGTGGCAGCGAAAGCGCTCCTTGGCATGAGTGGACTTCCCTTGAGAAACCATGGCCGACTCCCACTCCCGAGCCTTTTCCAACCGCCATGTCAGCTCCGAATCTCCCCCCTTTCTCAAATTCGACTAATTCTCCCTCTTCCAGCAACTTAATCGGCACAAATTCTGCTTCCATCTCTTCTGTAACGAATACCCCACCAATAATGGTGCCATCCTTAACACCGACACCTTTACCTACCTCCGCCCTTCCTTCATTGACGCCAAATCAGTAGTGTTTCACCGTATCACCAGCCCTCATCCTTCACCTATAACAATTACGATTATGCTTACAATTGGCACCAAGGCACCAGATTTCACCCTC
>Ga0118677_10006285_pt1 | contig 20220 bp, 17 predicted proteins | sample AliMusrvi5mmetaG_FD_86154 | JGI IMG/M metagenome (GOLD analysis project Ga0118677, IMG submission 86154)
CCACGTCAGGTCCGTGCCGATCCGCTGCTGCACGGAAGCGCCGTTGGTTAGAATGCCGTAAAGGCTGACGGCGTTGCCGGAGAGACCGAACGAAGACGCCCCTGCCGCAAAGGTGAGGTTCGAGAACGCCGCGCCGACGAGGAAGTCGTTCTGCGCGTTGGTCACGCTGCCGCCGAACGTGAGGCTTGTCAGCACCCCCGGTACCGGCGCGACGCTGCCCTGCCAGTTGCCCGCCGTGGACCAGCGGGCGTTGCCAGCGCTTCCCGTCCACACGCTCTGACCTGTCGCAGCGCAACCCAGTAAAACAGCCGACACACCGATCAACACAAATTTGCTATTCATAATCCTTTTACTCTACACGAACGCGCGCTGTTTATCAAGAAGGGCATCGGGGCGAGTCCTATGCGAGTTGACGGAACGGACCCAGCCTGTTAAAGTATGAATATATGAGCAATCTTTCATATATTAACCAGGCCGGAAAGTCTGGCGTGAAACGGCGCAGTGGCGGTGACGGATGCGGACATGCGGTGGCGCACGGTCTGGCGGTTGAGCGCGTGCGGCGCAACAGGCCCGGCGATGAGACGGCCTGCGAACTGGCAGAGCTGTTCAAGGCGTTTGGCGACCCGACGCGGGTGCGCATGCTCAATGCCCTGCATGCGGGCGAGCTGTGCGTGTGTGCCTTGGCCGAGGCGTTGGAGATGACGCAGTCCGCAGTTTCGCACCAGCTGCGCCTTCTCAAGCAGATGCGGCTGGTCCGGGCGAGGAAAGAGGGCCGATCCGTGTTCTACGCGTTGAGCGACGATCACGTCCACCTGATCTTTTCCCTCGCCTTGGAACATGTGATGGAGCGGCACTGACGACGAAGGGGGCATGGATGTCTGCTGACAAAGTGACAAAGACAAAAGAAGCTGAGACTCCTGGATGTGCTTGCACGTGCGGCGACGGTTGCTGCAGCGCGGACGCTGGGGAGACGCCTGCGGGCTGGCGGGCGTGGGGCGCAATCATCGCTGGGGCGCTTCTGTTGGCGATGGCGATGACGTTGCCGCTGAAAGGTGCGGCACAGGTGGGCCTCTATTGGGCGGCCTATGGCGTGGCGGGGTGGGGACCTATGAAGGCGGCCCTAAAGAACGTTGCGCGCGGGAGGGTCTTTGACGAAAACTTCCTTATGCTGGTTGCCACCCTGGGGGCTGTGGCCATCGGAGAATACCCCGAGGCTGTGGCGGTGATGCTCTTCTATCAGGTGGGCGAGGCGCTGCAGGAGCTCGCAGTGGGGAGCTCGCGCCGCTCCATCCGCGCGTTGGTCGATCTCCGCGCCGATACAGCCTGTGTCCTGCGCGACGGCGCGCGCATCGCAACTGACCCGAAAGAGGTGTCGGTCGGCGACATCATTCTCGTTAAGCCGGGAGAGCGCGTGCCGCTGGACGGCAAAATTGTGGAGGGTTTTTCTTCGCTCGATCTCTCCGCGCTGACCGGTGAGTCGCTGCCGCGCGACGTCGAAGCTGGCAACGAAGTGCTGGCGGGCGGCGTGAACCTGACGGGGGTGTTGCGGCTGTGCGTTACGCGGCCCTATGAACAAACCGCCGTCGCACGCATCTTGGCGCTGGTGCAGGACGCCGCCACCCGCAAAGCGCGGACCGAGGCGCTGATCACGAGATTCGCCCGCGTCTATACGCCTGCGGTGATCGCTCTCTCGGTGCTGGTTATGGTGGTGGGTCCGGCGCTGACGGGCGCGACTCATTCCGTGTGGGTCTACCGGGGATTAGTCTTCTTGGTGGCCTCTTGTCCCTGCGCACTGGTGATCTCGATTCCGCTGGGCTTTTTCGGCGGCATTGGCGGGGCTTCGCGCCAGGGCGTGCTGGTCAAGGGCGGCAACTATCTGGAGGCGCTGGCGCAGGTGCGCACGGTCGTGTTCGACAAAACGGGAACGCTGACCTGCGGCAAATTTGCGGTGTCAGGAATTTATCCTGCGGACGGTTTCTCGGTCGCCGAGGTGCTCGAGCTAGCGGCACATGCCGAGATGCACTCGTCCCATCCCTTAGCGAAAAGCGTGGTCGCGGCTTACGGCGAGCCTCGCATGGAGCGCGTCGGTGGCGTGCGGGAGTCTGCGGGGCAGGGCGTTTCGGCCGTTGTGGACGGGCGGCATGTGCTGGTGGGAAACAGCACACTCATGCGGTTAGCCGGAATCGATGTTCCGGTTTCGCCCGCAGGGGATGTAAAAGGCCTTTGGGTGTCCGCAGCCGGCCGTTATGCCGGGTATCTTGCGGTCAGCGACACGGTGAAGGCCGAGGCGGCGCAGGCGGTGCGCGAGCTGCGGACATTGGGCGTCGGGCGTATTGTGATGCTCACCGGAGACACGGAGGGCGCGGCGCGGGCGGTGGCGGCGGCGGTCGGGATCGACAGCCTGCATGCGGGGCTGTTGCCCGACGAAAAGGTCGGCCTGATGCAGAGCGAGCGCAAAAGGCTTCCGCGCGGCGGTGTGCTGGCCTACGTGGGCGACGGCATTAACGACGCGCCGGTTCTGGCGGAAGCCGATGTCGGCATCGCCATGGGCGCGCTCGGCAGCGACTCGGCGATCGAAGCCGCCGACGTGGTGATCATGAACGACGACCTGACACGCATCGGCGCGGCGCTGCGCCAGGCGCGCGCCACGCGCGCGGTGGTTACGCAGAACATCGTGTTCGCGCTCGGCGTCAAGGCCGCCGTGCTGCTTGCGAGCGTGCTGGGCGTGGCGGCGATGTGGGAGGCTGTTTTCGCCGACGTGGGCGTGGCGCTGCTCGCCACGCTCAACGCCATGCGGCTCATCCGGCGCTGAGGCGCGCTGCGCTTGTTATTTGACGCCGATGAGTGTGCCGGCGAGCGGCACAGTGTAGAGGAACTCGGTCGGAGCCAGCACGCGGTCGGTCAAGCGCACCTCGTCGATCCAGCCGTCGAAGGCCATATCGCCGTTGCCGATCTTGATGTCGCCGCTGTCAGTGATGATCGGATTGACGGAGGCAACCTCGTAAACTTTCACATAATCCTTGTAGAGCCTGGCCATCTTGGCGGGGTAGTCGTAAGTCAGCGCCACATGGTGCCACTTGCCGTCCTCCAGATAGGCAGGAGATTCCAAGGTCTGGTTGAAGCCGGTCGTGCTGGGAGGAGTTTCGCTGTCAATGCGCGCGCGGAGATTGCCGGAGGCATTCATGCCGAGAGACCAGCTATAGCCGCCGGTGAGGGTGCGCGTTTTGCCGATGATCTGCGGGTAGTTCACATGACGGTTGACCTTCACGAACGCCTCGGCCGTGAAGTTGGTCAGCTGGGCGGGCAGGCTCGAGCCTGCGACTGTGACCTGGCCGCCGCTGGCAGAGTTGGTGTTTGAGGGCAGCCCGGCGTTCACGAAGAAGAGAGAGCCGTCGTTCATGTTGACCACTGGGCCATTTTTGCCGCTGGAGATGCGTGCCGTGGTGGCGGGGGGACGTTCAGAGGAGAAAGTCGGCTTGGCGCCGCCAACCGCCACGGCCGTGCCATATAGCAGGGGCGCGTAGAAGGTGTTGGTCAGCACATTGGCTGTTGCGCCGTTCGCGCCGTCGTCGAACATCCAGTAGCCGCGGGTAGAGGTGGGCTCGCTCACGGTCATGAAGCCTTCGGGCGTCAGCACGCTGTCGGTGATGCGGATCTCGTCGATCCAGCCGTCGAAGGCTCTTGCGCCTGCGCCGGACGCGATACGTAAATCGCCCGAGTCGTAGACGAGGTTGCTGTAGGAGGTGCCGCTGGTGCTCAGCACATAATCCACATAGAGTCGCATTGTCTTGTTCGTGTGTGTGTAGGTGAAGGCCACATGGTGCCACTGGCCATCCTCGACATTGACCGCGGCGGTCCACGACTGGTTAAATCCGGGTTCGCCGTTCGTGAAAGTCACGCCGGAGTCGATGCGGACGCGGGGTTTGCCCGAGTTGTCGAAGTCGAGGTTCCAACTCGTATTGCCCCCTCCTCCGCGCGACTTGCCAATGAGCAGCGGCCAGTTCACGCGGCGTTTGACCTTGAGGAACACTTCGACCGTCAGGTTGGTGGCGCGCAGCAGCGGGCTGTCTGGAACGGAGGCAAATCCGCCGTTCTGCGAGTTTGTGTTGCCGGGAAGGTCGGCGTTGATAAAGCGCAGGGAGGCGGCGTTGGTGCTGTTCAACAGAGGGCCTGTAAAGCTGGCCCACACGCGGGCGCCGGGCCGGTCGTTGTCGAACAGCGGGTAGCTCGCCCCGCTGCTGTATCTTCCGGCCGTCGCGTTCAGCGTGGGCGCATTGGTCTCGGTCACCAGTGTAGCCGCGGCGTTGGTGGGGACTCCATCGTCGAATTGCCAGTTAGCGACGGTGTCCGCAAATGAACAAAAGGTTGCCAAACAACAGGTCAACAGCGTCAGGACACGTGTCATGCCATTCATTTCGGACTCCTTGATTCACTGCCACTTGTTTAAATCATCCACTACAAAGCTGAACAAATGGTAGCGCAGTCTCTAGGCAGGTTCAAGTCCTATAGCCGAAGAAGGCGATAAAGCGAGCGACGCTTAGGTTATTTCATCATCACATAGAAGAGGACGCAGATGAAATGGCAGAAGGTGGCGGCCAGCACGAAGAGGTGCCAAACCGCGTGGTGGAACGGCATGAACCGCCACAGGTAGAAGACCGTGCCGAGGGTGTAAAGAACGCCGCCAAGCGCAAGCCAGATGAGGCCTGCCATCGGCATGCAGTTCATCAGCGGTTTTATGGCGAGCACCACGATCCACCCCATGCCGATATAGGCGAGGGTCGAGATGAAACGCATCTTCCCGGTGGTGAACACCTTGAGAATGACGCCCACCGCCGTCAGCCCCCACACGGTGCCGAAGATCGTCCAGGCGGCGGCTGGATAGTTCACGCGCAGCGTGACGAGTGTGAACGGCGTGTAAGAGCCGGCGATCAGGAAGTAGATCGCCATGTGGTCGCACACCTCGAGGATCTGTTTGGCGCGCGGATGCGTGACCGCGTGATACACCGAGGAGACGGTATAGAGAAGAATAATGGTTGCGCCGAAAACGGCGCCGCTGACGACCTTCCACGGCACCTGCGTGCCGCTCTGCCCGCCGAACACCACCATCAGGGTCAACATGGCCGCGCCAAGGTGACTCCCAATCGCGTGGATTGCGCTATGGGAGACCTCCTCGGCGACAGAATAGTCGGTTTTGCAGCGCATAAGACACCTCACCTTTTTCTGAACGCGACGCACGTTTCAGCGTGCGTCGTTTCTTGGGTAGGGGCGCTTCCCCGAACCGTCCGCGGACGTCTCGGAGAGCGGTTCCCTGCCTTAGGTCGTGAGCGCCGCCCGCCTGATTACCGACGCGTCAGGTACGCGTTGATGGCGGCGGCGGCGCGGCGGCCTTCGCCCATCGCGAGGATCACGGTGGCCGCGCCGAGCACGATATCGCCGCCCGCGTAGATGCCGTCGATCGAGGTCTTGCCGGTCTCGTCCACGATGATGTTGCCCCACTTGTTGACGGTCAAACCCTTGGTGGTCTGGCTGATCAGCGGGTTGGAGCCGTTGCCGATGGCCACAATGACGGTGTCGATCTCCATCAGGAACTCGCTGCCGGCGATGGGCACCGGGCTGCGGCGGCCCGACTCGTCCGGCGCGCCGAGTTCGTAGCGCAGGCATTCGAGCTGGTTGACGCAGTCGTTGGCGTCGCCTAGGATGCGGACGGCGTTCTGCAACATGTGGAAGATCACGCCCTCTTCGCGGGCGTGGGCAACCTCTTCGACGCGGGCCGGCATTTCCTTCTCGGTGCGGCGGTAGACCAGGTGGACCTCTGCAGCGCCGAGGCGCAGGGCCATGCGGGCCGCATCCATGGCGACGTTGCCGCCGCCGAGCACGGCCACCTTCTTGGAGTTGTAGATCGGTGTGTGGGCGTGCTCGGTGTCGTACGCCTTCATGAGGTTGGCGCGCGTCAGGTACTCGTTGGCGGAGAAGACGCCCACGAGGTTCTCGCCCGGGATGTTCATGAACTTGGGCAGACCGGCGCCGGTGCCTACGAAGACGGCATTGAAGCCGTCGACATCGATCAGGTCCTGGAGTTTGCGCGTGCGTCCGACTACGAAGTTGGTTTCGAGTTTAACGCCCATCGCTTGGAGCGTGTCGATCTCTTTCTGAACGATGGTTTTGGGCAGACGGAACTCGGGGATACCGTAGATCAGCACGCCGCCCGGCTTGTGGAAGGCTTCGAACATCGTGACGTCGTGGCCCTCGCGGCGCACGTCGGCTGCCACCGTGATGCTGGCCGGCCCGCTGCCGATGACCGCCACTTTCTTGCCGGTGGCGGGTTTCACGAGAGGCGTGCCCTGTTTGCCGCTCTCGCGCTGGAGGTCGGCCACATAGCGCTCGACGCGTCCGATAGCGACCGCCTTGTCGGTGTCCTTGAGCGCTTTGCCGAGCGTGCACGGCATCTGGCACTGGGTTTCCTGCGGGCAGACTCGGCCGCAAACGGCGGGCAGGAGGCTGTTTTCGCAGATGATGGCGGCGGCATCGTCGAAGCGGCCTTCGGCGGCGGCTTTGAGAAAATCGGGGATGCGGATGCTCACAGGGCAGCCCTGGACGCACGGCGCGTTTTTGCACTGGAGGCAGCGCATGGACTCGATCTGGGCCTGTTCTGCGGTGTAACCGAGAGCCACTTCGCTCATGTTGTGGCTGCGCACCGTCGGATCTTGGGTGGGCATCTCCTGCGCGGCGATGGCCATGCGGTCGCGGGGCGTCAGTTTTTTGCCGGAAAGCTCCGCCAGCTTGGCGGTGGCGGCCTGTTGGAGGGTTTCGGGTGAAGTGTGCATAGGTGGGGATTCAGGTTTCGGGGTTCAGAGTTAAAAGGGCATAGGGCGGCCGGCGGGTCGCCCCCTCTCATTATTTGTTTGCCAAAGCATTGGCGGCTTCTTCGAGGTGGCAATGATGGGCTTTGTGGTCGATGTCCTCGCGAGGCTTGTAGGCGCGCAGGCGCTTCATCATGTTGTCGAAATCAACCAGGTGGCCGTCGAACTCCGGTCCGTCCACACAGACGAACTTGGTCTTTTTTCCGACCGTGACGCGGCAACCGCCGCACATCCCTGTGCCGTCGATCATGATCGTGTTGAGCGAGACGACCGTGGGAACGCCGTAGGGGCGGGTGGTCTCCGCGCCGAACTTCATCATGATGGGCGGCCCGATGATCACGGCCATGTCCGGCTTGGGCGACTGCTCGCAGAGTTCCTTGAGCGGATGGGTCACAAGGCCCTTGCGGCCATAGGAACCGTCGTCGGTGACGATGATCAGCTCGTCAGCGATTTTGCGCATCTCCTCCTCCATGATGAGCAACTCCTTGGTGCGCGCGCCCATGATGATGGTGACCTTGTTGCCGGCGGCCTTCATGGCTTGGGCGATGGGGTGGAGCGGCGCCACGCCGATGCCGCCGCCGACGCAGACCACGTGGCCGACCTTCGCGATGTGGGTGGGCTGTCCGAGCGGGCCGAGCAGGGCCGGAACTGAATCGCCGACCGGCTTCTCGGCAAGGATGTGTGTGGTCTTGCCGACGGTCTGGAAGATAATGGTGATGGTGCCCTTATCCGGATCGGCGTCGGCGATGGTGAGGGGGATACGCTCGCCGATGGAGTCATCGATTTGGAGGATGATGAACTGGCCGGGCTTGCGCTCGCGGGCGATGAGCGGGGCCTCGATCTCCATGCGGAAGACCTCGGCTGAGAGTTGCGTTTTTTTGACGATTCTGTTCATAGGGGTGTCGCTTTGCTTGTGTGCGGGATCGGCGGTTGGGCGGAACAACCGTGACCCAAAAAGTGGAAAAACAAGCAATTAAATTAGCATATATTCCCTGTAGCCGCAAGTCGGGCAAGCGACAAACGGGCGGCAGCAAGAAAGTTGCGGCTGAAGCGCTCGCGCCAATTCGCGTTGCCGCCGCATGCGCCATCGTTTACACTTGACTCATTTCGGAGGTGGGCATGAAGAAGACGATGGCCGCGTGGGCTGGGGGGCTGGCGCTGCTGGCGGCAGGGGCGTCGGCGGTCGAGGTGAGTCTGACCGATCTCGATATTTCGAAGACTAAACAGGGGTGGAAAGAGGCCGCTCGCGATTTCAATCTGCTGGGCAGCCGTTTGAAGGTGGCGGATCAGGTCTACACCAACGGCATGGCCACCCACTCGCCTTCGGAACTCTACATCGAACTGCGCGGCGCGCGGCGCTTTCTCGCCGAGGTGGCGGTGGACGACACCAGCGACCAGCCCGATAAGCGGTCGGTGTTTCAGGTGATCGGCGACAGCCGGTTGCTGTGGCAGAGCGAACCCCTGAAGCGCGGCATGCAGCCCGTTTCCGTCGATGTTGACCTCGCCGCTTTCAAGACCGTTCTGCTGCGCGTGGACCCGTGGCGCGATGGCAACGCGGCTGACCATGCCGACTGGCTCAACGCGCGCTTTGTCACCGACGGCAAGGTGAAGCCCCGCACGATCAGTTCGCTGAAGTGGCCGAACGCCTGGCTCTCTTCGTTGGACACGTCGTTCGTTTTGCCCCAAGGCGCCGTCCTTGGCGGCGGGCTCAAGGTCGCGGGTGTGCCCTTCGCCGAGGGCCTCGCTTGGCAGGCTCCGGCCGAGCTCTGCATTCTGAAAGGGGCTGCCACGCGGTTCGTCGGCAAAGTGGGCGTCGATGACGCTTCGACCGGCTCGGCCGAGTTTCTGATTGTCGGCGACGACAAAACGCTGTGGCGCAGCGGGGTGATGAAAAAGGGCGACGCGGCCAAAGCCTTCAACGTCAACCTCGTCGCTGTCGGCCTGTTGCGCTTGAAGACAGAGGCCGCCGGCGGGGGCGCGGTCCGCGCCGACTGGGTGGAGACCGCTTTCACGCTGAACGGCTGGATGAATCCGTGTGCCACCTACAATCCCGCGCGCTTCGAAAGCCGTCCAGAATGGGAGAACCCGCGCGTTTTTCGCGTCGGCACAGACAAGCCCGCCGCCACCCTGATGCTCTTCGACTCCGCCAAGGCGGCGAATCAGGCGCCGGGACGCGAGGCCTCGCCCTTCTTCCTTCCGCTCGACGGCGCGTGGAAATTCCACTGGGTGCCAAACCCGGACCAGCGGCCCACAGACTTCCAGCAGCCCTCGACCTCCTTGGCGGGTTGGCGCGAAATCACCGTGCCGGACTGCGTGGAAGTGCGGGGCTACGGGACGCCGCTCTACAAGAACATCGGCTACTATTTCAAGGTCGATCCGCCCTTTGTGATGGGCGAGCCCGATCCGCGCTATACCACCTTTCATGAGCGCAATGCGGTCAGCTCCTACCGCCGCACCTTCAAGCTTCCCGAGCCGTGGAAGGGCCGCACCGTCTACCTGCGCTTCGACGGTTTCGCTTCGGCCCTGTCTGTCTGGCTCAACGGCGAACGCCTGGGATACGCCGAAGACGGTCGTCAGGGAGCGACCTTCAACATCACCTCGGCGCTGCAGCCGGGCGAGAACACGTTGGCCGTGCAGGTCTACCGGCTGTGCGATGGTTCATACATGGAGGATCAGGACTTCTGGCGCCTCTCGGGGCTCACCCGGCCGGTCTATCTCTGGTCCGCGCCGCAGACGCACCTGCGCGATTTCTTTGTGCGCACGACCACCGGCACCGAGGGCGACTATGCGGGCGCGTGGAACCTGAAAGTCGAAGCGGAGATCGAGGGTCCGGACCAAGGCGTATCGCTGGAGGCCGAGCTCTATCCCCGCACTGCTTTCAAAGGCGGACGTGTCGCCCATGGGCAGGCGCTGCCGGTGGGCAACGCGCTTCAGCTCAACCTCCCCGTGGCCTCGCCGCACCTGTGGTCGGCCGAGCAACCCAACCTCTATACGCTGGTGCTGTCGCTCAAAGACGCCCGAGGCAAAACGCTTGAGGCGATTCCGCAGAAAGTGGGATTCCGCCAAGTCGAACTCAAGAACGGCCGCATGCTCGTCAACGGCCAGCCCATCCTGATCAAGGGGGTGAACCGACACGAGATGGACCCCGACCACGGCTATGCGGTGCCGCTGCAACGCATGGTGCAGGACATTACGGTCATGAAGCAGCACAACATCAACGCGGTGCGCACCAGCCACTATCCGAACGATCCGCGCTGGTATGACCTCTGCGACGAGTACGGCCTCTATGTCATGGACGAGGCGAACCTCGAGACGCATGGACTTTCCGACACGCCTCGCAACCCGGTGATCGATCCCGCTTACCGCGCCGCCGCGATGGACCGCGAAATCGGCATGGTCGAGCGCGACAAGAACCACCCCTCGATTATCTTCTGGTCGCTCGGCAATGAAAACAACGTGGACTCCGATTTCTTCGGGCAGGCCTACGCCTGGATCCGGGCGCGCGATCCGGGCCGGCTGATCCAAAACCAGCGCAACGGCCCGCGCGACACGGTCGATTCCATGTACGCCCGGGTTCGCGAGTTGGAAGCGTACGGCAGGCGCACGGACACCAAGATTCCCTTCATCCTATGCGAGTACTCGCACGCCATGGGCAACTCCTCCGGCAACCTTGCCGACTACTGGCGCGTGATCAACACCTACCCCAATTTGCAAGGCGGTTTCATCTGGGACTTCGTGGATCAGGGACTGCGCAAGACCATCCCGACCGAACGCGTACGCCACGGCGGCCCCGTGGATTTCTGGGCTTACGGCGGGGACTACGGCGATTTCCCGAACGACGATAACTTCAACTGCAACGGCTTGGTTCAGCCCGACCGCCGTCCCTCGCCGCAGTTCGCCGAAGTGCGCTATTGCTATCAGACCATGGCGGTCAAGGCGGTCGATGTGACCCGCGGCCTCTTCTCCGTGAAGAACCGCGCGTTCTTCACGAACCTCGCCGACACCGAGTGCCTCTGGACATACGAGGAGAATGGCGAGGTGATCGCCAAGGGAACGCTGGGCCGGCTCGACGTGCCGCCGCAGGCCGAGAAACAGATCGACGTGCCGCTCTCGATGGTTCGCAGGCCGACGTACGCCGCGCTGGTCAGCACGTGGAACTTCACCTTCGTGACGACCCGCAAGACCCTGTGGGCCGACAAGGGGTATGTAGTCGGACGGGAGCAGGTGGTTGTACCTGCCGACCCACAGTCGGCGCGCATGACCGGCACGGTGAGTCGCGAGGAGGTTCAACTCGACGAAACGGAAGCGGCCGTGACGGTCACGGGCTCCGGCTTCTGCGTGCGAATCAGCAAGGCGAGCGGTGCGATCGAGTCGTGGAAGGTGATGGGCGAGGAGCAGATCCTCTCGCCTCTCGCGCCGAACTTCTGGCGGGCTCCGACCGACAACGACCGGGGCAACCACATGGCGGAGCGCCACGCGATGTGGCAACACGCGGCAGAGCACCGCGAGGTCCACGGCGTCCACGTCAAGCGCGAGGTGGACGACACGTGGCTTGTCCAAGTGGATCTGACGTTCCCGGAGGCGGCCGAGACGGCCGGCACGCTGATTTACAAGTTCACCCATGCGGGCGAGATCCGCGTGACGTTCAAAGTGGAGCCCAAGGGCAAAGGGCTGGAGTCGCTGCCTCGCATCGGCATGACGGTTCAGATCCCCTCCGCCTACGATCAGGTGACGTGGCTGGGCCGAGGCCCCCTCGAGAACTATGCGGACCGCCGGGCTTCCGCCTTCTTCGGCAAATACACGCTTGCCGCCCGCGACTTCTTTTTCCCATACGTCGAACCGCAGGAGTGCGGAAACCGCATGGACACCTTCTGGGTCTCCTTTACGGATCGCGCGGGAAAAGGCATCAAGGTCACCGGCGACCCAAGATCAACTTCAGCATCCTGCCTTATACAATCGAGGAGCTCTCGGTGCGCAAACATCCGTGGGAGCTGAATCCGTGTGGCAATTGGATCGTCAACCTCGACTACGGCCAGATGGGTGTCGCGGGTGAGGACAGTTGGGGCGCCCTGCCCTGGCCGGAATACCAACTGCTGCCGGGCCAGACAACCAGCTACGGTTTTGTGCTTTCGCCCGCGAAATAAGGAAGAATAGGGTTCGGGAAGCAACGTTCAGTGACGAGCGCTTCGGCGAGTGTGACACCGCGCCCCCTGAACAGAGAGGGGCCTCCGGACCTGCCGGTGAAAACAACCCGTCTTCTGAACCCGGAACCCCGAACCCCTACGACCCTCTGCGTTTCCGTTATTGCGACCCCCCCCGTTCTTCGGTAATATGAACACTGTTCCACTGTGTCTTTGTGCGCTTGTCGAGCGATAGGCGGAAGACACGCCGAGGTCTTGCATTTATGATTCGGACATACACGTCTCTTTTTCTGACCGCGCTCCTTTTCGTCGCATGCGGTTGCGGATCCCACTCCGGGCAGAATGCCCTGAAACAGGGGCTGGTCGCTTTTCAGGAGAAGAATTATCCGGTGGCCATCACCCATTTCACTTATGCCACGAAACGGATCACCGACTCCCCCGACCTCTACTACAACCTGGGGTTGGCCCATCTGTATCAAGGCAACATCGAACCCGCTCAGGCGGCCTTCAATGCGGCGCTGGAACTGGCGCCTGGGCATGTCGAGGCGACCACGTGTCTGGGACAGATCGCCTACCTTCAGAACGATCTGCCCAAAGCGCAGGCCTGCTTCGAAAAGGCGCTTGTAGGTGCCCGCACCGACGAGATCCGGGCGCGCATCCTGACCTCGCTGGCGCTGACAGAGTCGGGCCGCGAGCACCACGACATCGCGCGTCTGCACCTGCTGCACGCGCTGAAGCTTAATCGCCTTTACGCTCCCGCCTACTATAACCTCGCCAGTCTCTACCGCGACAAGTTCAACTTGCGCGAGGAGGCGCTCGACAACTTCGAGCTTTTCGTACGGCTGGCGGACAAGAACGATTCGCACAACGGCAGTGCGGCGAACAACATCAAACGCCTCCGGTTGAACCTGGAGCGTACGCGCGCCGAAGAGCTGGACGGCGTTCGGCGCGATCCTGCCGCCGCCGCCAAACTGCTGCAGGACGGCATGCGCCTGCAGATCGCCAAGCAGTACTCCAAAGCGATCAAGGCCTACCGCGACGCTCTGGCGGCCGACCCTTTCACCTTCAGCGCGGCGTTCGGCCTGGCTATGGTCTACAAGACGCAAGGGCAGCGCGCGGAGGCCATCGAGGCGTTCAAGCGCGCGACGGACATCAGCCCCAACCATCAGGACAGCTATTTTCAGGCAGCGGAGCTGGCGGTCCAGTTGAAGCACTATGCCGAAGCGGCGAAGATTCTGGACCGTGCGATCGCCCGCAGTCCCTACAACCCTGCCAACGCCGAACTCATGGCGCGCATCCGCTACGAAGAAACGCGCCTGTCCGAAGCGCGGGCCTACGGCGAATTCTACCTCTCCCTGTTGCCTCCGGGCGACAAGAATCGGGCACCCTACTCGAAATGGGTGAAGTCGCTGCCGGAGAAGTGAGCCAAGGCAAGGCAGGGACGCCTCCCCGAGGCGTCCGCCAGTCCTAAGCTTGCCGAAGGACGCGGACGGTTCGGGGAACGGTCCCGGCCATAACCGCTGAACCGTGAACCTCTCCAACCCTTAAGAACCCTATGCCCATGTTCCTCAAAGAGATCGGATGGCTGGACGGGCTGGCGCTGGCTGCGGTTGCCTTTCTGGTGCTCCGCGGCTTTGTGCGCGGCTGCTCAGGCGAGCTGGGCCGGCTGGTGGCGCTCGGCGCGGCGACGGCGCTCGGCTTCTTCGGCTTCGCTCCGGTGTCGCGGCTGGTGCTCTCGGCTAAACTGTTCAACGCGAACCTGTACGCGGGGAGGCTGGTGGTCTTCATCCTGCTTTTCGTGGTCTGCACCGCCCTGTGGCTGGGGCTCAGAAGCCTGCTTTCCGAAGCCATCCGGCTGGTGGTCGCCCAACCGTTTGATTCGATCTTGGGCGGCATCATCGGCGGCATCAAAGCGTTCATCTTCGTGGCGGTCTTGTGCACCTTCGGGCTGCTCAACCCGAACGCAGCGGAACGCAAAAATCTTCAGGAGAAATCCTTTACGGCCCAACAGTTCTCACCCCTTCTGAAAAAGATCACATCCCCCGACAACTAGAGGGGATTTATGACCTGGCACGCTCAACTGACCGAACTGGACGACGCGACCCTGATGTTCCGGGTACGCGACGGCGACCGCGACGCGTTCGCGGTGCTCGTGAAGCGGCACCAAAAAATGCTGCTGAACTTTTTCGCACGTTCCGGCGTTCAATATGATTGCGAGGACTTAGTTCAGCAGACGTTCCTGAGGCTCTACCGCTATCGGGAGCGCTATGTTGTGACCGCCAAATTCACGACCTTTCTTTTTCTCTTGGCGCGACAGGTCTGGATCGACGAGTTGCGGCGGCGCAAACGGCATGAGCGCCTGGTGGACGGGCTCGCAGCCGAGCCGCCACCGGAACAGGTCGCTCCGGCGGTGGCCGACGCGACCGCTTCCGGTGGCATGGATTTGGAGCAGGCGGTGGCCGCGTTGCCGGAGGGCCTGCGGGACGTGGTGGAGCTCGGCGTATATCAGGATCTGCCGTATGCGGAGGTCGCAGAGATACTTGGCATCCCGGTGGGGACGGTCAAGTCGCGCATGTTCAACGCGCTGGCCAAACTGCGTGCGTTTCTGGAGGAAAAATGAACTTTGCAACACACATGAATGAGTTGGCGCCAGCGGATGCTGCAGCGTTCCGCGCCTTGGCCGGACACCTGCGTGCGGCACCCGAGCGCGAGCCGTCGGCCGGGCTCACTGACCGCATTATGGCCGCTGTCGACGCCGAACGCGCCCGCCGGTCACGTTTCCGCGCGCCCGCGCCGTGGTGGGGCATTGCAGCGGCGGCCGGTCTGATCGCGGCCATCACGCTGTTCGAGCTCTCCGGCCGCAGCCACTCAGCTCAGAAGCCGGTTCCGCAGGACAGCGGGACCGCTTGGCTTGCCGAGAGTCAGGAGGCGGATGGCACGTGGAGCCCCTCTAAGCACGGGGGCTCCGAAGCTTACCGCCCGGCGCTCACGGCCCTTTCGGCGCTCGCGCTCGACCGCGCATCGGAGGGTTTTGCACCGCAGATTCAGCGCGCCTGTGATGCGCTGGCGGCGCTGCAGGGGGCGGACGGCGCATTCGGAGGGGAGGGCCGGGCCCGCCTCTATAATCACGCGATCACCACCTTCGCACTCGCCACGCTTTGCCCCCATCACCCGGCGCTTAAGCCGACGCTCGACCGCGCGCTCGCCTTTGTCAGCGTCCGGCAGACGCCGCAGGGCGGGTGGGACTACGAGCCGGGCTCGGAGGGCAACGCGGCGGTCACCGCATGGCAGGTGCGCGCCTTGGCGTGCGCCGAGGCGCAGGGGTTCGATGCTGCGAAAATTCCCCTGCGGAAAGGGCTGCGCTGGCTGCGCAGTGTCGCCCGCGACGATGGCAGCATCGCCTACCACCGCGACTCGACTGCCTGCTCAGACGGTCTGACCGCGCTCGCGGCCTACACGCTGATCACCGCAGGCAAAGACTTCCCCGGCCTGCAGGAACTTGGGCGGCACGCGGCCGAAGCGCTGAGCGCTGCGCCGGAGAAATCGGCCGTGGCCGACTGCTACCGCGACTACGCCAAAGTGCTGGCCTTCGATTCGGTGGGCGCAAACGCGCAGGCTGAGACGGTGAGAAAGCAGATGCACGTGCAGCAGCAGGCCGCGCAGCCAGACCAGTGGGCGAAGGTGGGAGGAAGGCTCTACACCACGGCCCTGACCGCGCTGGCGGCGCGGTAGCGAGAACGCGTGCGGCTCGCAGGGACGCTCACGCTCCATATGCTGCATCGAGCCCGTGTGGGGCGAGTGTCCCCGCGAGCCGTCAAGAAAGGTTCCCTTTCGATGCCCAACGATCATGTGCAGGCGGCGCTGGCCGAACTCAATATCACGCGATACGGCATCGTGCCGGTCTCGGAAATCGTCTTTTCCGAGGCGTTCCGTGCGGCCTGCGAAGCCAACCAGTGCGGCAAATACGGCACCAACTGGGCGTGTCCGCCCGGCGTGGGCGAGCCCGCCGCGCTGATTGCGCAGGCGCAGAGGTTCCGGAGCGGACTGGTCATCCAGACCGTGTGGCCGCTGGAAGATCAGTTCGACTTCGACGGCATGATGGCCGGAGAGGTCGGGCATAATGCGCTCTTCCGCAAGGTGGCGGCGGAGGTGACGCCGCAGCTGTCCTCAGGTGAGACGCTGGCCCTGAGCGCGGGTGCGTGTGCGGTCTGCGAAATCTGCACCTACCCATCCGGGGCGCCCTGCCGTCTGCCTGAGAGGGCTATGTCCTCGCTCGAGTCATACGGCATCGACGTGGCGCGCCTGATCGAGAGCAGCGGGCTCTCCTACAACAACGGCCCCAACACCGTCTCCTACGTCGGCGTGATCTTGTTCTGATCCCTATCTCCGGGTGCGATCCGCACTGTTTCGGCTGGCGTGTTGGCGTGCCGATTGGTAAAGTCTCTCTCCACGGTAGGTGTTTGACCTGCAAAGGGGACTGGCTGTTTAGACGGACAGGCTAGTAGTTTGGGATTCGTCAGTTACACGCATGGGGTTTGCGCAAACGGTGTGCGCGTCCGATGCCTGCAACCGGTCGATCTCCCCGCTAACAGCTTGAAAGCCTTAAGGCGATCCACCTTTTCTTGAGATTAATCGGCTTGCAGGGAGGTGTGCGAATGGATGCGGTTTGGCTGGCTCGGTTACAATTCGCGCTGACGGTGGGCTTTCACTATCTTTTTCCGCCGCTGTCGATCGGACTGGGGTGGATGCTGTTCTTCTATCAGACGCGTTTTCTCAGAACGAAAGACGCTGTCTATCAGCAACTCGCCCGCTTTTGGACGCGCATGTTCGCCCTTACGTTCGCCGTGGGGCTCGCGACAGGCATCACCATGGAGTTCCAGTTCGGCACAAACTGGGCCGCGTACTCACGCTTCGTGGGCGACATTTTCGGCGCGCCGCTGGCGGCAGAGGGCGTGTTCGCTTTCTTCCTCGAGTCCAGCTTCCTCGCAATTCTGATCTACGGGGAGAGCCGCGTCTCCCGCAAGGTCTACTGGGCTTCAAGTCTGCTGGTGGCCGTGGGTGCGACGCTGTCGGCCTTCTGGATCGTTGTGGCCAACTCGTGGCAGCAAACGCCTGCCGGCTTTCATCTGGTGAACGGACGGGCCGAGCTGACGAGCTTCTGGGCGGCCGTCTTCAATCCGTCGACCTTGCCGCGCTACTTCCACGTCATCGCCGGAGCTTTGGTTGTGGGCACCTTCTTCGTCGTCGGCGTGTCAGCCCTGATGCTGCTGAAGAAGAGGCACGTGGTCTTTGCCGAACGTTCGCTCAAGAGCGCCCTTCTCCCCGCTTTTCTTGCGATCAACCTCGTGATGGGCGCCGGCCACTTCCACGCGGTTCAGGTGGCCAAGACTCAGCCTGCGAAACTGGCCGCGTTCGAAGGGCATTGGGAGACGGGAACGCATGTGCCGATGCTCCTCTTCGGCATCCCCAACGAAAAGGAAGAACGGACTGACTTCGCCTTTGGACAGAAGAACATGCTCAGTTATATGGTGGGCTTCTCGGCTGACACCCGGATCCAGGGGCTGAAAGATTTTCCCAAACAAGATCGTCCGCCGATTCTCACCACGTTCATCGGTTTCCACTCGATGGTCTATCTCGGCGGCTGGCTCTGGATGCTGTCGATGTGGGGACTCTATTTGCTGTGGCGCAAAAAGGCCGCACAGAACCGCCTTTTCCTGCTGGCGTCGGCGCTGACCATCCCGCTGCCCTTCCTTGCGAATGAGGTTGGCTGGGTGGCGGCAGAGGTCGGGCGGCAGCCGTGGGTGGTCTACAATCTGATGCGCACCAGGGACGCCGTCTCGGCCGCCGTTCCGGCCGGGCAGATCTTGGCGTCCATCGTGTTGTTCTCCCTGATCTATTCGCTGCTGTTCGGCGTGTGGCTCTACCTGCTCAAGCGGCAGATCGACAAAGGCCCGCAACCCCTCAATGAGGAGGCCCGCTAATGGTTACGCTGCAAATCATCTGGTTGCTCCTGATCGGTATTCTGATCATCGGGTACGCGATTCTCGACGGCTTTGACCTCGGAGTCGGCTGCTGGCATCTCTTCGCGAAGAAAGGCCGCGAGCGGACTCTGTTCCTGCGTTCCATTGAGCCCTTCTGGGACGGCAATGAGGTGTGGCTGCTCACGGGCGGCGGCGCTCTGTTCGCCGCATTTCCGCCTGTCTACGCGACGGTCTTCAGCGGTTTCTATCTGGCGCTCATGCTGGTTCTGCTGGGGCTCATCTTCCGCGCGGTGTCCATCGAGTACCGCAACAAGGTGGAAGACCCCCGATGGGTGGCCGCGTGGGATTTCGCCTTCGCGATCGGCAGCATTCTGCCCTCGCTGCTTTATGCGGTGGCGGTAGGTAACCTCGTGCGGGGCTTGCAGCTCAACGCCATTGGGGATTACACGGGCGGTTTCTTTGCGCTGCTCAACCCCTACGCGCTGGTGGTCGGGCTGGTCGGCCTGTCGATGTTCGCCGTGCACGGCGCGCTCTATTTGGCTGTGAAGACCGGCGGGGAACTCCAGCTCCGCGCACGCGCCTGGGCGGCCCAGTCCTGGTGGGCTTATGCGGCGCTCTTTCTCGTAGCCGCGGCGTGGACGGCGTGCTGTTACCTGCGCAACGGCGTGGCGCTGCCTGTGGTGCTGGCAGTTGCATCGGTGACGGCCATTGCGCTGATTCGGGTGTTCAGCCGCAAGGGCGAGGATCTCAAGGCGTTTTTCGCTTCGTGCGCGGGCATCGCGCTGGTGATGCTCGCCGTGGTGGCGGTGCTCTTCCCCAACTTGGTCACGGCGAGCAACGACCCATCGCTTTCGCTCACTATCTTCAACGCCTCATCGTCGTTCCGGACGCTCGGCGTGATGCTGGTTATTGCGCTGCTCGGCATGCCGGTCGTGATCGGCTATACCGTCTACATCCACCGGGTCTTCAAGGGCAAGGTGTGAGCGCGGCGCAGTCAATGCGCCAGCGTCTCGGCCAGCCATGCACGCAGCGCCGCGCGTTCGGGGATGTCGCGCAGCGTCCAAGCGTCGGTGTGGTTGCGGTAGGGGATCGGCACGAACGTGAAGTGACCGTTCGGGCAGGCGTTCGTTAAGTACGCCTGCGTCTCTGCGGGCGAGCCTTCTTGACTGATGAACTGCGGCCGGCCCTTCAGCCGTGCGAGCCGCACCGCGGCAGAGGCGCGGTCACTGTCCGCGTAAACCCATGTGCGCACGCCGTCATAGTGGCTGTGGCAGATAAAACCGCGCCAGAGCGCCGCGATCGAGTCGTTGTGCAGCCCGATGTAGTTGCAACCGATCGCGCCACGCGAGAAGCCCGCGAGAAATACGGCTGACGGATCGCCGCCGTACGCCGCGCAGACCTCGGCCACCACGCCCGTGCAGTAGCCGACCGTCGCCTCGACGTCGCCCCACCACAGGGGCTGGTTGCGCTTATGGTCCGGACTGATGTATGGGGCGCACACCCAGATGAAGCCCTTGCCGCCGCTCGCGCCGTAGCCCAGCCGGCTGCCCTCCACGGTGCCGTTGCTCACGTCGCCGTAGCGGTTGGAGTAGGAGCCGTTGCCCGCATATTCGACGATTACGGGAAAGCGCTTGCCCGCCTGCCAGTCGGCCGGCAGATAGAGCGCGTGATAGACTTCGGTGCCGCGATAAGCCGCCAGCGTCATCTTCACGCGCCGGCCCGCCGCCGGCGCGTCTGCCGTCATCGCCGGAACCGTCAGATCCGGTGCCACCGTGCTGATGTCCGGCAACTCTGCCGCTGACGCGATATGCGCGAGCGGAAGCAAAATAAGTGCATATGCGAAGCAATGGATTCGTTTCATAATCTGTGCCTTGGAAAAACACCAAATGAGGGATAAGACATTACCGCCTCCTCGCGCTGCTCCTCCGCACTCTCGAGCGAAAAGCGGATGGCGTTCTGTCTGATCTCATTCCAACTGATCAGCATATCGGCTCCACAGGCTCACGGGCATCACATTAGATACGTTTACAGTATCACACCCGCGCCGCCGGCGTAAAGAAAGCCCCGACAAGCCCGCATGGAGAACACTCGGTGTCTGACCGTTTAGGCAGTGCAAGTGTTTTGTCTGTAAATTCGCGAAGGCGGGTCATGCCGGCATACCCTCCGTGCTAAGATAGATTTTCCCGGTTTCCCATTCCTCGCTGATCTCGGAGAGAACAGCCGAGACAAGCCTGAGCA
>Ga0118677_10006286_pt1 | contig 20212 bp, 17 predicted proteins | sample AliMusrvi5mmetaG_FD_86154 | JGI IMG/M metagenome (GOLD analysis project Ga0118677, IMG submission 86154)
TGGTCGAGAACATATTTTACCGGAACATCACCATGCACCGGATCAAGGCGGAGGCGATTGTGCTTGAATCCACTTACGCTGCGTGGGGGGCGGCGCAGAATCAGATGAACTATCCTTTATTTCGGAATATCAATCTTGCGGACATTGTTTGCGACGGCACGAATATAGCTGTAAGCGTGAAGGGGAGTTCACATAAGCCGGTTGAAAACCTTCGTTTGGAGCGCGTTGTTGTTACTGGCGCAAAGAAAGGGATGCTTTATGAAAATGTTCATGGCCTGACCTTGGAGAATGTTACCTGCAACGGATTGGAAGACAGTACAATTTGCATAAAAAACTGCGCTGACGTGGTTCGGTCTGCTACCGTGCCGTAGCCGCTCTCAGTAGTCTTTATCACACTGGGAAAAAATGGAAAGTAATACAAGGTTTGACATCAAGTCCCGGGCAGCCGGAATTGTACAGTTCGGGTTTGTCGCTGGGATGAAGTCAGCGATGTTGATGGTATTGCCGGATAACGATTAAATACGAAAGAATTACGCTAAATGCATGCTTCGCCTCCTGTTTTACAAAATGCCGCCGTTGCTCAGGTCAGCGGGAAAACTTATCATTGCGGAACCCTTACTTACACGAAAGCGGGATTATTTGTTCTCTTTGCCTGGTTGTTGTGGGGAGATTTCTGTTTCACCATGATGGAAGCGGTTGTTCCGAGTATAATGCCACTGAAAATGAAAGCTCTCGGCTGCCCGAACTGGCTGATGGGATTGATTCTGACTGCAGCGCCGAGCGTGATCAGTATGACAGTCGGCCCTTATGTCAGTTTTAAAAGCGACCGCTACCGGAGCCGGTGGGGCAGGCGCATTCCATTTATTATCTGGTCGATGCCTTTCCTTTGCATCTGCCTTGCGCTGCTTGGATTCAGCGATGATTTATGCATATTACTGCAGAAAAACTCCGAGTTCCTGAGGCAGTACTCCCCTGCTGCTATTACGATAGCGCTGGTTGCTTTTTTTCTAGTCATGTTTAAATTTTTTGATATGTTTGTCAACTCGGTTTTCTGGTATTTGTTCAATGACGTCGTTCCGGTGCAGTTTCTGTCCCGGTTCATGGGAATGTTTAAAATTGTCGGCACGGGTGCCGGCGCGCTGTATAACTGTTTTATCTTTAAATATGCCGGAACTCACATGCGGGAAATCCTGGTCGGCGCCGCATTGCTGTATCTGATCGGCTTCGGCATGGCGTGCCTGATGATCAAGGAAGGGCAATATCCCCCGCCAAGCGAGGCGGAACGCAAAGCCTCGAGGGGATTGCCTGGATTTGTAACATTTTTCAAAGAGTCGTTTTCCCATAGATTCTACTGGTTTTGTTTTTTATACACTTCATTTACGGCTTTCGCCTCTGCTATCGGCATGTTTAATATTTTCTTCAACCAGGAAATGGGGATGTCGCTGGCGCAGATCGGTTATATCCACGCATTGTCTTCTGTTGTCCAGATGGCGGCAATGTATTTCATGTCAATCTTTGTTGACCGCTGGCATCCGCTTCGTATCTGCACCTACGGCGCCGTCTTTCAAGTCGTCGGGTATGCCATAAGCCTGGTATGGATTTTTGTAACTATTCCCGGCACTTACTTCTTCTGGCTGAATATGGGCAATGCTTTCATTGGCTCTTTTATGGTTGCGCTGGTCGGAGTCGCGGGCCTGCCCTGCGCGATGCGGACTTTTCCGAAATCCAGATTCGGTCAATTCTGTTCGGCGCAGGCGATGTTGCGCAGTTCATTTACGGTTGTAGCCGGAATTATAGCCGGTCTGTTTATAGATGCGGTCAAAGTATTCTGCGGCTCCGACTTCGCATACCGGTTCATTTATATATGGCTGGCGGTATTTTCCGGAATCAGCGCGACGTTAATTGTATATGCTTACCGCGAATGGTACCGGCTGGGCGGCGATAAGCATTTCCACCCTCCCGCGGCATGGAATCCAAGCGGCAAGGAGGAAATGCCCGTCGTGCCTATCGTCGGCCCGCAGACGAAATGGCTGAATGTCTTTTTTCTGCTTTTCGACGGAATCATGATACTGTCCACAGCCGGAGTGCCGGTGATGATGTGGTGGATGTACGCGCAGCATAAAATGCTGGCATTCAAATGGCATGGCCTGCTGATCCTGCCGCTTGAGCTTCTGGCCCTGGCACTCTGGCTGTTTTTGAAATCGTCAATGCTGCGGGATATTTATGCCGCCAGGAACGGACTGCCGTTGAAAAACGGGATCCCGCATCATGGCATGCTGATTATCTTTGCCGTGAAGTTCCTGCTTGCCATCGGGATATGGGTGTGTCAGGTGATTGTTTGTGTTATGCTCGACAAAGAGTACGGCACGATTGTATTCAGCCTGGCTAACGCAATTACCAATATCCTGCTGATTGGAACGATTTATCTACTATGCAGAATTGAACGCGGCAACTCGGTGGTAGTAGATGAAAAACCGGAAGTTGAGCCAGATTCGACATTGGCAACCATACCTGCTTGAGAATTACAAAGTACCATTGGCCGGTGGCCGGCAACGAAAGTGCTGTTAGTCAGCTCAAAGGGAAAGACTTGAGGATTTGGTTTTTAATGAAAGAAATTAACAATTGAGCTAATTTAAAAATAAAAAATGTGGTAAAAAGCGGCAAATGAGGTGTTCGTATAAGTTTTTGAGTTTTTGTATTTTTTGTCGAAAAAATTGCATCGGGTGTGTGAAAACGGTTTTTGTTCCGCAAAATGGAATGTTATTAACAGGAAAAACCAATAGCTTTGAAATTGGCTCATAAGGCTTATTTTATATTATTGAATTGTCAAAAAAAGGAGGCTATCAATGTCTTTCAGAAATTTGAGTCCGCAGCGGATGTTTATCGAAATGGCCGCTGAGCATGTGCCGCAATACGCGTTCAGCACAAAAACAGACTTTTCCAAATGGAAAAAACAGGCACTGCCAAAAGTGCTTGCGACCATTGGCGACAGTCCGGAACGGGTGCCGCTGAACCCGCAACTGCTGGTGGAATGGGAGCATGACGGTCTGACCAAGCAGAAATGGCTGCTAGATGTTTCAAAGCATATTTCCGCAACCCTGCTGATCGCCTTTCCCGGGAAAATGAAAAAAGACCATAAGTATCCGGCGCTCTTCTGCTGTCACGGCCATGGGCCGTTCGGCAAAGAACCGGTCATGGGCAACGATTCATCCCCCGCGTTGCGAGCCGAAATTGCACAGAACAATTTCAACTACGGACATCAGATGGCCCAAGCCGGTTATATTACTTATTCCATTGACTGGATCGGCTTCGGCGAACGTAACGACAATACCAAGCCGAACCACCGTTTACAGCAGGGACGCGACTGGTGCAATTTATATTATTTGCACGCCACCATGTTCGGCATGACCACGCTGTCGATCAATATTACCCACGGCAAAGCCGCTACCGACTTTATCTGCTCGCTGCCTCAAGTTGATTCCGGCAGACTTGGAGTCATGGGACTCAGCGGCGGCGGAACAATGACTTTGTGGATGGGGCTCTGCGACGAACGCTTCAAGGCGATGGAAATCATGTGCTACAGCGACCTGTGGGCGCATTTCGGCATCCGCGACATCAACTACTGCGGGATGCAGGTTGCCCCCGGCCTTTACAAACTGGTCGATGTGCCTGACCTCCAGGGCTTGCTCGCCCCGCGTCCGCTGCTGATTGATATCGGCGTTAACGACGTGTGCTTCAAAGTGGATACTGCAATGGCATGCTTCAGGAAGCTAGAGAAAATCTATGCGGCGGCCAAAGCGTCAAAAGAACTTCAGCTTGACCTGTCCCCGGGAGAGCATGGATGGAGCGGCAACAAGGCAGTTGCGTTCTTTAAACAGCATCTGATGTGCAGGAGCTGAACTAAAATTGAGTATAAAAACACAAAATAGTAGATTAAAAATCATGTTTAAATCTATTTTTAAGACTATTTTTTTGATTTAAGCTGATAATTGACTCCTATTTTTTGTTTTGAACGTTTTGCTGTAAAAGTGAACTACCACGTCCAGAGGACGTGGTTTTCTAAACTACAATAAAGGAGTATTTGCGTATGACAAAGCCGGTATACATCAACTGGGCGTTTGAGAACGGTTCCCCGATGGACTGGGAGGAAACCCCGGAGGGAACAGTTGCCTTCCAGCCTCTGTTCGACTATGAGCGGGGTTCCAGAAACCGCCAGCTCACCCATTGGCACTTCAAACTTTCAGGAACTAAAGGTCAGACCTTGCGGCTCAGGATACCGCCGAAAGACAACATCTACGGCGGCAGGAATGGCAATGCATTTCCAGTTCCAGTCGGTGCTCAGATGTCCGGCGACGGCGTTAACTGGACGCCGATGATCTTCCAGACCATGCCCGACAAAAGCATTGAAACAACGGTGACGCTTCCCGCAGACGAAGTTTTCTTCGCCAGGATAGAACCATATACAACGCGCCACCTTGCAGAGCTTCTCGAACGCATCAAGGACAATCCCCGCGTGAAGATTGAGGCCATAGGCGAAACCGTCGAAGGACGGCCTCTGGAGATGATTACACTGTCCGCCGGTCCGGGACGCAAATCAGCGTTGATACGCGGACGCGCCCATCCCTGGGAGGCGGGCGGGAACTGGTTCATCGACGGCATCGTTGAACAAGCGCTTTCAGACCCTGCAATACTTGCGGAGCTGGACATCCACATACTTCCGATGGCCTGCAAAGATGGCGTGGTGCGCGGACTGACCCGATTCAACGTTAACGGTTACGATCTCAATCGCGGTTTCGCCAGGGGGCTCACCTTCTCAAAGGATGCTGCTGCCGAGAATTTTCATCTTGTACAATGGCTTGATGCCCGCAAAGCAGAAGGAACGCTTCCATGCTTCGCCATGGATCTTCATGACGACGACAATGGCAACCTCCATTTCAATGCTGGAGCGGACGCGGCTCATCTTGGGCGGATGCATATCCTCGAGAAACTGATGCGGGAAGGCTCTTATTTTAGCGAAGGGATTGAAAAAGGCAGCATTCCAACCTTCGGTTACGGCCTGCTTGAGCTGTATGGAATCGACAGTATCAGCTACGAATTAAATTCAAACTGGCTTAATGCCGTAAACTCCGTGCCAGACTCAAAGGTATGGCGGAAGTTCGGGTCTCAATTCGCGGAAGTATTGAGAAATTTTTTCGCGGAAGTCTACAAACGGTAAATTATTATTGTGCATTTTGACAGGCAACCTGTATTTTTTGCCATTTATTATAACTTTTAAACATTTATAATATAACATATAAAAATTGAAATGTAAAAATTTAATAGCCATGATGAAGTGATTTTATGCTACCCGGTAAAAACGCATATCTTCAGGAATTGCTGCCTTTTGGCAGACCGGAGGAAGTGCGGAGCGAAGTAGATAGAACGGCAAAAAATGTTCCCGGTGAAAGCGGGGGATATATATGCGCACCGGCACATTCACTCCCGGACGATGTGCCTGTCGATAATATTCTGGCGATGTTCGGTAAACTTTGAGTGACGTGACAAGACATCGTTTTCATTCAGTCATAAAGTTTCTGATTTGTGCAGGATGCAAAATTGTGAGTCATGCAGACAGTATACGGGAGTTATATGCACAATGTTGGAAATCAATGGAGATAAAAATATGGACATTAAACTGTAACGAATAAAGGAGAATGAAATGTTTCAGCGAGCTATTCTTACATTAACCGCAGTAATTCTTTCAACGGCCTATGTTTCTGCAAAGGATATTATACGGAACGGTGGATTCGAGGAGGATGCACCAGGAGTACCTCCAGGCTTCTGCATGTGGGGGGCAGAGGAATTCAAGAAGCCTGAAAACTACACCCGTGACACGAACAATCCGCACAGCGGCAAAGCCTGCCTGCGCATTTTTCATCCGGCAAACACGCGTGGATACATCATAAGCTCCCCTTTCGACAATGTGGTCAAATGGAAGCCTGACGCGAGCTATACATTCTCCTTCTGGGCAAAAACCGACAAACCCGGCAAGACCTCAAGCGTTGTTTTTTCCAGTTTAACATCGCTGTCGCCTTTCACGTCCGGCCCCTCGTTCGGCGACTTTCCTCTCGAACTGGATAAGAATTGGAAGCAGTTTTCGTTCACTTTCGTCGAGGGAACGGACTTCACTGCGGAATCAGCGCCATATTTCTACATTGTCTTTTTTCCGACCACAATGAAGGAAGAAGAAAAGACCGTGTGGATAGATGATATCCGGCTGGAAGAACAAATGAGTTCGAATCCAAACGCATCACCCGCGTCTTTCCTGTCTGAGATAAAGACAAAGTTCCCGTTCCCGGCATCGGTTCCACAATTCAAGGCCGGAGATGTTGTCGTATGCGGCGGAGACAGTATAACGCACTACGGGAAATACCATAAGTATCTCTCCCTGTTCTATGCAACCCGTTTCCCGGACAGGAAGGTCATGATCTGGAATGCAGGGGTCAGCGGAAATGTCACACAGGATCTGATTGAAAGGTTTGATGCCGACATCGCCTGGCGGAAACCGAATGTGTTCACCGTGATGCTCGGAATGAACGATGCCAGCAATCCTTCTTTCGGTCCCAAAGCAAAACTGGAAGATCTGAAGCCAGCTATGGAAAAGACCCTGTCGAAATACCAGGAAAACCTCTCCCGGATAATCGACAAGGCTAAGGCTTTGAATGCGAGCGTGATCATTTTTACGCCATCTCCGTATGATCAGACCGCCGACATTCCTGCCGCGAATTTGCTAGGGAAAAACGACGCCTTGAAAATGCTGGTTGACAATCTCCATGCCTATTCGTCAAAATCATCACTTCCGCTGGTGGATCTGTATGCGCCGATGCAATACATAACCGTCTCGAAGCAGGCTGTATTTAAAAATTTCACATTTGGCGGCAAAGATCGAACCCATCCGAATGAGGCTGGTCATCTCATCATGGCTTATTCCCTCCTGAAATCCCAGGGCATTTCCCCGTTTGTCTCACGGATCAACATTGATGCGAAATCCCCCAAGGCCGATGTCGAGAACGCCAAAGTGGAAAACCTGAAAGTGGACGGAAAGAAAATCAGTTTCGAATGTACCGGGAACGCCCTCCCGTATCCCGTAGAGAGCAAAGCGGCCCTCGCGCTGAGGATGATTCCTTTCACCGAAGATCTCAACCGCGAAACTCTCACAGTTACAGGACTTGATGCTGGAAAATATTCCCTGTCTATCGACGGCATTGAGGTTGGAACCTATGATGCTGCGGAGTTTTCTGCCGGCGTCAATCTTGCGACAAACCAGAAGACTCCACAGTATAAGCAGGCATTGTCTGTCTCCGCCATCTGCGACAAACGCTATGACAAGGAGATAGGGCTGCGCAGCATTGTCTTCTTCGAATCTGAAATGCGGAAGGCGAAAGTCGATCTGAACAATGCCAATGCCGTCAGGAAATATATGGATGGAGTGAGTAGCTGGCGTAAGGACATTGTCCCCCTTTACTATGAGACCAAACCTAAAATCGATGCGGTTGTCGCAGAGGTGAAATCACTGAATGATAAGATGTATGCAGTCGCCAAACCGGTCAAGCATTCATACTTGCTAGCTCCGGCTAAATAATTGAAAAATCATAAACACTGCCCATGCGCGAAGGAGGGAAATATGGATCGGCAAATTCCGACGAAGTGTAATGGTTTTAAGATGATTTTTGTGCATTTTGACAAGTACAATGTGTTTTTTGCCATTTAATTATAACTTTTTAACATTTATATTACATGTAATTTATAATGTAAATACTTATTATAACCGGAAAGGACGTGTTCTATGGCTCGTTTTATCAATATCGCGGCAATTCATTTTCAAGTTTCTGAACAGGGCAATGATCCTCAGCACACTGCGCTGGCTCAATTCAAGGAAGCGGAATCAAGACTGGACGGCACCGGAGTTGATCTTGTTGTCACCTGTGAGGGAATGGAATCTGTCGGGCAGACGATGGAGCAGGCGGAAAGCGCAAAGAAACCGGGGCCGATGTTCAATGCCTACCGGGATTTCGCGATGCGCAACAAGTGCACAATCGCCGGTTCCATCAAGCTGGAAAACGGCGGCAAAATATACAATTCGCTGGCGTTTATCGGACCGGACGGGAAGCTGCTGGGGGACTACCGTAAAGCTTTTCCGACCGATAGGGAATTGGCAGCTGGCCTTTCCGCCGGCAATGGCGCAACTGTAGTTAATACTCCGGCCGGACGTCTCGGCGGAGTGATTTGTTTTGACCTGAATTTCGACGAGCTGCGGGATGGGTACCGGAAACTGCGTCCGGATGTGTTGTGTTTTTCCAGCATGTTCCATGGCGGTCATTTGCAGAGTAACTGGGCATATCAATGCCGCTGTTATTTTGCCTCCGCCTGCAAAGACAACACCAGCGACATTCTTGACCCGCACGGCAGAATTCTTAATTCCACCAACTTCTATAATAGAATCGCATGGGCCAGAGTTAATCTTGACCGCTTCTACATGCACCAGGACGGCAATAACGTCAAATTCCCGGATATCCGGCGGAAATATGGCAATAAAGTACTGATTGATACGGCATCCGACCTGGGAACAGCCGTCATGTACGGCTTGACGGATGAGGTTTCCGCGCCCGAAGTGGCAAAAGAATTCGGGCTGGTTGATTTTGACGACTACCTGGGCGCCGCCAGGAAGGCGCTTGGCCGCTGAACATTAAAACCGGGGGGATATCAGGATGAAAAGAGTCTGCAAAAACAATGTCATTTACAATATGTCGGCGCATAATCAGCCGGCGGTCATGGTGGAGGAACACGAAGAATTCCGCCTGGAGCTGGAAGACTGCTACGGCGGCAGACTCAAGTATTCTCAAGATGTTTTCACGAAAGAAATGTGGAACACGGTCAATCCGGCGACCGGACCGGTTTTTATCGCCGGCGCATGTCCCGGCGACGTGCTTTGTGTTGAAATTATGGCGATCAATATCGCGGATCATGCAGTTATGCATATTGCACGGGGGCCGGGTATATCTGGCGAATACGTGGAGGGTGCTGAGACAAGCATTTTAAAGATCAGAAACGAACAGCTTGAATTCGGCGGCGGACTGATTCTGCCAATCCGTCCGATGATCGGCGTGATTGGCACTGCACTGGTGGAAGATCCGGTTTCAACCAGCTTCCCCGGGGAACACGGCGGCAATCTGGATTGCAAGGAGATCACCTCCGGATCCAGGGTATATCTGCCGGTGAACGTCAGCGGCGCACTGCTTTCACTTGGTGATATTCATGCGCTGATGGGTGATGGCGAAGTATGCGGCTGCGGCGCTGAAATGTCTGGCGAAGTCGTTTTGCGGACGCACCTTGAACGCTCTTTCATGCCGACGCCCGCAGTTGAAACGACGGATAAAATCCACTTTCTCGGTTCGGCAAAAACGCTTGATGAATGCGAGGCGATTGTTTTACGCAAAGCGCACGCTTATCTTGTGCGGCGTCTGAAGATGAGCGCCAACGATGCCGTCCGCTTTATGAGCCTGGCGGGCGATCTTGGCGTCTGTCAGGTTGTTGACCCGCTTAAAACAATGCGGTTTTCGCTGCCGCGCCATATTTGTAAATCAAGCATAAAGGATTTTTGAGCAAATGAACAGCAGAGAAAGAGTATTGACCGCGCTGGCGTTTAAAGAGGCGGACAGAGTTCCCATTGACCTCGGAGGGAGTACCGGGGCCAGCGGTATTCATGTGATCGCCTATCATAACCTGAAGAAATATCTGGGTATCGGCGGGCCGGTAAAATGCAATGACGTCATGCAGCAGCTGGCGCAGATGGAGGAAATTGTCCGGGAGCGGCTGCATATAGACGTTATCCAGGTCAATGCCCTGGCATTTCATCAGGAATGGGCACCGCTTACTTTACACAGCAGTCCGGCGGATATGAACGTGCTGTATCCGGCCGGGCTTAACGTCCAGGTTGAAGCCGGCGGTGAGCGGTTGCTGAAAAATGCTGCCGGGCAGCGGTTCCAGATGCCGCAGGGGGCGTATTACTTTGATGCGGAAGACGGCAAAAGCTGGTTCTCATGGCCTTACGATTTTACCGATGAAAATCTTGATGCGTTACAGCGGAACACCCGCCGGATTTACGAAGAAACCGAATACGCGGTTTCCGCTAATTTTGGCGGCAACTTCTTTTCGGTGGAGCCGGAATTTATGATGGACCTGATGCTGGAACCGGAAAAGATCGGAGACATGCTGGCGCAGCGCTGTGATGACCTGATTAAAAAATATACGCTGCTGCATCAGGCCATCGGCGAATATACTTTTTGCATTTCCTTCGCCGATGACTTCGGTTCGCAGAATGCGCCGATGGTTTCGCCGGATATTTTCCATGAAAGGATTGCGCCGCATTACAAGAAATTCACCTCATGGCTGCATTCAAAAACTAACTGGAAACTGTATCTGCACTCCTGCGGCGCGATTGAACCGCTTATTGACAGTATTATCGAAATGGGTGCCGATATTCTCAATCCGGTACAGATTTCCGCCACCGGCATGGACCCGGTTAAATTGAAAGAGAAATACGGCAGGAAGATCGTTTTCTGGGGCGGCGGATGCGACACCCAGAATATTCTGGGAAAAGCTGACAAAGTCACGCTGGAGGAACACGTTAAAAATCTTATCCGGATTTTCGCTCCCGGCGGCGGTTTTGTTTTCAACCAGGTTCACGCCATCCAGCCGCTGGTGCCTCCGGAGGATATTTGCACTGTTTTCGAGACCGCATTTAAATATGGACAGTATCCAATAAAATAAGAGGAAAATATGTTAAAAACAAAATTGATTCACCCGCAGATTCTGGAAGCGCTGGCCAGCTCCGGCCACTTTTCCCAAGTCCTGATTGCCGACGGCAATTTTCCCGTCGCGACATGTTCCAATCCGCTTTCAAAAAAAGTATTTCTCAATCTGGCTCCAGGCGTGTTAAACTGCACCCAGGTGCTGTCGGTGATAATGGATGCGATAGTGATTCAGGAAGCGACGGTGATGACACCGCCGGAAAATTTCAAACCGGAGATTCACGATGAATACCGTGCAATGCTTGGCGCCGGCATAGCCTGGTCGGACATGGAACGCTGGGCGTTTTATGACAAAATCAAATCAGCCAATACGTCATTGATTATTGCTACCGGAGAACAGCGCAGATTCGCCAATCTTCTGCTTACAATCGGCGTGGTCAAACTGGCGGAAGAAAGTTTTTAAAAACAAAGGAAATATTATGTTTGATAAAGACCTGAAAAGTTTACGCACCTTTTTATATGACGCCTACTGGCCGCCATTTACTCCGGGGTTAAACTATGATCCCGCGCACGGCATTGAATTGTGTAAAAAAGCCAATGCCAACGCCATCCGTTTCGGTTCCATCGGCAAGTATGCGCTTTATCCCAGTAAGATTGTCCCCAATCATCCGAAATTGAACAACCGCGATCTGCTGCAGGAAACCATCGATGCCGGAAAAGAAGCAGGAATCAGAGTTATCGGGTATATTCCAGTAGGACACGCCGTGCCCGCCGGCTGGTTGAAACAATTGAAGCCGGAATGGATATTCCGTGACGAAGCAGGCGAGCCTGTTCAGCCGGAGGTACAGTATCGTCATTTCGGCGGCGAACCGCTGTTCTCCGTCTGCGCTTTTGGCGCGTACCGGCAGGAAATACGCGCTATCGTGAATGAAATTATCGAACACGACGTCTATGCGGTATATCTTGACGGACCGTATCAGGGATGGGGGGTGGAACACCTGATCTGCCAGTGCGAATCGTGCAAAAAACGCTTTCTGGCTGAAACTGGATATAAACTGCCGGACAATCAGCAGAAGAAGGAATTGGGCGGGGTTTACCTGGAATGGAGTAGAAATAATCTGCTGGGATTATTGAGAGAAATCCGGCAGATGACCCAGGCGAAAAATCTGCCGCTGATGATGAACCGTACCGCCGGGTTGCTGTGCGGAACCCGCTTTGAAATTGAAATGCTCAAAGAAGTGGATTGTTTTCTTATTGAATCAGATCACGGAGGAATTGAAGGCTGCAGCGTGGCTTCTGCCTTGGATAAGAGGATTTGGAACTATACCAATAGTCACGCATGGCATCCTCGGCTTTCAAATTCGCCGTTTGAACAAAAAAGTCTGCTTTGCGGACGCAATACTTTGAGCTTTGGCGGCATTCCGATCATCTCTTATGCGGGCAGATTTTTCAACTCGGATAAACATATCGGCGCCATTGCTCGTCTGTTTGAAGACAGTGAAAAAGCGCTGAGCATTGCGCCCGGTGCCGGCATGAGCCGTTTCGCCTGTGTGCTGCGCAATTCCAACGAACGGCAATTTGCTGTCGCAGATATTGACGGGGTGGAAATCACGGATGAAGTGATTAATATTGCCGATAATTTCAACGCTTCCGGAATTCCGGTCATGGTGCTGCCGGACTTGTTTCTGGATAATTCCGTGTTGATTAACTCTTTCAAAATCCTGTTTGTGACGGAGTTTATTAAACTTAATCCGTCGCGGGTGGAATTACTTCGTCAATTCGCGCAAAATGGCGGCACGATTGTATTTACCGGCATTGTCCCGCCGGAATTTACCGGCGTCGTTCCGTCAGTTCCTGACGCCAGATTAAAAAACGCGCGGGATGTTCAATACTGGTGCGAGAAGCGTTATGACTGCTATTTGCGGACGCCGGACTTTGACCTGCTCCCGCAAATCAATAACGTCATGCTGAAAAATGTCGAAGCCGAAGTCATTGCGGATAGCGTCATTTTCGATGCTGAAGGTGAAATGACCTGGCCGTCAGTTTTCAAGCGCAAAACCGGCAGCGGTAATTGTATTGTTTTCGATTCGTCAATCGAAAAAATCCTGTCCAGAGCCGGCAGCGAAATAGACCGCTTTTTCCGGACGATTTGTCTGGAAAATATTACCCCGCCACTGGTTTTGCGCGAAAACAGTATTCCAGTAACTGTATCGTTGCTGGAAAATGCCGATGCGCAGTTCATCTATGTGGTCGCGTCCGGTGCAGGCAGCATAAAGTTCTCCACTGGTGCCAGCAAAACCGGACAGACCAGTTTTGGCGGAGAACTGAAGCAGGATGGCAATGAGTTTGAATTAAAGTTTAACGAATTTGAAATTGTAACACTAAAATAAGGAGTGTAAGTAAAATGGGTTCTTTAAAAGGCAAAAAAGCTCTCGTAACAGGAGCTGAACAAGGTATCGGACAGGCAGTGGCAAAACTTCTGGCTGAAAACGGCTGCGATGTAGCCATACATTACTACGCAAGCCGCGAACTGGCCGAGGAAAATGCTGATTTCACAAGATCAAAAGGCGGCAGATCAGATATTTTTCATGCTGACCTGACGAAGGAGGAGGATGCCGTGGCGATGGTATCGGCAGCGGCACAATTCCTTGGCGGAATAGACATTCTGGTCAACAACGTCGGCGATCTTGTAAAGAGGAAATATCTGGGTGAAATAGATATGGATTTCTGGAAAAGAGTCTATGACATTAACGTTACATCAGCCATGATGGTAACCAGAGAAGCGCTTCCGTATCTTGAGAAAAACAGCGACGGCGCGAGCATCGTAAATCTGGCCTCCCTCGCCGGACGAAAAGGCGGACATCCGGGTTCGCTCGTATATTCAACATGCAAGGGCGCGATTCTGACATGGACACGGGCGCTTTCAAATGAGCTTTCTCCCAAAGGAATCCGGGTGAATGCTGTCGCTCCGGGACTGATCCTGGGAACAAGATTCCACGCCACTCACACCACAAAAGAATCGGCGGACGAAACGATCAAGGGAATTCCGCTCGGCAGAGCCGGCACCCCTGAAGACGTCGCAAGAACGATTGTCTTCCTGGCATCCGAATACGACGGCTTTATTACCGGGGCAACTATAGATATTAATGGCGGAGTATATTGCGCCTGAGCAGATATATGTCTAAAGCGTTAAAAGAAACTTTAAGACACTTTTTTGAAGTGTATAACGGGCCGGAAAATCAGCGCCGGCTCGACTTGATCTCCAGGCATAATAAGCTGGAAATCACGGAAAAAATCCCGGTGTATTTTTCCGTTCCTTTCGACTGGTCAATCATGCGGATGAGCCTGTGGATGGAGCTGTTGAATCTGCCCCTGGACCTTGAAGCAGTCATGTCTGCCACAGGGGAATATCCCCGTGAACTTGCCGAACAGGTAATTATTTTCCAGTTGAAGCAGAGGATTTTTTATATTGAACAAATGCCTGGGGACTGGCCCGTCTATCCGTCCGTTAGCACAAACTTCAATCTGCTCTGGATCAGGAATAAGGACAAGCGGAACCCGATCTGGAATGAAATAGATTATAACCTGAAAAGCGGGGATTTTCATCTGGAGCCTTTTATCAACAGTGAAGTTGATTTTGACCATATCTCCATTCAGCCGTATCATTTTGACCCGGAATTGCACCGGAAACGTCAGGCGGTGTTTGCCGAACTTACCGAAGGAAAATTTACCATCCAGGACGACACTCTCGGCTTTGGCTACCTCAGCAAGCCCGGCTCTCCGTTTGAGGAGACCTGCCGGGTGCGCGGCATGATCAATGTGCTGATGGATATGAGAGAAAACCCCGCCTTTGTTCACCGCATGATGGCATTTTTCACGGATTTATCCATCACGCGGGCAAAAGAGATGAATGAGAAAACCGGTAAAGACTGTTTCATGCCGTCAATCGGCGGCGATGACGTCAACTGCCAGATGTTCTCGCCGGACGACTATGCGGAATTCATCTACCCGTATGAACTGGAATGTTCCAAATACGGCCGGAATTACTACTATCACAGTTGCGGCAGTTTGACACCGGTTTACAATCGGATTGCAACGCTGCATAATCTGGCAAAAATTCATGTCAGTCCGTGGTCGGATTTGCAGACTGCTGCTGACGTGTTTAATGGCCGCAAAGTAATACTCCAGAAATTAATGGATACCCAGAAAGACATCCTTAACCGGAGTGCCGGTGAGATGCTGGCTCAGATCAAGGGTATCAAGAACACGGTGAATGCGTCCGTGGCGGAAGTCGCATGTCATTGTGAGACCATTGATTCATTTGAAAAGTCAAAAGAATTCATCAGGCTGGCTGACAAATACCTGACCAGAGAAAAATAAATGTTTTAAGGAAGCAAAATATGAGCACTAAAGCAACGATGACGCGGCAGCATGACACCCTTCTGCTGAACAACAAATTTTTACAGATAAAAGTGTCGCTGACTCCTTTTTTTAAGATTGATGAATTTGCCGGCATTAAGGGCGATTCCATTGCCGCCAGCGCCGGTCATCTGCTGCTGGCTGACCGTATGAATTATGACTTGTATAAGTCCGGTAACTGCAGGTTTGAAGGTCTTGAAATCACGATTCCGGAAGCGCTTTACCAGTCCTCCGGAACCAAGGCGGTATTGACTTACAAAATCGCGGTTCCAGGTGGCGAATTGACTTTGCGCCGTCATCTGTACCTTTACGATGATGCGGCGGCGATTCGCTGGTATGATCAATACAGTTCCAATGTTCCGCTGTCCGGAATGTATTATTCCGATCTCGGCGGGTTCAAGGTGGAAACAGATGTTCCCCCAATATGCGTGGATTATTTTACCTGCACCGACCAGTCCAACTGGAGGCTGAAGGAAAAAGCCGCAACCGCTAAAAATCAGGGCAGTTTTCTGCTGTTTCCGGACGATAGCGGCAAAGGCGTATTTTTCTACAAGGAAGGTCCGTTTCCCGACAGTCAGCCGATCAAAGGGGAATATGATTTTTTGTGGAACAGTTCAAACCGCGCCGTAAATATGGCCGGGCTGGGCTTTGACAATCTGCGACCCGGTGAATTGCGCCGCGCCAACGGCTGTGTCATCGGCCTGATTGAAGAATCCGGTTCGCTGCTGGGACTGCACCGCTATCAGGCGGCGCGTTACAATTGCGATCCGGCGTCCGAAGTCGAAACCCTGGCTAATTCCTGGCCTGCTTTCGGCAAGGACATCAACGAGGAGAAGATCATGCAGGAAGTGGTGGCCGCCGCCGCTTCCGGAATTAAGACTCTGTTCATTGATGACGGCTGGTTCGAAACTTTCATGGGCGATGTTGACCTGAAAAAGTTTCCCGATTCGTTCACTGCAATCAGCCGGCGGTGTGCCGAACTCGGAGTCAATCTCGGTATCTGGATGAATCCGCTGGGTATGGATTCTTCGCGGCCGGAATCCAAAGAATGGGACGGCGCTGAATGCCGCGATACGATGCTGGAAAGCAATCCGTGGAATCTGCTGGCCAGAAGCAGCGATTTTGTTCCAGTGGAAATGCGTTCGCTCGGCCACGGCGAAACTTACAGCGGCATGGATTTGTGCAATCCGGCATACTTCCGCCATATCCGGGAGAAGATAATCGCTCTATACCGTGAATTCGGAGTTAAACGCTTTAAATTCGACCTTTACCAGCTGAGCCTCTACGATACCCTGCTGGGTGATGCCAATATACATTACGAAGCCTACCGGCAGCTGCTGCATGAGTTGAAATCGGCCATTCCCGGACTAGTGATTTCAATGGATGTCACCCGCCGCAACCGGCCTAATTTCGATTTCGGTCTGGACTACGGCCGCCTGTTCCTGGAAAACAGAGGGCGCAACCTGAAAGATCACCGTTTCTATCACCCGTACATTTCATTGCGGAATCTGTGGTATACGCTCAAATACGCTCCGGCACGCAAACTGGAAATAGAGATGATGCCGCAGATTGACGACGCGTGTTATCCGCTGGAATATATTCTTGGCACCGGCGTTTTCGCCAACCCCCTTTACTGGGGCGCGTTGACGGAGCTTTCGACGGAAAAAAGCGCAGCCAGCCGGGATTCCTTCGACCGTTTAGCCCCGCACCGGCTGGAGATTATGCGCGGCCTGATTTTTCCCGCCGGGGAAATGCCGGATATCGGCAATGTCAGCGCCATCGTCTCGGTCTGCCCGGAATTCCCGGAAAAATGTTCCGGATATATCGGGATTTACCGCAACGGCGCCGCGCAGGATACCGCGGATCTGAGTATTCCATTGCTCCGTGGACGCAGTCTGAAACTGGAAGCTGTCTGCGGCAATCCGGGAGCTTCATTTGGCGACGGCGTTTTACATTGCAAATCGGCTAGCACATTTGATTTCCAACTCTATCGCTTTAATGAATGAAATAAAGGCAGCATAATGAACCTGAAAAAACTTATCGAAGACTCTGGGTATTTTGTCTGGCTGGCGCTGGGCGACAGCATAACCGAGTATAATCATTGCACTGAAGGCTATGAGAATTACCTTCAACACTTTGACACGCTGTTAAGACTGGCGTATTCCAAGCGGAAATATACCATCATCAACACCGCGGTCGGCGGCAGCTTTCTGAACAAGGACGCGGATTTCGCCATCGACAAGATCCGGCGGTTCAAGCCGGATTTTGTCACCGCGATGTTCGGCATGAATGATTCCTGCGGCGGCAGGGACGGTTTGGAAAAGTTTAAAACAGAACTGAACAAACTGTGCGCATTCTGCAAGGGAAACGGCATTCCGCTGCTGCTGCTGACTCAAAATCCGCTCGATTATTCCTGCAATATCGAATGCATCCAGACCAGAAAAAGCTTGTCCGAATACATGGACGTAGTCAGACAAACTGCCGATGCCTGCGGAGTTGAACTGGTGGATATACATTCGATTTGGTCCAAAGATGTTCTGGAGCAGAGCAATAATGAGCATTTTAAGCTGCTGCACGACGGCATACACCCCAATCACAAGGGGCACGAATATATATTTGAGCTTATCAAAAAGCAGATATACAAATAAAACGCTAAAGTCCGCTAAATAAAGCGGCCTGCCGGAGAGGGGGGCTTTCCGGCAGGCCAGGGATCAGGGATACAGGGAAATCAATATTTATCCGATTGCCAGATTGCCAGTTTCCTGGGTCCGGATGCGGATACATTCATCTAAATCCATAATGAAAATCTTGCCGTCGCCGATCTCGCCGGTTTGCGCGCCTTGCATAATGGCTTCAATCGTGGCATTTACATATTCGTCGTTGACGCCGATTTCCAGTTTGGTTTTCTTCAGAAGGCTGCCTGCCTCCTTATGGCTGCGGTAAACCTCGGCAATGCCTTTCTGCCTGCCGCGGCCCATCACGTTCGAAACCGTGACGAGGTGTATTTCCTTCTGCTCCAGCAGGCTCATCACTGCATCCAGTCTGTCGGGTTGGATTACTGCCACTATATACTTCATTATTTCATCTCCTTTATGGGTCTATTGCCATCAGTCGATTACCGTGTAACCCGATTCCCTGTGTTGTGTCAGATCCAGACCAATCCGCTCATCCAGCTCAGAGACGCGCAAACCCGCAACAATGTCGACCAGTTTCAAGAGAACCAAGGAGCCGACAAACGAGAATGCCATCACAATGAGAACGGTCTTGAGTTGGATCCAAAGCTGAATTGGATTGCCATAGAACAGCCCATCTGCTCCAGCCGGGTTGACACTCTTCGTGGCCCACAGGCCGGTCGCCAGGGCGCCCCAGATGCCGCCTATGCCATGCACGCCGAACGCGTCGAGGGTGTCGTCGTAGCCGAACTTCCCTTTCACGAACGCCACGGACATGTAACAGAACACACCCGCCCCCACGCCAACGCCAAGAGCTCCGAGCGGGGTCACAAATCCGGACGCCGGTGTTATGGCAACAAGTCCGGCCACTGCACCGGAAATCGTGCCAAGAACCGTCGGCCTCTTGTTGTAGATCAAGTCCATGATAGCCCATGTCAGTCCAGCCGCAGCAGCAGCCATGTGAGTTCCGACAAAAGCGAATGCAGCCAGTCCATTTGCTCCCAGCGCGCTTCCGCTGTTGAAGCCGAACCATCCGAACCACAGCAACCCGGCACCGATGACCGCGAATGGCAGGTTGTGCGGAGGCGATACGAACTTAGGATAGCCCGCCCTGCGCCCGAGCACCAGTGCTGCAGCCAGGGCGGCCACGCCGGCATTGATGTGCACCACGGTTCCGCCGGCGAAGTCCAGTGCTCCCATATTACGGAGAAATCCGCCAACTCCCCACACCCAGTGGCAGACCGGATCGTATATCAGTGTCGCCCAGAGAAGTGTGAACGCGCAGAACGGAATGAACCGCATGCGTTCGGCGAAAGCGCCGATGATCAGCGCCGGCGTTATGATTGCGAACATCGCCTGAAAGATCATAAAGACGAGATGCGGGATTGTTGCAGCATAGTCGGCATTAGGAGCTGCACCGACGCCTCTCAATCCAGCCCATGACAAGTTTCCTATCAGACCCTTTACGTCAGGCCCGAAAGAGAAGGAGTAGCCCACCACCAGCCATTGAATGCTGACCAGGCACGTTATCATGAAACATTGCATAAGTACCGAAAGCACGTTCTTGCGCCTGACAAGACCTCCATAGAACAGGGCGAGCGCGGGTATCGTCATCATTAGAACCAGTGCTGAACTGATCAACACCCATGCAGTATCTCCAGTGTCTACCTTTGGAGCTGCCACGGCCGCGCTGGCAACAGCTGCCGCATCGCCGTTACCTGCTTCAGCAGGAGTGTCAGCGAAGGCTGCACGCGCGAGCACTAACATCATGATCGCCAACAGAGTCATTACTGAGCCGCCAAACCGCCTTCCGGTCGAAACGCGCCTCGCATTCATATCCTGGCCCTCCCTTTTGGTGTTGCATTAACTGTCGTTAGTGACGTTTGCCTTACCGCACGTGTCGTGCCACATGTCGGGTTGCTCAGTCAATGCTTACGGAACTTGTTCGCAATCAACATCTTCAATGTCAGATGAGCACATTTTGGACGAAGACTTGCAGAGTGGTATTAGACAATAATGTTGTTTGTTCTTGCTGCTAGTACAAAAACGTAGTACAAGTCACACCAGATTGTTGTGCTGACGAAGAGGTGCCGTACACTGGTCTCTGAAGGACAGAACAGAAGGGAATTATGAAAGACCGTGCACATCGCGAACTGGAAGTGCTCTACCGGATATCACAGGCTGCGGCTCGTCAGCACCACGAAGTGTCGGCGCTGCTGAACGAGATTATGGACGTCATGGAGACGGACATGGGGATGTCGCGTGGAACACTTACTCTCCGAAGACCGGATACCGATATATTCGTGATTGAAGCTTCGCGCGGCTTGACGC
>Ga0118677_10006287_pt1 | contig 20211 bp, 14 predicted proteins | sample AliMusrvi5mmetaG_FD_86154 | JGI IMG/M metagenome (GOLD analysis project Ga0118677, IMG submission 86154)
CGCTCATGGTGAACCTCCCCGTGCCTGGACAAGGTCCATCGACGCGCCTTCCGCCTTCGCCTTCGAGCACACCGCCGCGCGTTCGATCCCGATTCTAGGGACCGGATCGCGACCGTTCCCGGCGAAGGGTCGCGGAACCGCCAGGATCGCCGGGATGGCCTGCGAACGGGAGGGGAAGCGGGGGGAGGGGACGCCGTGGGCGCGCCTAGAAGAACAGTTGCGCCTGGGTGGTGAAGCACTTGATCCACGGCGCGCTGGCGAGATCCCCGGTCTTCTGGGCGCCGAACTCGGTCTTGATGTTGACGGCGGAGTTCCGGATCCAGAAGTTCAGCCCGCCCTTGACCACCAGCAGGTCCTGCGCCGCCTGCCTGCTGCTGAAATAGTCCACCGTCAGCACGGGCTCGACGAACGTGTATCGGTAGCCCAGTTCGCTGAGGAACCCGACGCCCGAGTTCTTCGCGTGCACCAGCGTCGCGTTCTTGGCCTTGTCGTAGGCCAGTTCGAAGCCGTGGTCGTAGTAGAAGAACCCGGCCATGAACACGATCTCGTGCTGCTTGTCCGGGCCGAACGGCACGTCCACGAACACGTCCGCGGTGAGGCCGAGGGAATGCGTCAGCGTGCCGGGCGTCTTCACCGACAGGTCCTTGTTCAGCACCGTCGCGGTCTTCATCACCGACGCGACCTGGTAGTCGAAGCCCGCCCCGATGGACAGCGTGGGCGACTGGCCGAAGGTGATCCCCTTGGCGAAGAACTCCGTTTCGGTGCCCAGGATGTTGTACCGCAGGTGACCGGCGAACCGCGGCCAGTCCTCGGGGTTCGACATCAGGGCCGTCTTGCCGGCAACGTCCTTCACGGCGGCCCCGGCGGCATCCTTCTGCAGCGACTGGCCCTGCGCGCCGTTGAACACGCCCAGGCGGTACTGCAGCTTGCGCTCGAACACGTACCCGCGCAGCTGGATGCCGGCGTCTCGCAGGTTCTTGTTGGACCCGTCGACGTACTTCAGCAGGCCCAGGTGGAAGTCCAGGCCGTTCAAGCCCGGGGCGCTCTGGAAGCCGTGGCGGGAGAACGGCAGCAGCATCATGCCGGCGTCCACCATGAACTGGTCCACGACCTTGAACGTGACGAACGCGTCGGAAATGAACATCGCCGCGTCCCAGTTGCCGCCCTTGCCGAAGTTCGGCTGCTCGCTGTCCAGGAAGAACGAGATGCCCTTCCAGACGTCGCCCCACAGCAGGAAGCGCACCCGGCGCAGGAAGAAGTCCTTGCTGTAGTCGGTCTTGTCGGGCGCCGCGTTCTGCAGGAACTGCGCCTGGAACTGGATCAGGGCCGCCACGTTCAGGTTCGTGTTTTCGCCCAGGTCGAACCGCCAGGCGTATGCCGGCATCGACCCCAGCAGGACGGCCGCCACGACCGCCACGCGGATCCACCGCGTTCCCTTCATGATTCCCACCTCCCGCGGGCCGATGCGAGGCGGCCCTGCGCCGTTCCCAGGATCGCGGCGGAGCATAGGACGACCGCGAAGCCTCGTCCATACCTTCGGAACGGGCGTTCTCCCCCGAGCACGCAGGCGCAGGCGACGGGTTTCCGAAGGAAACTCTCGCCGGAGACGGAGTCGCCTCGGGACCATCCAAGGAGAACACGCCATGAAGCACGCCTTCCCGACGATCGCGGCCGCGACGATCGCGGCCCTGTTGCTGGCGGCCCCCGGTGCCCGAGCCGAGGGTCGTGTGCTGACCCTCGACCAGGCGCTGTCGAAGGCGATGGCCGCGAACCCGTCCATCACCGGGTCCCGCGAGTCCTTGAACGCCGCCGGCCACAAGGTCGATGGCTCGTGGAGCGGCTACCTGCCCCAGGTCGTGGCCAGCCTGGGGTACAAGCGCGCCACCGCGAACTCGCCCGCGGTGCCCTGGATCGACCTGTCCGCCCTGGGCGCGGTCGGAGGCTCGGTCAAGTCGTTCGTGTCGCATGAAACCACGGATTCGTACAACAACTACTCGGCGTCGCTGTCGGCCAGCCAGACGATCTGGGATTTCGGTCGCACGCTGGGCACCAACCGGGCCGCCGTCGCCCTGCAGGACGCCAGCTCCGCGGACGTGACCACCACGATCCAGGGCGTGCGCCTGTCGGTGATCCAGGCCTACTACGGTGTGCTGGCGACGCAGGAGGTCGTCAAGGCGGCCGAGGAAACGAAGAGCCAGATGGAAAAGCACCTGGCCCAGGCGCAGATCCAGGCCGATGCCGGGGTGCGGCAGCGCATCGACGTGACGCGTTCCCAGTCGGACCTGTCGTCGGCGAACCTGGCGCTGCTGCGGGCGCGCAACGGCGCGATGCTGGCGAAGGTGAACCTGGACGCGGCGATGGGTGGCGTCGGCGACATCGATTTCGAGGTGGTGGAGCCGCCCGAGCCGACGGTGCTGGACGTGGACCCGGACAAGGCGGTGGTGGAGGCCCTGGACCGGCGGCCCGAGTACCGCGGCCTGGGCAGCCGGGTGAAGGCGGCGGGCGCGGTGGTGACCGCGGCGCGCTCCGCGTGGTTCCCGGCCCTGGCGGCGACGGGCGGCGTCGCGTGGGCGGGCTACAAGTTCAGCGATCTGCCCACCAACTGGTTCGTCGGCGCCACGTTGAACTGGAACCTGCTGTCGGGGATCCCCGCGAACGCGTCCACCGAGGAGGCGAAGTCCAACCAGCGGGCGCTGCAGGAATCCCTGCGGTCCCTGGAGGTCGGCATCCGCAGCGAGGTCCAGTCCGCGGTGCTGAACTACCGCGAGGCGGTCCAGCGCATCGAGCCCGCGAAGGCCCTGCTGGAGTCGGCGAAGCAGACGCTGGCGCTGGCCGAGGGCCGGTACGCGGCGGGCGCGGGCAGCATCATGGAAGTGACGGATGCACAGGCGGTCTGGGTGCAGGCGACGTCGGGGCTGATCGGGGCCCGGTACGACCTGCAGACGGCCCGGGCGCGCCTGCTGAAGGCGATCGGCGAGGGCGACGTGGCGGTGTCGCGATGAAGACGACGAGGAGGATCCCGATGAACCTGCGCGTGACGTTCCTGGCATTGGCCGCGCTGGCCCTGGCTACCGGGTGCAAGGGCGGAGGCAGCGCCGCGAAGGCCGCCGACGCGGCGACGGCAGTGGTTCCGACCGTCGAGGTGGCGAAGGCGATCGAGGAGGAGATCGACCGCCGCGTCGAGGTCACCGGCACGCTGGCGGCCTGGGAGGAGGGCGTGATCGGCTTCGAGGTCGAGGGCACGCTGACCGACATCGAGGTCGACCTGGGCGACGCGGTCCGCAAGGGCCAGGTGCTGGCCCGCATCGCGCCCCGGGAGTTCCAGCTGCGCAAGGTCCAGGCCGAGGCCGAGCTGGCTGCAGCCGAGTCCGACCACACCCGCCAGTCGCAGCTGGTCGCCAAGGACATGGCCACGAAGCAGCAGCTGGACGAAAGCCTCCGCCGGCTGGACGTCGCCCGGACCGCCGCCGACCTGGCGCGGAAGAAGCTGGGCGACACGTCCGTGAAGGCATCGTTCGACGGCACCGTCGCGCGGCGCTATGTCAATGCGGGCGAGTACGTGAAGATCGGCAACCCGGCGTTCCAGGTGGTGCGCTCGGTGCCGCTGAAGTTCAAGGGCGACGTGCCCGAGCGGTACGCGATGGACGTGCAGTCGGGCGACACCGTCAGCGTGACGTCCGAGTCGTTCCCGGGCCGCGTGCTGACCGGCCGGGTCAGCCGCATCGGCCCGTCGGTGGCCGTGGACTCCCGCTCGTTCCCGTTCGAGGCGGAAATCGACAACCCCGAGGGCAAGGTCAAGGCGGGCACCTTCGCACGGGCCTCGATCCTCGCCGGCGGCCGCGAGAAGGGCGTCACGATCCCCGACGTCGCCGTGGTGGAGTTCGCCGGGAACCCGCGCGTGTTCGTGGTCACCGACTCCCGGGTCCACGAGCGGGTGGTCGAGCTGGGGCCGAAGCATGGCGATCGCGTGGTGATCCTGAAGGGCATCACGGCCGGCGAGTCGGTGGCGATCACCGGCGCCAACATCCTGGCCGACGGCGCCGCCGTCGCGGTCCGTTGACGGGGGGCGCCATGAACGCGTTGACGATCTTCATCCGGCGCCCGGTCCTGGCCACCATGGTCACGGTCCTGCTGCTGGTCCTGGGCCTGTTCAGCCTGCGCCTGCTGGGCGTGGACCTGATGCCCAAGGTCGAAATCCCGTACGTCACCATCCAGACGACCCTGCGCGGCGCCTCGCCCGAGGAGGTCGAGTCCCAGGTGACGAAGCCCATCGAGGAGGCGGTCAACACCGTCTCGGGCATCGACGAGCTGTACAGCTACAACTACGAGGGCCTGTCGGTCGTCGCGGTCAAGTTCCTGCTGGAGCGCCCGATCGCCGAGGCGGTCCAGGACGTGCGCGACAAGGTCAGCACGGTGATGCGCGACCTGCCCGCGGGCACCGACCCGCCGGTCGTGACCCGGATCGACATCGACTCGTTCCCGGTGCTGACGCTGACGGTGTCCGGCGACCGCGACCTGAAGGAGGTCAGCGAGGTCGCCCGCCTGAAGGTCAAGGAAGGCATCGAGAACGTCGACGGCGTCGGCCAGGTGACGCTGATCGGCCAGCGCAAGCGCGCCGTCAACGTGATCCTGGACGTCGACCGCCTGAAGGCCTACGGCATCCCGATCACCGCGGTGAAGGCCGCGCTGGCGACCCAGAACGTCGAGATCCCGTCCGGCCGCATCGACCGCGGCGAGTCCGAGCAGGTGCTGCGGACGCTGGCCCGGTACGAACGGGTGCAGGACTTCCTGGGCCTGGTGGTCGCGACCCGCGCGGGCCACCAGGTCACGCTGGGCGACATCGGCCGCGTCGAGGACTCGGTCGAGGAGCCGCGCTCGATGGCGCGCATCTGGCGGGCGGGGGACGCGGGCCTGGGCTCGCCCACCGTGTCGATGAACGTGGTCAAGCAGTCCGGCACGAACACCATCGACGTCATCCGCAACGTGAAGGCGCGACTGGCCGAAATCGAGCCGACTCTTCCGCAGGGCTTCAAGATCGAGATCGTGTCCGACCAGTCGATCTTCATCGAAAAGTCCATCGACGAACTGAAGCTGCACCTGATCCTGGGCGGCCTGCTGGCGGCGCTGGCGGTGCTGGTGTTCATGCGGAACGTGCGGTCCACCGTCATCGCGGCGATCGCGATCCCGACGTCGCTGATCGCGACCTTCGCGGCCATGAAGCTGCTGCACTTCACGCTGAACAACATGTCGCTGCTGGGCCTGACGCTGTCGGTGGGCATCGTCATCGACGATGCGATCGTCGTGCTGGAAAACATCTACCGGCACATGGAGGAGTACGGCAAGACCGCCTTCCAGGCCGCGATCGACGGCCTGAAGGAGATCGGCATGGCCGTGATGGCCACCACCACGTCACTGGTGGTCATTTTCCTGCCGATCGCCTTCATGGGCGGCATGGCCGGGCGGTTCCTGTACGAGTTCGGCATCACGACCGCGGTGGCCATCGCGATTTCGCTGCTGGTGTCGTTCACGCTGACCCCGATGCTGTCGGCGCGGTTCCTCAAGCGCAAGGCCGGGCCGGAAGGCGAGGTGGTGGCGCAGGGCGCCCACGCGCACAACTGGATGGACCGGGGCTACACGGGCATGGTCCGCTGGGCGCTGCGGCGCCGCTGGGTGGTGATGCTGGTCAGCCTGGCCTGCATCGTCGGGATGGTCCCGATCTTCATGGCCCTGGGCAAGGACTTCATGCCGGTAGACGACCGCAGCGAGTTCCAGGTGTTCGCGATCGCGCCGGCCGGGAACAGCCTGCAGTCGGTCGGCGAGGTGTTCGGCCGGCTGGAAAAAGAACTGCACGAAGTGAGGGGCGTCCGGATGACGCTGACCCAGATCGGCAGCAGCAGCGGCTCCGAGGACGTGACCCGCGGCACCGTGTACGTGGCGATCGAGGACCTTGAAAAGCGCGACTACAGCCAGTTCGAGGTGATGCGCGAGGTGCGGCGAATCCTCGAAAAGTACCCCGAGCTGCGCGGCTCGGTGAACAACATCGGCGGGTTCGGCGGAGCGCGTCAGGCGATGCTGCAGTACAACCTCACCGGGCCGGACCTGGCGGGGCTGACCGCGGTGTCGGATACCGTGCTGAAGAAGATGCGAGGCCAGGCGGGCATCGTGGACCTGGACACGTCACTGGCGTCGCGCCAGCCCGAGGTGCGGGTGCAACTGGACCGGCCCAAGGCCGCCGACCTGGGCATTTCGGCCCAGGACGTGGCGTCCGCGCTGCGCACGATGGTGGGCGGCGAGATCGTGTCGAAGTTCCGGGAGGGCGTGGAGCAGTACGACGTGTGGCTGCGGCTGGACCGCAAGGACCGCAGCGACGCGGACCTGATCCACGACCTGCCCCTGTCCTCGCCGAAGGCGGGCCTGGTGCCGCTGTCCCAGGTGTCCTCGCTGACCGACGGGCGCGCACCCTCGGAAATCGATCGCATGAACCGGCAGCGGCTGGTGACCATCTTCGCGAACCTGGACGGCACGGACCTGGGCTCGGCGACGCAGAAGATCACCGACGCGCTGGCCGAAATGAAGCTGCCGCCGGGGTTCCGCCCGGTCGTCAGCGGCCAGGCCAAGATGATGGGCGAAACGATGCGCGACTTCGGGCTGGCCTTCCTGCTGGCGTTCATCTTCATGTACATCGTGCTGGCGGCGCAGTTCGAATCGTTCCTGCACCCGGTGACCATCCTGCTGGCGCTGCCGCTGACGCTGCCGTTCGCGCTGGCGTCGCTGCTGTTCCTGCACGAAACGCTGAACATCTACAGCATCCTGGGCGTGTTCATGCTGTTCGGCATCGTGAAGAAGAACGGCATCCTGCAGATCGACTACACCAACACGCTGCGGGCGCGGGGCATGCCGCTGATCGAGGCCATCGTGGAAGCGAACCGCGCGCGGCTGCGGCCGATCCTGATGACCACGCTGACGCTGATTGCCGGCATGTCGCCCATCGCGCTGGGGCAGGGGCCGGGCGCGGCGGCCCGTGCCGCGATGGCGAAGGTCATCATCGGCGGGCAGGCGCTGTCGCTGTTCATCACGCTGATGATCGTGCCGGTCGCGTACTCGCTGTTCGAGGGTGCGAAGCGGCGAATGGGGTTCGCGGAGACCGTGAAGGGCCAGGAGGTCGGCATGGTGATCGCTGCGGCCGAGGCGGATTCCGCCGCGGTGACGGGCCTCGCTGCCGGGTCCGCGTCCCGGGCCGAGTGACAGGACTCGCGGGATCGGTGCGCTCCGTGGCCGTGAAAGGGGTGCCTGGCTCCGCGGCCGGCGCTCATGGGTGACCCAAGTGGATCCGTCGCACCACGATCGTTGACCGCTACCCAAGTCGACCCGCCGCAACACGTCCGTCCGCGCCTTGAACCGCTGCGCAGGCACACCCTTCCCCGGCCATCGCGACCGGTCCCTCGCGTTGGGGAAGGTTGGGCCGAATCGGAACGGCCGACCTTCGTGCGGCTGCGTGGCTTCAAGACAAGGTCAAGGAACTGCGCTGCGCCGACAGCGCGGTGTTCCATCCTTTGCGTCTGCCGCTGGGCGTGGCCGGTTCGTCACGACCCACGCGACCAGAGCGACGGCCAGCACGCCCGCCGCGATCCAGACCACGACCGGAGCCACCTGGCTGACCAGCCACAGGCCGATCAGCCCGCCGACCAGCAATCCGACGTTCGGGAGGCAGCCCATCGGTCTCCCCATTGGATCAACACGGCGAGTCTAGGTCCTCCCTGCGACACGGAACCGCTGGAACCCGTGTCCTGACCACCTGCCCCTCCCAACCCCCATCCCCAACGAGAGGGACCGGTCGCACTGGCCGGGGAAGGGTGTGCCTGCGCAGCGGTTCAAGGCGCGGACGGACCTGTTGCGACACGTCCTCTTGGGTAGCGGTCAACGCTCGTGCTGCGACGGATCCACTTGGGTCACCCGTGAGCGCCGGCCGCGGAGCCAGGCACCCCTTTCACGGCCACGGAGCGTACCGACCCCGCAAGTCCCCCGAACTTGCTGACCGGGGAACCGGCAAGGTCACGTCGGATCGGGTTTCAGGGGGGCGGGGCGGACGCCGCGGATCACCAGCCAGTCCGCCAGCGCCTGGCCGGTGCCGAAGGGCCAGGTGCGGACTCGTTCGGGGGGCACCAGCTTGTAGTCGACCAACTCGTCGCCCAGGTGGATGTCGCCCTTGGTCCGGACGTGGTAGGCCAGGATCACCTGGTTGTGAGGGTTGAAGCCGTAGACGCCCACCAGGCCGACCAGTTCGCCCTTCAGGCCGGTTTCCTCGGCCACCTCGCGCAACACGGCCTCCGAGGGTTCCTCGCCGCGCTCCAGGAAGCCGGTGATCAGCCCGTACATCTTGTCGGGCCACGCCGCGTTGCGGGCCAGCAGCACCTGGCCTTCGTGCTCGATGATCGCCGCGACGACCGGGACGGGGTTGTCCCAGTGCACGTGGCCGCAGGCGGTGTCGGCACACCGGAGGCGCGTTCGCCCCTCGTGCTCGAACGGCTCCAGCGGGCCGCCGCAGCGCGGGCAGAATCGGACGTCGTCCATGGGTTTTCCCCGGGGATCCGGTCCCACGATAGCAAGACAGGGACGGCCCGGCAACGCGATCGCTGCGGAACGGCGTTCGGTCGGCAGGATCATCGACACGACCCGTCGCGGCCTGATGGGGCGCGGGGATGCGCCCCGCCCGTTGACCCTCCGACGCCCCCCCGGGGGTAGAATCGAGGCGCTGGAGAGCGAGGAAGGGGGCACGGAAACGGGGAAGGGAGGGCCATCATGATCTGCAAGAAGCTGAAGGCGTTCCTGGACGAGCACCGGATCCGCTACGTGGTGGTTTCGCACTCGTCGGCGTACACCGCCCGGGAGGTCGCGGCCAGCGTGCACGTCGCGGGCAAGGACGTGGTCAAGTGCGTGATGGTCAGCGCCGACGCGCGCCCCTGGATGGTGGCGATGACGTCGAACCAGCGGCTCAACCTCGACAAGCTGCGGGCCGCGCTGGGCGCCGAAAACGTGCGCCTGGAGCACGAGAGCGAGTTCAAGCCGACGTTCGAGGACTGCGAGGTCGGCGCGATGCCGCCCTTCGGCAACCTGTACGGCATCCCGGTGATCGCCGACGGCATGCTGTGGGACGACGACGAGATCGTGTTCAACGGCGGCTCCCACACGACCGTCGTGCGCATGTCGTTCGCCGACTACCACCGCCTGGTCAGCCCGCGGAAGGCGTCGATCGCGGACCCGGCGTAGGAGCGGTCATTCGGCAGGAGTGGGCCTGGCCGAGGTGCCGGGCCCGGGGGCCGATTCGGTCGCGGTGGGAGGCGTCGGGCCGTAGCCGATCCACTGTCCCAGGTAGCCCGCCTTGTGCAGGCCGTAAGCGATGCCGCACAGGATCAGGATCAGCACCAGGAGCTTCGGCCAGACCTTCTGCTTTTCGGCGTAGGGGTCCTGCAGGGACCGCTCGGACCCGGGGGGCAGCCGTCCGATGCTGGTCAGCGCGGCCCCGAACGGGATGTTGATCCGGGTCATCGCGTTGACCGCCCATCCGTTCGCGTCGAGGACCGGGCCCAGGTTGCGCTTGCGCAGCTTGAGCCAGGCGATCAGCAGCGATGGTCCCGAGATCAGCAGCACCAGCCCGAGGACCCCCAGAGGCATCCACCGGCCGAGGCCGAAGAACGACTGCAGCAGCATGCCCATCGCGGCCGTGATGCCGCCGACCGCGACGCCCAGGGCGGCGACGGTGCCGATGTCGATCTTCTTGGGCTCGGGCATCGGCTTCGTCTTGTCCGAGTGGGCCGCCGCCTCCGCAGCCCCCGCGACCTTCGAATCCGACGCGGCCTCGGCGGCGGCGGCGCGCTTGGCCACCTGCTCCTCGACCATCCGCAGGAACTTCTTGTAGGGCGACCAGAAGGCCTGCTTCAGGCTGATGGGGTTCTCGACGATCTTGGTCACCGTCGCGTCCCAGTCCCGGCCCTTGCGGTCATAGAACACGCCGTTGCGCCCGACCATCAGGTTGTCGGAATCACCGTTGGTGACCGCGGCGACGATGGTCATCTTGTCGCCGGCGGGCCGCGAGCATTCGCAGTACAGCAGGTACATCTTGGCGAGGCCCGCCATCAGGCCGTGGCGCGACACGTCGTCGACGCGGAGGCACAGGTCGCAGGCCCTCCCGTCGATGAACAGCGTGCCCGCCTGGAACACCGCCTTCCGGCGCGCGTAGAAGTCCGTGAACGACACGTAGTTGTTCAGCAGCAGGTTCAGGTCGCGGACGTACCGGATCAGCCGCTCGACGTCGACGATGGCCTTCATCTCGGGCTCGACGGCCGCGTCGGCGTCGATCAGCGCGGCCAGGCCGGCCGGGGCGTCGGACACCAGGATCTCGCGGATGCGAGGGGCGCCCAGCGGTTCGACCACGCCGCCGGCCTTTTCCGCCTGCCACGCCTCGTAGGCGGCGAACTCGGCCGCGACCTGGTGCCATTCGGCGAGGGTCAGGGACGCCCGGCTCTTGCCCAGCAGCGGCTCGACCACCTTGTCCCGGAAGGTGGCGATGGCGTCGGCCCACGCGGGATTGGTGCCGGCGGACAGCGGCAGCGGGCGGTCCGGTTCGATCCGCGCCAGCGGGAAGGCCGCCACCTCGGGCGACGCCGGCGGCAGGTCCTTCGCGGCGAGCGCCTTCCAGTCCTCGTCGGGCCGGTTCATCGCGGCGCCCGCGCGGGGATCGAAGGCGGCCAGCCGGCACCGGGTGAAGTAGTCGTCGACCTTGCCCCGGACGGCCCGCAGGGCGTCGGCGGCGGCTGGAGTGTCGGGGCCCAGGCGCTGCACGTCCCGGATGTCGGGCCCGGCCTTGTCCAGCCAGGCGATGTACGCGGCCGCCTCGGCCAGGAACTTTTCGAGGGAGGCCTTCGTCACCCCCGGCTCGCCGTCGGCGCCCTTCTCGCCGCCCAGCGTCGCCACGACGTCGGCGGCCAGCGCCTTCAGCGCCGGCTCGTCGATGACGGCGGGCGCCTGGATCCCGTCCCCGTTCAGCTTCGATTTCGCCAATACACCGCCGGCCTTGGCCGCGTCCTCGATCGTGATTTCGCCGACCCCTTCCTTGCCGTGCCCGTTGAGGATCCGCCGTGCCGCCGCCAGCAGGCAGGCGCCGTCCGGCTTCGCGTCGTCGATCCAGTCCAGCTGCAGCCGATCCGGGGCGCGCACCATCCATTCGGGGTCCTTCAGCATGCCGCACGCCCAGTGGGCCGCCGCCACGACCTCCGGCGCCCGGATGCGGCCGTCCCCGTCCGTGTCCAGCAGGGCCAGCGTGCGCTCGTCGAACTCGAGCCCCTTCACCGGGCAGGCCAGCGCGACCCAGATCTTCAGGTCCAGGTCGGCCAGGTTGCAGATGTCCGCCCCGGTTTCCATGCGGGCCTGGTCCACGTTGCCGGCCCGGAAGAAACGCCAGCGGTGCGTGCTTTCGTTCGCCATGGGGGCATCCCTCGTGCAGTCGGGGAACAAGTCTACCAGCATGCGGGGGGGAGGCCGCATCGGAAGTTCCGGAAGGCGCCGAACGCGCTTCGGAAACTGGACGTGAGGCGGGTTCGGGCCCACCGGGGCTGGTAGAATGCCTTCCGCGCCCGAGACCGCCGCGGGCGCTTTCGGAGGAGCCCATGGACAGCCGCATCGCGACCCTCATCCGTTCGACGGTCCCGCCCATCGCCACCGTGCTGTCCGACGTCGCGCCCGAGGGGGCCACGCAGTTCAAGGAGGGCCGCTGGGGATGCGTGATGTGGCTGGCCAGTGCGGCGTTCAAGGGCCGGGCAGCCGTGGCGGACGTGTCGACGTTCGGCTGCCTGGGCGGGGGCACGGGCCTGGGCTTCGGCAACCAGTACCGGAATTGGCAGGGCGGCATCGAGTGCTTCTACCGGTTCCTGTCGACCGGAAACCCGGATGCCGCGCAGGGGCCCGCACGGCGGCCCGGGGTCCGGGATCTGGACGTGCACGGCGAGCGGTACGTGAAGGATCCGGCGCTGGTGAAGGAATTCGTGGACGGCCTGCCGATCGTTTCCATCGACCGGCGGTACGTGGTGTTCAAGCCGCTGTCGCAGGTGGACCCGGCGGTCGAGACGCCCGAGGTGGTCCACTTCCTGGTCGATCCCGATCGCCTGTCCGCGCTGGTGTGCCTGGCCAACTACTCGGTGCCCGGCAACGACAACGTGATCGTGCCCTGGGCCGCCGCCTGCCAGAGCATGGGCATCCTGGCGATGCGCGAGGCCCGGTCGGAAAGGCAGCGGGCGGTGGTGGGCAACCTGGACATTTCCGCCCGCAAGCACATGGACGCGCAGTTCGGCCCCGGGTTCCTGACGGTGTCGATCCCCTTCGCGATGTTCAATCGCATGGAGGCGGACGCGCCGGGCAGCTTCCTGGAAACGTCGCAGTGGACCGATCTGCTGGATGCGCGGGGGGTAACTGCAGGCGCCGTGGCGAGTACCGCGAACGACGCTACCCCGGGTACGACCCCGTGATGTAGTCCCGCAGCAGCCGGACCTCGAAGTTCGCCTGGTGCACGGTGGCCTTCACCAGGTCGCCGATCGACACGATGCCGGCCAGGCGCCCGTTCACCAGGATCGGCAGGTGGCGGATGCGCCGTTCGGTCATCACCGCCATCATGGATTCGACCGTGTCCGTGGGAAGCCCCACCAGCAGCTCGCGCGTCATGATGTCGCCGACCCGTGTCCCGGCCAGCCGGTCCGGGTTGCGGGCCGTGAAGCGCAGCACGTCGCGCTCGGTCAGGATGCCGATGACGCGGTCGGCGCCGTCCATCACGACCAGCGAGCCGACACCGGCTTCGACCATCAGGCGAGCGGCTTCGACCAGCGTCAGGTCCTCGGGACCAGACAGGACGTCGGACCCCTTGGCGGACAGGATCTCCGAAACCGGGATCGCCCGTTCCATTCTTCACTCCCTGCTGCCGGACCCTTTCATCATCCGTCCGCGGAGGCAAAGAGGGGATGGGTACTTGTCCAACCGGGGATTATCGCAGGTGTCCTGGCGAGAGCGGCGCCCGCCCGGCTTGCCCTGGGGCCGTCCTTTTCCTATCCTCGCACTCCTCAGGTCCAGGACCGCAACGAGGGCGACGATGAAGATCCTGCTCATCAACCCGGGCAGCAGCGACGACATCCTGACGCGCGTGATGCGCGAAATCCCGTACCTGGACTCGCCGGCGTTCTTCGCGCCCCACGCGCTGGCGGCGGTGGCGGCGGTGACCCCGGAGGGCCACAGCGTCCGTTTGCACGACGAGAACATGCGCGGCCCCGTGGACCCGCTGCTGGACGCGGACGCCTACGACGTGATCGGCATCACGCTGACGACCAACCAGTTCCGGCGCACGCTGGCCATCGTGGACACCTGCCGGATGAAGGGCCTCCTGTCCCGGATCGTGGTCGGCGGCATCGGCGCGGGCACGATGGTCACGCGGCTGAAGGCGAAGGTGGACACGCTGTTCTGGGGCGAGGTGGAAGACACCTGGCCGCGCTTCCTGGCGGACCTGGTGGCCGGGCACCCGAAGGACACGTACCAGCAGGTGGCCAAGCCCGACATGGCGATGACGCCGGTGCCGCGCTGGGACCTGATCGCGGGCGACATCCGCAAGTACTGCGCGGTGTCGGTGCAGACCGCCCGGGGCTGCCCCTTCGACTGCGCGTTCTGCGACGTCATCTATACCTACGGTCGCCGGATGCGCATGAAGCCCGTGGAACGCGTGCTGGACGAGGTGCGCACGCTGGAGCGCCTGGGCGCCAAGATGGTGATGTTCGCCGACGACAACTTCGCGGCGGATCGCGCCTACGTGAAGGACCTGCTGCGCAAGCTGGGCCCGTTGAACAATTCGTTCACGCTGCCCCTCGGGTTCCTGACGCAATTGGACATCACGATCGCCGAAGACGACGAGCTGCTGGAACTGCTGGCCGACGCGAACTTCGCCGAGGTGCAGATCGGCATCGAATCGACCAGCGCCGCGTCGCTGAAGGACATGAACAAGCACCAGAACCTGAAGGGCGACATCCTGGCCGCGGTGCTGAAGATCCAGTCCTACGGCATCGTCGTGATGGCGCACATGATCATCGGGACCGACAGCGACGACGCCACCGCGTTCGACCGCACCGCGCGCTTCCTGGACGACGCGCACATCACGCACCACCAGTGCCACCCGCTGATCGCGCCGCCCGGGACCAAGATGTGGTACGACCTCAAGCGCCAGGGGCGCCTGGTGGCGTTTACCGACGAGATGCGCGACCGGCTGGACATCACCACCAACATCCTGCCGAAGCGGATGACCCGAGTGGAACTGATGGAGGGCCTGGCCGACTACTGGGACCGCGTGCACCGGCCCGAGGATTATGCGCATAGGGCGGTCGCGTTCCTGCAGGGGATCCGCAGGAAGCCTGGTGTGAAGGAGGCGATGCTGACCAGCCTCTGGAAGAACCGCACCATGATGGCGCGGACCTTCGCGTACTACTCCCGCAAGGTCAGCCCGGCCCAGCGCAAGGCGTTCTTCGACGTGGTGAAGGCGACCCAGAAGGTGTCGCCCGCGCTGATGCCGCGCATGATGTTCGTGCACACCGGGTACATGATGGACGTGCTGCGGGCCGGGCACGCCAGCGTCATCGCGCGCGAGCAGGCGGCGCTGGAAACCGGGCACCCCGAGGTGCTGCAGGTGTTGTCCAGCACGACGCTGATCTCGCCGGCGATCCGCGATCAGATGCCGGCGATCGCCCGCGCGGCGTTCGGCGCAATCCGTCCTGCGGCGGCGGACCGCGAGGCGCTGTTCCGGCTGGTGCTGGAGGCGGTGGTCGACTACCACGACCGGTTCGGCGCGACGCTGGCGACGTTCGACGACGTGCAGGCGGACTACCTGCAGATGGCCTGCGAGCGGGTGCTGGCGAAGGCCGGCGCCGTGGCCGCCGCGCCGGCTGGCGCGCAGGCGAACGCGTCCGCCGATGCCGCGAACGCGACGACCGACGGCCCCCCGCCCGGCTTCGCCCGGGAAATCCTGGACGCGCTGGATCGTGCGGTGAACGTGTCGCACGGCGGCTGGGAGGATCGGGAGGTTGCGGGGGCGGGTGCCGAACCGTAGCGTTGGATCTTGGCTTCTTGCACCCCTCGGACCGTCGGTGGAATTGCCCCCCCCGGAACCCGTATGCTCAGGCACGTCCATCACCCGGATTCGCGATGCGTGTGGTCGTCCCCTCGTCCATGCAGCGGCTGATCTTCTGCGGGATGATGTGCGGTGCGGGGTGCTTCGCCACGAAGCCCGGTGCCGTGATCGACGCGGCGGGCCAGGACGATGCCGTGCTGCTGGATTCTCCGGACGCACCGTCGGGTGACGAGCCGGCTACGAGCCCCGACGACCGGCCCGGGGATGTCGTCCTGGCGGACGTCCCCGATGCGACAGACGCGGGCAGGGACGTGACGAACCCGTCGGTGCCGAACTGCACGTCCTGCAACTCCGACGACGACTGCGGCGCCCACGCCAGTTGCCTGCCGGTCGGAGCCACCCGGCACTGCCTGTGGGCGTGCACCACGGATGGCGACTGCCCGCGCTCGTTCATCTGTTACGCCTCCTCGACCGCCAGCAAGTCCTGCCTGCCCATTTCGTACGACTGCGTGGCCTGCGTGGTGGACAGCCCCTGCGACGGCGGCAAGACCTGCGATTTCACGTCGGGCGTCTGCAAGGATCCCAGGACGTCGTGCGACCACTGTACGTACGATTTCGATTGCGCAGACGGCCAGCGTTGCTACAAGAAGACCGGGTCGGCGACCGGCGCATGCGTGCCCGAGTGCTCGACCACGACGCCCTGCGCCGATACCGTCAACTACACCTGCGGCGTCACGGACAAGGGCGTGCAGTTGTGCGTGCCGATCCACCTGGAGGCGTGCGGGGGCTGCACGGCTCCGACCCCGTTCCCTGCCCCCGACGGCAAGTCCTGCTACGGCTGCCTGAACAACAGCCATTGCACCGTGTTGGGGGAGACCTGCGACGTCGTCGGCGACCACACGTGCAAGAGGGTCGAGCCGGTGTGCGGCAGCCGCATGGAGTGTCCGCCCGGTAGCGGCAATTGCCAGGAATGCTGCGAGGACGCGGATTGCCCTGATGACACCGGCCCCTGCGATAACAACGTCTGCGTCAACCAATGCTGGAGTTGCAGTTGCGAATGCGCGAAGACGCCGACGCCGATCTGCGAAATCATCAACAACGTTCCGCAATGCGTGCAGTGCTCGGTCACCTCGGACTGCGCCGGCATCGACCCGGCCTGCGTGTGCACCGGCGACCCGACCTATACGTGCCAGCGTCCGGATGGCAGCGCGTGTGTCCAGCAGACCTGCGCCCCCACGTGCATGGTCGATGCGGACTGTCCGCCCGGTCCCGGCGGCGAAACGATCCTGACGTGCAGCACCCAGGGCGGCGGCTACTGCGTGATGGCGTCGGGTGGATGCGACGGCACGACGGCGTGTTGCAACACCGGCCAGACCTGCTTCGACCTCAAGGCGGCCCTGGCCCCGAGCACGGGCAGCAGTCCCGGCGCGGGCGAGTACTGCACCTGCGACGACCTGCACCCGTGCCTCGGGAGCGCCCCCTGCACCCGCATGGACGACCTGTGTTCGATTCCGCCGTACTCCGACACGCTGTGCCCGGTCGGCGTGAAGCCGTCGTTCCTGCCCGACAGGCTCTGCGTCGACCTGCTGGCCTTCCTGGGTGGGCTGTCCGGCGGCGGGGGGCTTCCTTGATCCTGTTCAGGGCCGCAGACCTGACGTCAGGTCAACCTCCGGCCTCAGACTCCGAAGGAACGGTTCGCACGGCACGCACTGGATCCCGTCGAGGTCCAGCGTCTCGGTACCCCGGTACAGCAGGAGGGACGAACACGCGGGGTAGTCCTCGCGGAACGCGCGCAGTCCTCGCAGATCCTCGGGCCGGACCCGGGTCGTGTTCTTCACTTCGATCGCCGCGAACGTCTGCGGGCCGTACACGACGAAATCCACCTCGTTGCCGGAGGCCGTCCTCCAGTACGAAAGGGCGTCGTCGCCACAGCGATACGCGCACCATGCCCGGAGGTGCTGCGCGACCAGGCCTTCCAGCGCGGGGCCTTCCACGTCGCCGGGACGATCCAGGGGACCGGTGCGGCGAAGGCTGCGATACACGCCCGCATCGAACAGGAAGAATTTCGGGTGGCTCGACAGCGCACGACGGGCCTGGCGGGAAAACACGGGCACCCGCCAAGCGAGCAGGAGATCCTCCAGGACCCCCAGGTAGCCATCGACCACCTTGCGCTCGACCTGGCACTCCCGGGCGACGTTCGCCACGTTCAGGACCCCGGCATGCGAAAAGGCCACCGCCTCCAGGAACCGTGTGAACGCTCCCAGGTTCCGGACCAGCCCCTCCGCCTGGACTTCCTCCCTCAGGTACAGCGCAACGTATCCCCGGAGCACGTCTGCGGGGTTCCGGGACCCCATCACCAGGGGCACCAGGCCCAGGCGCAGCGCCTCGTCCAGATGGAACCGCTCGCCCAGTTCGGCGCCGATGAATGGATGCGACGTGCGGAGTACCGCCCGACCCCCCAGCAGGTTGACCCCCGACCGCTTCAGTTTGCGGGCGCTCGACCCCGTCAGGATGAACCGCCGCGCCGGCTCTTCCTCGATCAGCAGGTGGACCGTCGACAGCACCGCCGGCACTCGCTGGACTTCATCGACGATGATGGTCGTGTCCGGGGGGCGGGCGCGGACGACGTCGGCCAGGTGTTCGGGCCGTGCCTGGTAGGCCCGCCAGGTCGCCTCGTCCAGGAAGTCCACCCGCAGCGCATCCGGAAAGGTCCGGCGCAACCAGGACGACTTGCCGGTGCCGCGGGGACCGAAAAGGAAGAAGGAGGCGGGCGGGGCCTCAAGGAATCGGGGGATGAATTCCATTTCTGGTCCAAATAAGGAAACAGACCACCCAAAAATAGTACGATTCGTCGAAAACGCAAGAGGAGGAAGAAGGGGCCTACACCACCGACTTCGGATACATCGCGTCGATCTCGGTCGCGAAGTTCTTCAGCACCACGTTGCGCTTGATCTTCAGCGTCGGCGTCATTTCGCCCTGGGCCTCCGAGAACCGGCGGGGGACGATCGCGTACTTGCGGATCTGCTCGTATTCCTCCAGCCGGCCGTTCGCGTCGTGCATCTCCCCGTCCACCAGCGACTTCAAGCGCGGCTGCGCGACGAAGTCGTCGCCGACCTGGACGCACATGCGGGCGGCGCCTTCGCCCATGAACCGCAGCGCGTCGCGGTCATAGGGGATCGCCTCCGCGTCGAACAGCCGCACGAAGGCGTCGTACTTGGGGACCACCAGCGCCGTGACGAAGGGCCGATCGTCCGCGACCGGCACCACGATGTCGATCCAGCGGCAGACCGAAAACAGGTTCTCCAGCTTGGCCGCCGGGATGTTCTTGCCGGTGTCCAGCACCATGATGCCCTTCTTGCGGTCCACGATCCGGATGTAGCCGTCGGCGCACATCTTCACGATGTCGCCGGTCCGGTAGAAGCCGTCGTCGGTGAAGGCTTCCCGGGTGGCGTCCGGGTTGTTCCAGTACTCGGTGATGACGTTCGGGCCCTTGACCAGCCATTCGCCGTCGTCGGCCATCCGTCCTTCGACGTTGGGGCACAGCGGGCCCACGCTGCCGGGGAGGATCCTGTCCAGCCGGTTCAGGTTGACGGTGTTGCTGGTTTCGGTGGCGCCGTAGCCCTCGATGATGCGGACGCCCATCGCCATGAACACCTTGCACAGGTCCGCCGACAGGCCGCCGGCCGCCGAGAACGCGAAGCGGAAGCGGCCGCCCAGCAGGGTGCGGACCTTCCTGAACACCAGGTGGTCCACCAGTTTGTACTTCAGCACCAGGCCCGGGCCGACCCCCCGCGTGAAGTCGATCCCCTCGGACATGTCGATGAAGCCGTCCTTGTCGGCGCGCGCCTCGGTCAGTTGCAGCCCGGTGCGCATGGCGAACTCGAACACGGCCTTCTTGACCGGCGACTGCGACGCCATTTCGCGCATGGCCATGTAGATGCGCTCGTAGATGCGCGGCACCGACATGAACACCGTGGGGCGGAACACCTGCAGGTCCTGCAGCAGCGTCTGGGGCGACGAATACGCGATCGTGACCGCCGCGTGCATCGCCGTCCCGTGGCCGCACTGGCGCTCGTAGGTGTGGGCCAGCGGCAGGAACGACATCAGCACGTCGTCCGGGCGGTAGGGCGGGATGGCGATGCAATCGCGGGCGCACGCCGCGTTGATGCTGAAGTGCGTGTGCACCGCGCCCTTCTGCCTGCCCGTGGTGCCCGACGTGTAGACGATGGTCATGCGGTCGTGCAGCTCCACCGAGCGCCAGCGCGTTTCGTACTCGCCCGCGTCGCGAGCCAGCAGCGCGCAGCCCATCTCCCGCACCTGCGCCAGTCCGAGCACCTTCGGATCGTCGCAGTCGACGCGGTCCTGCAGCACGATGATCCGTTCCAGCGAGGGCATGTCGGCCCAGGCGCCGCGGGCCTTGTCCAGCATCTCGGCGTCGGCCACGTACAGGATCCGCGACCCGGAGTCGTTGACGATGAACGCCAGCTCACCCGCCGACAGCGTGGGGTACACGCACACCGTGATGCCGCCCGCGCAGAGGATCGAGTAGTCGGCCCACACCCATTGCGGGCACGTGTGGGCCATCACGGCCGCGCGGTCCCCCTTCTGCAGGCCCAGCTCCATCAGACCGCACGCCAGCTCGTCGACGATGTGTCCCAGCTCGGCGTAGGTGAGGGACGTGGTCTCGGCCGGCCCCGTCTTCCACCACTGGGCGCGCCGGTCGCCGAACTGCGTGGCGTTCCTGTGCATCAGCGCCGGGAAGGTCTGCTGCGTGATGTACCACTTGTCGTCCATGTCCGAACCTCCTGTCCCGCGGTGGAATCGTCACGCGCACCGGGAAACGGTCAGCCGCCCGCCAGGCCCATCAGGAACGACGCGATCAGCACGGCCAGCACGGCCAGGGTGATCCCGACGAACACGCGATCCTTCTGGAACGCGAACCCGACCGCCGAGACCGCCACGCGCATCACCGGCGTCAGGATCAGGATGATGAGCCCCAGGGCCACCCATGCTGGCCCGCTGGCGGCGATGAGGTCGCGGGGCAGGTTCGACAGGGACGGCGG
>Ga0118677_10006290_pt1 | contig 20208 bp, 26 predicted proteins | sample AliMusrvi5mmetaG_FD_86154 | JGI IMG/M metagenome (GOLD analysis project Ga0118677, IMG submission 86154)
CACTTGGGAAATGTTTGTCAAAGTCTAATAGTTTCATGTGATTGATGTTTTGCTACTATAAAGATACGAAAAATTATCGAGAACTGTGTTTATTGCGGATAATCATATAATTTTATTTAACCCGTAGTGCATTTTGAAAAAAAGTTATTTTGTTTTGTCGGGGCTTCCGCCCCAAACCCTGACTTACTTTTTGTCTTAACACAAAAAGTAAGCAAAAAAGTCAAGACTGCGCCCGCTTCTCTCGAAAAACTTACGCTCAGTTGGCTGAAACCGTCCAAACTCGCTCCTTCGTCGCTCAAACAGGACAGTTTCAAACGCCAACTTCACTTGTTTTTCGGTTCTCCGGACGAGGTCACTCGTTAGCAAACTGTTTCCAATTAAATATCTTTTATCTTTTTATTGAATATATCTATCAAATGCACTACGGGTTTTATTTAATAACTATTTCTTTTTTCATAAACGGGTATAAACAGCTCCTTACTACGAACATTTTTCCGCTGTTTGCGTTTATAATGGTACAAAATTATAATTAAATTAAACAATAAAAATGAGTAAAATTGAAAAGATTATTGCCCGCGAGATTCTTGATTCGCGTGGAAATCCTACTGTAGAAGTAGATGTGTTATTGGAATCCGGTGTTATTGGCCGCGCTGCAGTACCATCAGGAGCTTCAACAGGTGAAAATGAAGCTATCGAGCTTCGCGACGGTGATAAAGGTCGTTACCTTGGTAAAGGTGTTCAAAAAGCGGTTGCTAACGTAAATACTGTTATTGCACCTGCATTGGTTGGTATCAGTGCTTTGCAACAACGTGCTATCGATAAACTGATGATTCAGTTGGATGGAACTAAAACAAAATCAAACCTGGGTGCAAATGCCATTTTGGGAGTTTCGTTGGCAGTTGCCCGAGCTGCTGCAACTTATCTTGACCTGCCTTTGTATCGTTATATCGGTGGAACAAACGCATTTACATTGCCCGTTCCAATGATGAACATTATCAATGGTGGTTCTCACTCTGATGCGCCTATTGCATTTCAGGAATTTATGATTCGTCCTGTTGGTGCAGTTTCGTTCAAAGAAGGCTTGCGCATGGGTGCCGAAGTTTTCCATTCATTGAAAAAAGTGTTGCATGACAAAGGGTTGAGTACTGCTGTAGGCGACGAAGGTGGTTTTGCACCAAACCTTGCCGGTGGAACTGAAGAAGCGTTGGAATCAATCCTTACCGCTATCAAAAATGCAGGTTACAAACCGGGTTCTGATGTTACTATCGGTTTGGACTGTGCTTCATCTGAATTCTATAGAAACGGAATTTACGATTATTCTAAATTCGAAGGACCTAACGGAAAAAAACGTTCTTCTGCCGAACAAGCTGATTATCTGGCTGAATTGATCGCAAATTATCCTATCGATTCAATCGAAGATGGTATGGGAGAAGGCGACTGGGATGGTTGGAAATTGTTGACCGACAAAATTGGCAGCAAATGTCAGTTGGTTGGCGACGACTTGTTTGTAACCAACGTTGATTACCTGAAAAAAGGTATTGACATGGGTTGTGCAAACTCTATCCTGATCAAAGTAAATCAGATTGGTACATTAACTGAAACACTGGACGCTATTGAAATGGCTCATCGTGCCGGTTATACTTCGGTAACGTCTCACCGTTCGGGTGAAACTGAAGATTCAACTATTGCCGACATTGCTGTAGCAACTAACTCCGGTCAAATTAAAACCGGTTCATTGAGCCGTTCTGATCGTATGGCTAAATACAACCAATTGCTTCGCATCGAAGAAGAATTGGGCGATTTGGCTGTTTACGGATACAAAAAATAAGAAAAATCGTCCGGTTTATTGCCGGCAAAATTGAGTTTAATGAAAACCACCTATTATTTGGGTGGTTTTTTTTTGTATGTCTGAATCCCGCAGGGATTGAATTTGAATAGACATAGCTCCAACCATTGGGTTGTTACCCATTCCGAGGAATCCCATCATTTCCACATGACAAATTATATCAAAAAATTATCTTAAAAAAGTTATCAACAATGCTTGTGACTTTACCAATAAAAGTATATTTTTGCGAACTGTTAATTAACTAACTGCTTTGACCTGCAAACAGCCTTACGAGCTTCAATTATATCCAGTTATTTACATTTAAAAATTAAAAAATTATGTCACAAGAAAATTTAATTTCGACCTCGATATCCACTGAAACATTGGTGGCTGTCAACACCAACCTGACTGCTATAAATACAGCGTTGGCTAATATTTTATTATTCAATCTCACAGCTGCTGAAAGGCAGTCCTTGAGGATTATGGGCGATAAATCCATAGCTTTTGTTCAGAAAGCACTTGAGTATGCCGAAAACAATCCGGCACTGTTGCCACCTTATCTTAGTTTAGCCGAAGCCCAAAAAGATTTTGCACTTACGCACGATTTATATGGCATTCTGCAACAAATAAATACCCTGCAACGGGCTGTAGAAGACACCATGATGGTGGCAGGAAGTGAAGCTTACGATGCTGCGCTTATATTTTATAACTCGGTGAAGGGAGCAAGCCGAGTGAACGTGCCGGGTTCGGAAGCCGTGTACAACGACTTGCAACAACGTTTTGCCGTGAAACTACAAAAAACGGTAACAAAATAAATCGGCTTCGGCTGTTTACAGGTAACAACAACGCCATTCCTGCTTCAGGAGTGGCGTTTCTTGCTTTAAAAGCTCGATGTCGTGCTTCGGGAGTACCTTTTCCTGCTTCCGAAGCCCGATGAGGTGCTTCCAAACTCCGATATCCTGCTTCCGAAGCAGGTGTGTTGTGCTTCCCGAGTCCGGTTTCGTACTCTTTTAGTCCGAAGAGGTGCTTCCGAAGTAGGAAAAGGGGCTTGAAAAGCCGGATGGAGAATAGAACTGAAAAAAAATAACGAAAAAACCCTTCCCCCACTAAAGTGGGTACTTCCCTTGAAAAGGGAAGATCATCCAGATGCCGGAATTGTGCTATATGAAATAAGTAAACAAAAAGCCTGTAGATTTTTGCCATTTAAATAAAACGAGAAAATATTCGCACTTCGGAAATGTCCCCTTTCTAAGGGGACGAGCGAAGCGGAGGGGTTTAATACAATTCTTTTGTGCGCATTTTGGAATTTATAAGGGAGAATCCGGGGAAATGGATTGTAGATGCAGCTTATGTGTTATTTAGACTGTCCGACCCGAGTTCATATTACTACAAACGAAGAAGTCTTGGCTAGTCTATCGTTTTGTTTTCTTCGCAAGACATTATATTTTTTGATAAAATCTTCATTCTGTTTTTTAGTATCATCATGCTGAGGCATTCTAATACAATTATTGTAATCTATTACTAATTTTCTGAACTTTTCATCATCCATCATAATTCTATCTATATTCACTTGAGTCTGAAAATATTGTTCATAATCATTGAAATAATATGTACATATTGAATTTATATTTTTATGATTTAGAATTTGATTCAAAATAAGTTTATCTGATATTCCACAAGAATGACCTAAGATTGAAACATTAATTTTCTGTGATCCGTTTAAATAATATGAAAGCAAATGTTCGTTTTCAGCATGCTTGTATAATTGCTTCTTTATATTTCGCATATATTCATTTTCTTGTTTGTCAATTAAGTTCCTTGACTCATCATCCATTGCCGCATAACCAAATACAATTGGATTAATTGGATTTGACAATTCTCCATGTATATGAATTACATTGTTAATGTCAATTTCATTTAAATATAAGTTTTTTAAAGTATTTGTATAATTAAAGTTGAGAATTTTTGTTTCATGTGAACCAAAATATTTGAATAACTCTTTATAAATTTCGATTGGTTTGGCTTCTTTTTCTTGAATTCTAAGGTATTCAGCTAAATAATTCTTCAATATTTCAAATTCAGTATTTAATTTTTTAGGATCTGTGTAGAACCTGTATTTTTCATTTGAGGTTAACTGTTTGAAATACATCCTTTCTATATCACACCAATTTTTTAATACTAAATCGCCTTTTAGAATAATATAGAACTGATTTCTTAGTATGTCAATTTGATTGGGATTAATGTTCTCAATAAATTCTTTATAACTGGTTTTTAGACCATGAGCTAAATCAAATCCATTTCCTATAATGACTAAATTATTCATATCGATATCTTTCAGGGTTTTAGTTTCGCAAAGATAGAAAAAATGATTAACTAATCAAAAAACTCCCCGATACGCAATTGCCTATAGGGGAGTTGTCTTTTATCTTTGAACCCCTTTAGGGGGCAGGGGGTCATTTCGCCATTTCAATAGCCACAGCCACTTGTACAGTAGCTCCAACCATTGGGTTATTACCCATTCCCAGGAATCCCATCATTTCCACGTGAGCCGGAACTGAAGAAGAACCTGCAAACTGAGCATCACCATGCATACGTCCCATAGTATCGGTCATACCGTAAGAAGCAGGACCGGCGCCCATGTTGTCGGGGTGAAGTGTACGGCCTGTACCACCACCAGAAGCAACTGAGAAGTATTTTTTACCTTGTTCGATACATTCTTTTTTGTATGTACCTGCAACAGGGTGTTGGAAACGTGTTGGGTTAGTTGAGTTACCGGTGATTGATACGTCAACACCTTCGGCACGCATGATAGCCACACCTTCGCGAACGTCATCAGCTCCGTAGCATTTTACAGCCGCACGAATACCTTCAGAATACGCTTTTGTGCGAACTACGTTCAATTCGCCTGTGGCGTAATCGAAGTCGGTTTGAACATAGGTAAATCCGTTGATACGGGAAATAATCATAGCAGCGTCTTTTCCAAGTCCGTTCAGGATAACGCGCAATGGTTCTTTACGTACTTTGTTGGCCGATTGAGCAATACCGATAGCACCTTCAGCAGCAGCAAAAGATTCGTGTCCTGCAAGGAAAGCAAAACATTTAGTTTCGTTGCGAAGCAACATAGCAGCCAGGTTACCGTGACCAAGACCAACTTTGCGATCTTCGGCCACTGAACCAGGGATGCAGAATGCCTGCAAGCCTATACCGATAGCTTCGGCAGCATCAGCAGCTGTAGTGCAACCTTTTTTGATAGCGATGGCAGCACCTACTACATAAGCCCATTTTGCGTTTTCGAACGCGATGTTTTGAATGTCCTCACAAATTTTGTAAGGGTCTATGCCTTTAGCAGCGCAAATTGCTTTGGCTTCGTCGATATCCTGGATACCGTATGTATTAAGAGCCGCATTAACCTTGTTGATACGACGGTCATAACTTTCAAATAACATAATAATTTCAATTAAGAATTAATAATTAAGAATTAATAAATAAAATGCATAATTCAGTTTGATAATTATAATTCACTTTTTGGAAGATTCATTGATTGTTTTTATCACTTGAATTTATTATAGAAATTAATATTTTTATTAGTTCAACACAATCTGTGTGAATGCTTATAAATTCTTTTTCTGTAATATATCCTGTTTCAAACAATAATTCTATCCAATACTCTGCCTCGCTGGCTTCTTTTAGAGCAATTCTAAGTTTGGATACGAAATCCTTAGTACTTTGAGCATACACTGATTCTTTGATATTAGCGCCAATGCTGGTGCCACTACGAAGAAATTGTTTTGAAAGTACAAATTCTTTCTTTTCACTTTGAAGGTGTTGATACAATCTTATTGTTCTAATTGCAAATACTTTGCTTTTATCAACAATAATATTGTCTGTCTTCATCTCTGTGAATTATTAATTATTAATTATGAATTATTAATTGACATTATTCATGTCTTGGGTCAATATATTTTGCTGCATTGTCGAAACGACCGTATTTACTGGTCGATTTTTTCAAAGCTTCGTTTGCATCAACGCCTTTTTTGATCAAATCCATCATTGGTCCGAAACGTACGAACTCGTATCCGCAAGCTTCACCATCTTCGTCCAGTGCCATACGGTTGATATAGCCTTCGGCCATTTCCAAATAACGCACACCTTTTTTGTTTGTGCTGAACATTGTTCCAACTTGCGAGCGCAAGCCTTTTCCTAAGTCTTCGAGTCCGGCACCGATTGGCAAACCACCTTCAGAGAAAGCCGATTGTGTACGTCCGTAAACGATTTGCAGGAACAATTCACGCATTGCTACGTTGATTGCATCACATACTAAGTCAGTATTCAATGCCTCTAAAATTGTTTTTCCGGTAAGGATTTCAGCAGCCATAGCAGCCGAGTGAGTCATACCTGAACAACCGATTGTTTCAACCAATGCTTCTTCGATAATGCCTTCTTTCACATTCAGCGTTAGTTTACATGCGCCTTGTTGTGGAGCACACCAACCCACACCGTGTGTTAAGCCTGAAATGTCTTTAATTTCTTTCGATTTCACCCATTTGCCTTCTTCGGGTATGGGAGCAGGACCGTGGTCTGGACCTTTTTTTACAACACACATGTGTTCTACTTCGTGGGAATAAATCATACTGTTGTTATTTAGTTAATATAAAAAATAGTTTGATATTCTGTTCTCAAATTCGAGCGCAAAAATACTGTTTTTTTACCGTCCAACAATGCATTTTGTCAGATAATATGTTAGTATTATTGAACATTTTCTCGTATATTTTGTTAAGGATTTCTAAGCTTTCTATTACTGTTTTCAAATCCTCCCTAAAAAAAGGAATTATGCTTAACTTTTATCGAATTAACTCTGTTTCCGATCCGCTTTTTTCAAGCTTGTACAATTTATATGTGCTTGCTTTTCCTGAAGATGAACGCAGAAGTTGGGCGGGTTTTGAATATGAGTTGGACTATGAGAAGCATTTTTATGCACATGCGCTGGTTCAAAACGAAAAATTTGTAGGTTTATTCAATTACTGGATCTTCGACCGCTTTTATTATATCGAACATGTTGCAGTTTCTCAAGCCATGCATGGACAAAATATAGGAACTCAAGCGATGGATATTTTCAAGGAGCAAGCAAAATTGCCGATTGTTTTTGAGGTGGAAATGCCCAATAATCCCATAGCTATTAGACGTATTAATTTTTATGAAAAACTCGGATTTTCGGTTCTCAATTCGCATAATTATGCTCAACCACCTTACGAAGGGGATGGATTTCTGATTCCTATGCAATTAATGACTAATAATATTCATTTTGCCGACACTCATTTTGACATGATTAAAGAAACCCTTTATGATAAAGTCTATCATTATGAGGTGGAAAAAGAACCCCTAACCCCTAAAGGGGGATAAGATGACTCTATCTCCAAAAGGGGAGCTTGGATTTGAGCGAATTAGAAATGTATATAGGAGCTGACGGAGTCAAGAAAAGAGTAATTTAATTTCCCCTTTAGGGGTTAGGGGCTGTCAAAAACCGCCATGCCAACCATGCCATTCCACCCATTCCGGTTTCCAATGCTTTTTCATCAATTTGAAAGGTAGAACTGTGCAAGCCTCCAGTATTCGCATTTACCTGACCTTTTACTCCGAAACGATAGAAAGTACTTGGAAATTTATGGGTAAAAAATCCGAAATCTTCCGAAGTCATACGTACTTCTAATGTGCGGATGGCATGTTCTCCAACCCATTCAGATGCATAAGTGCGGGCTTTTTTGGTTATTTCTTCGTTGTTAACCACACAAGGAAAGCCGTCAGGCATATCAATTTCGGCAGTACATCCATTAGCCGCACAGGTTTCGGTAATAATTCGCTCGATATGATTTTTTGCTTCAACTCGCCATTTCTCGTCGAATGTACGTAAGGTTCCTGAAAGTTGTACTTCGTGAGGAATCACATTCGTAGCGCCATCGGCAATCAGTTTGCCGAAAGTCAGCACCATGGGAGTTAATGGATGGCACAAGCGACTCCGGACCTGTTGCAGCGATACTATTGTTTGTGAAGCAGCCAATACGGTGTCATTAATTAAGTGCGGCAATGCCCCGTGACCACCTTGTCCGTGAATTTTTACATGTATTTCGTCAGCCGAAGCCATGATCATACCCGATAGAAAACCCATTGTTCCGGTTGGGTAGTCAACCGAAACATGTTGTGCTATAATGAGGTCCGGCTCAAGTTCATCAAACAAACCATCCTCAAGCATTTGTCGTGCTCCGCCAGGTGCTTTTTCTTCACCTGGTTGGAAAATTAAAAGTATTGTGCCCTCAAAATCGTCTTTAAGTTCCTTCAATATCTGAGCTGCACCAAGCAAACAGGCTGTATGGGCGTCATGTCCGCAAGCATGCATTACATTTTGGTTAGTTGATTTGTATGGACTGTCAACAGTTTCACAAATAGGTAGCGCATCCATGTCGGCACGCAGGGCAATCACTTTTTTGTATGGATTTCGACCTTCAATTCTGCCTAAAATTCCTGTTCCACCAATTCCGGCTCTATACGGGATGTTCATTTTGGTCAGCTCGGTCTGAATGAAGCGTGCAGTTTCAAATTCATGAAACGAAAGTTCCGGGTGCGCGTGGAGATGATGATAACAGTTTACAACGTATGTTTGATACTTTTCTGTAAGTTCCTGAATATGTGCTTTCATCGGTTTGCTTTGTTTGAACTACAAAGATAATTATTTTTTACTTGCTTGATTGACAATCCAAATTTAAATACATGTTGATGTATTATGTGCGGGTGTCTTAACTATCGGCTATCAAAATCTCAATTTATCGGACAAAATCAATCCTTTAAGGAATTTTAAATAGATATTTTGAAAATTCATAAATATTGAACAACATTTTTTATACTTTTGCATGTCTCAAAAATCAGAGGCACTTAAGTATTTATTTAGTAAATCAAATTAGTAATATGAAGAAGTATAGTTTTCTACTTGTATGTCTGCTAATATCTATGGTGGCTATGTCACAAAAAGCAGTTATCAGTTTCGAAGAAAAAAGTCATGATTTTGGAAAAGTTAATGAGGAGGATGGCAAAGTTACCCACGTATTTGATTTTGTAAACCGTGGAAATTCGCCTTTAGTTGTAAATAGAGTTCAGGCTTCTTGTGGCTGTACAACTCCTATATGGACTAAAGAGCCCATCGAGCCGGGGAAAAAAGGTTCGGTAACAGTAACATATAATCCTCAGGGACGTCCTGGTGTATTTACTAAAACAATTACAGTTTATAGTAATGCAACTGATGAGCAGTTTGTGTTGAATATATATGGTGAAGTTATTCCAAAACCAAATAATGATAATGGCGGTTATCCTCTAAATATAGGTGGCCTTCTGTTAAAATCTAAAATTGTTCAGATGAATAATGTAGATAAAGGAAAAACGCAGACCCGCGTGCTGGAAATTCAGAATGGAGCAAAAGCGCCTTTAAAACCAATATTCGAAAACTTGCCCGCTTATATTACTTATTCTGTTTCACCCGAAACTTTAGAACCTGGTAAAGAAGGAAAAATCACTTTTTCTTTTAATTCAAAAAGTTGTACTCAATGGGGTCCGGTTTCCGATGAAGTTTATATAATTTTAAACGGTGCAAAGAAATACTCTGAAGAAAATAAATTGACTATCGTAAGCAATGTGATTGAAGATTTTGGAAAAATGACACTTGACCAAAAAAGAAAAGCACCAATTATGGAAGCTCCAATTAGAGCAATTAATTTAAGCACGGTTAAACAGGGAGCTAAACGCGTTGGTAAATTTAAAGTGAACAACAAAGGTCAAAGCTCACTGGAAATTCGTCGCATTATCAATAATTACAAGGAATTGACAATCCGACCTCAAAAAATGTCTGTTGTTGGTGGTAGAAGTGCTGAAATTATTGTAGATTTGAATACGAAAAATCTGACTGAAGGTGATTATAAAAAATCATTTACAGTTCAGACCAACGATCCTGTTAATAGCTTCATTATTTTGGAAGTAAACTGGAAAGTTCAAAAATAAGCATTTGATTAAAATAATATAGGAGCCAGGATATTTATTGAACATCTTGGCTCTTGTAGTTTTTGAAAAGCGTATGTATCACAATAATAAAAATCATCCAGAAAATGATCCTGCTTACAAAGGGTTGACAGTTAACGAAGGTGTGGATAACGCACCTATGGTTAATCCGTACAAACAACCTTCACCCAAACGCAGGCAATTCAACGCTCACGAGTTTGTTGAAGGGATTTTGGCGGGTGATATTTCCATGTTGAGTCAGGCTGTGACGCTCGTTGAGAGCTCTCTGCCGGAACATCATTTGATAGCACAGGAAGTAATCGAAAAATGCCTTCCGTATGCTGGAAATGCCATTCGGTTAGGTATTACAGGTGTTCCCGGAGCGGGGAAAAGTACGTTTATCGAAGCTCTGGGTATGCATTTGGTACGTAATGGACGTAAACTGGCTGTGTTGGCCATTGATCCCAGCAGTGAACGTTCAAAAGGAAGTATTCTGGGCGATAAAACCCGTATGGAAGAGCTTTCTGTAGCTAAGAATGCGTTTATTCGACCTTCGCCTTCGGCTGGCTCGTTGGGTGGTGTAGCGCGCAAAACGCGCGAAAGTATTATTCTATGCGAAGCAGCAGGATTCGATACTATTTTTGTGGAAACAGTGGGAGTGGGTCAGTCTGAAACTTCTGTTCATTCCATGGTCGATTTCTTTTTGTTGATTCAGTTGGCCGGAGCCGGTGATGAACTACAAGGTATTAAGCGCGGTATTATGGAAATGGCTGATGGGATTGCCATTAATAAATGTGATGGAACAAATACAGATAAAGCAAAAGTAGCCCGCACACAATATCAAAATGCATTGCATCTGTTTCCTCCACCTGAATCTGGCTGGACTCCCGTAGCTATAACCTGTTCTTCAATCGAATTAAATGGAATTCCCGAAGTGTGGAATATGGTTGAACGCTATATTGAATTTGTAAAGGGAAATGCATATTTCGATTTTAAAAGAACTGCTCAATCAAAGTATTGGATGTACGAAACTATAAACGAGCAACTTAAATCGCATTTTTATCAAAATTCAGAAATTCAAAACCTGCTTAAAGAAAGCGAGGAAAAAGTGCTTTTGAATGAGATGAGCTCGTTTATTGCTGCCAAAAATCTGTTGGATAAATACTTTGGAGGAATGAAGAAATAATTCATAATTCATAATTCATAATTCATAATTCATAATCTTCTCATTAATAACTTTATGGAAGTAAACATCATATATCACCAGTCATGCCTCGAAGGATTAAAACAACTTCCTGACAAGTGTGTTGATTTGATATTTACTGATCCACCTTATTATCAGTACCGTGCTCAAAATGTGCAGGGACTTAAAAATCATAAAGATATAGTAACGGAATTTGATTTCGATGGTTTTGAATCAGAAGACCATTATTTACAGTTTTTGGAAGATGTATTAACAGAGTGTTTTCGTGTCTGCAAACCTGGAGCTGTGGGTTATCTGTGGTGTGGCGACGATTTTGTGTCGTATTTAAACCGTATGGTTGAGCGCGTGGGATTTCAGTTCCGAAAAGTAATTCACTGGCATAAAACAAATCCTTTTCCAGCTATTTATACACGGAAAATGTATGCAAACAGTATGGAAATGCTAATTCATTTCTCGAAAGGTACACCAAAAACATGGAATCACAAGCCGGTGAACGATATGCATAATTTTATTCAAACTCCCATTTGCATGGGTAAAGAGCGAACTAAGCATAAAACACAAAAACCGCTCAAAGTATGTCTGCCGTTTGTAGAAATCAGCAGTAATGAAGGCGATTTAGTGCTTGATCCGTTTATGGGATCAGGAAGTACAGCCGTTGCTTCCAAAATGTTAAAAAGAAATTTTATAGGATATGAATTGAACGAAGAATTTTGTTCTATTGCAAATGAAAGATTGAACAATATTAGTTAACTTTGGTATATGCTATAGTAAAATAAAAAATAGCCTGACTAAGATTAGTCAGGCTATTTTTATTTGTCAAAAATTATTTTTCGCTGGGGGGTGGTTATAGCCCCATTTCAGATAAACGGCACCCCATGTAAATCCAGCTCCAAAAGCAGTCAGGATTATGTTATCGCCTTTCTTGAATTTCTTTTCCCATTCCCATATTCCAAGTGGAATACTCGCAGCAGAGGTGTTGCCAAATCGTTCAATATTGATTACCACTTTGTCATAATCAACCTTTGTGCGGTTAACAACGGCATCGATTATTCGTAGATTTGCCTGATGAGGTATCAGCCAAGCTATATCTTCGTTTGTCAATCCGTTTTTCTCCATTATATCTGCTGAAACTTCAGCCATATTAGTAACAGCATATTTATATACGTTGGTTCCTTCCTGATAGGTATATTGTAATCCTTTTTCAACCGTTTCTTTAGATGTTGGAATAGCCGAGCCACCTGCTTTGATATGAAGGTGTTTCATCCCAACACCGTCAGTGTAAATCAATGAGTCAATAACTCCATAATCTTCAGTTGTAGGCTCAAGCAAAACTACACCGGCACCATCTCCAAATAACGGAGCAGTTGTGCGATCGGTATAATCGGTTATCGAAGACATTTTCTCAGCTCCTATGACTAGTATTTTTTTGTATTTGCCTGATTCAATAAAGCTTGTTGCAGTTGAAAGTGCTACAATGAATCCAGAGCATGCAGCCTGAAGGTCAAACGCTAACGCATTTTTAATTCCAACTCTTTCAGCTGCCATCGAGGCGCAAGAGGGATAAATATGGTCTGGGGTTGTTGTTCCGCAAATTACTAAATCAATTTCTTCGGGTTTCGTTCCTGTTTTAGAAAACAAATCTTCTATTGCTTTAGCTGCGAGAAATGAAGTACCTGTGTTAGGCTCCTTCAAGATACGGCGTTCTTTGATCCCTACGCGGGTGGTGATCCACTCGTCGTTAGTATCCATCATTGTACTAAGTTCCTGGTTATTTAAAATGTACTCCGGAACGTATCCGCCTACACCTGTAATAACTGCATTGATTTTAGACATATTTTTGTGTTGATTACATAAAAATCAAGCCCTAAAATATTTGTTTAGAGCTTGATTAGTAGTTCATTAAGTTTGTATCGACAAGAACACCGTTTTAAACAGTGGCTAGTTTTTCTATAGCTAATTTACCTCTGTAATAGCCACATTCGCCACATACAGTATGATAAATATGTGCTGCACCGCAATTTGAGCAAGTTGCTATTGTTTGAGCTTCTGCTTTATAATGCGTTCTTCTTTTTCTTGCGCGTTGTTTCGAAATCTTTCTCTTAGGATGTGCCATCTTAATTGTTTATTTAATTGTTTTCTAATATATTTTGCAGACCGTCCCATCTCGGGTCTGTCTGAACTTCATCTACTGTAAAATTGTCATCGTCATCAAATTCAAGTGTTGAGTCTTCATCAATTTCATCACTTTTATGACGGGTAATGTGTTTTTTTAGCTTGGTAACCATGGTTTTATTACATTCGCCCGGTGCATGCACATGCTTCATAGGAATGTTTAATACTATGAATTCGTATAAAAACCAAGCAACATTGATACCTCCATCCGATTCTGGTACAATAACAATTTCATCAATTTCGTCAAATTTATCTCCAAATCTGACTTGTAGTTTTTCTTTATAGTGAATGGGTTGCTCCATATCGTCCAGGCAACGATCGCAAGGAACGAAAATGGTTCCATCGATTGTAAACATGAGTTCAAAAGTGTTCAGCTTTTTTTGTACACTGACTTTTGCTTTTACATTTCCTTTCTGTACTTCAGGGCTATCAATCTTTTTGAAATAAGCATCATCTAAGTCGAACTCAACAGTGCGTGTTTCATTATTAAGATCCTTTAATACTATATTGTATAGCTCGAATTTTGACATTATTCACTTGTGTTTTTAACCGCGCAAAGGTACGAAAATATGTTCTATTATAAAATAGTTTCTTTTGTATTTTATGAAATTTATTCATTTAAACTACTTAAAGTACATATAAACAGTGTTTAAACTTAGCTTTTTGCTTGTTTTTGAGTTATAATTATCTGGCTTTTTATTTTGAAATTACTTTTAAAATGATTCGAAAAGTGGTTCCTGCATTCACTTCCGATTGTTTTACAAAGATTTTTCCACCATGATACTCTTCTATTATGCGTTTGGCGAGTGAAAGTCCCAAACCCCAGCCTCGCTTTTTTGTGGTAAACCCAGGTGTGAAAACGACTTTAAATTTGCCTTTTTCAATTCCTTTGCCGGTATCTTTCACATCGACAATCACTTCTTCATTTTTGTGAAAAACGTTTATGTCAATCCGTCCGATTCCATTCATGGCATCAATGGCATTTTTACATAAGTTTTCGATAACCCATTCAAATAAAGGGACATTTAAATTTATGAATACTGGTTCTTCTGTTGGGAAATGACATTGGATGACTACTTTCTGCGAAGTTCGGTTAGCCATGTAATTTACAGCGTTATCGAGCGTTTCATTTAAACTGACCATTTGTAAGTCGGGTTTTGATCCGATTTTCGAAAATCGTTCCGCAATAATTCCCAGCCGGTTAACGTCTTTTTCCATTTCCCCAATCAGTTTGTCTTCGGAATGACGCATCTTGAGCAAATCTACCCACGCTAACAGAGATGAAATTGGCGTTCCCAGTTGATGTGCAGTTTCTTTCGATAGTCCCACCCAAACCTGATTTTGTTCAGCTTTTTTTGTTCCGGAAAAAGCGAAAAAGGCAACTAGTAGAAATACGAAAATTACACCAAGCTGAACATACGGAAAATAATATAATTGCTTGAGAAAAAGCGACTCATCATAGTATATATATTGTGTTGTTTCATCGATTTTTATTTCAATAGCCGGCCTTTTAGATTTTAATCTTGTAATCTCATTACTGTAAAATTCAGTTACATGTGTTTTAGGTTCTATGATATTCAACGATGAAATTACATTGTTTTTTGCATCAACCATTATGATCGGGATAGTTGTATTTCCTTCAATAATTTTTACAATTAGATCTGTATTGGTGCCTTCTTGAAGCAGTACGGATTGACGAATTGCCTCAGCCCAGATCTCTACTTTTTTCTTTTCTTCGGCTGCCAGCGAATTAGCTAGTCGATTAGTGAAAATTGTGGATGCCAACACAATACCGACTGCAAAGAAAATAAAGACCAGTTTTAGATGGCGTGTAAATTCATATAATTTATTGATATTAAATGTCATTCAATGCTTTTTTTTGAAGTTTTAATTTTCGAAAATAGGAACGCCAAATATACTAAAAAAGTATGAAATCCAGCTTGAATTTTACATTTGCATAAAATATCGTATCTTTGCAGAAAATACAACAGATAACAGAATAACCATGCATAAATCAGGTTTCGTAAATATAGTAGGTAATCCAAACGTAGGTAAATCAACATTGATGAACGCGCTGGTTGGAGAGCGAATTTCCATTATAACTTCTAAAGCGCAAACTACTCGTCATCGTATTTTAGGAATTGTAAACGGTGACGATTTTCAGATAGTTTATTCGGATACTCCCGGAGTATTGAAACCTAATTACCGCCTTCAGGAATCTATGCTAAACTTCTCACGTTCAGCATTGACTGATGCTGATGTGCTGTTGTATGTAACCGATGTGTTCGATTCGTATGAAAAGAATGAAGACTTTGTTGAAAAGGTAAAACTTAATCCGGCTCCGCTTTTGCTTATTATCAATAAAATTGATTTAATTGACGAGGAAAAACTCGTTGTGTTGGTCGAAAAATGGAAAGAGTTACTACCCAAAGCAGAAATTTATCCTGTTTCGGCTATAGAGAAGTTTAATATTGATAATTTGTTTAGCCGAATTAAAAAACTTTTGCCCGAATCGCCTGCATTTTTTGACAAAGATCAATTGACAGATAAGCCGGCTCGCTTCTTTGTTACTGAGATTATTCGAGAGAAAATTTTGTTGAATTATGATAAAGAAATTCCTTATTCTGTTGAAGTAGAAGTTGAACAATTTCAGGAGGATGATCGTTTAATTCGTATAAATGCAGTGATTTATGTCGAGCGCGATTCACAAAAAGGAATCCTAATTGGTCATGGTGGAAAGTCGCTGAAAAAGGTTGGAACGGAGGCTCGAAAAGACATGGAAGTGTTTTTTGACAAGAAGGTTTTTTTGGAACTTTATGTAAAAGTGGAAAAAGACTGGCGTAATAAAGATATCAAACTTAAAGGGTTTGGATATAGTTTGGATTAATTGATTTGCAAATAAATTTAAAAGTGTATTCTTATGAAAAATTCAGTTTGTATTATCGCAGCATTTTTAGGTGGTGCCATTGTTGGTGGCGTAGCAGGTTTATTGCTTGCTCCTGAAAGTGGCGAAGAAACCCGTAAAAAGATTGTAAATGCACTCGAAAAGAAAGGCATTAAATTGAGTAAAAAAGAAATGGATGATTTGGTGGACGAAATAAAGTCTCAGGTAAATACTGAACAGAAATGATTAATTAACAATGTCCTACCATGCCAAATAATCAGGAACCGGCCGAGAATTTACAACAATTGTATGCCGATGTAAAAAAGTATGTTGAACTTCAAACAGAATATGTAAAAGTTGAATTTGTAGAAAAATTGACTATTATGCTTTCTGCTTTGTTGATTATCGGATTGATAATTTTGTTGGCAATTGCAGCACTTTTTTATTTGTTTTTCTCCTTAGCCTATATGCTTCAACCTTTGCTTGGTAGTCTGGCAGCTAGTTTTGCAATCATTTCGGGTATATATGTACTTTTAATGTGTTTTTTTGTGATTTTTCGCAAACAAATTGTTATCAATCCGTTAGTGAAATTTTTATCGAATTTATTTTTGAAAAAATAAAAATACGTTTATGAAAATAGTTCCGACTTCAGTTCCCAAAAAACAAAAGATTGATTTGGATGCTTTAATGTTGCGTAAGACAGAATTAAAACAACAAATACAGGATCAGAAACTACAAATTGCTGCTTCTGCCAAGCATTTGATTTCGCCGGCTTCGTTTTCCACTTATATTTATCGGACATTTAGCAAAGGACTAAGTTTGGTTGATGGTGTAATGGTAGGTTTCAAAGTCATGAGAACTATTCGTGGTATTTTCAGAAGATAACTTTTTGACCATTAAAATTAAGAAGGCGGTTTTGATATCGCCTTTTTCATTTTGTAATGGCTGAAGTTGAAAAATTATATTTCATAAGCTTTCATATCCTCGCCTAATATGGTATTTTCAAAAATAATTCTTGCTTCTTTAAGTAAATCATTCTGATTGGGATAACGTGCTGAATAGTGACCGATAATAAGTTTTTTTACCTTGGCTTTTTGGGCTATTTCAGCTGCTTGTCGAGCGGTGGAGTGTGCTGTTTGTTTACACCGAACCATTTCTTCTTCCATAAAAGTGGCTTCGTGATACAAGCAATCGACACCTTCAATAATTGGTATTATTTTTTCGGAATAAGCAGTGTCAGAACAATAGGCAAATCGTTTTGGAACTTCACTGGCCGTGGTCAGTTGTGCATTCGGAATTACTTCACCTTCTCCGGTCACAAAATCCTCTCCTTGTTTAATCTTAGGAATTCTCCATGTAGGAATATGGTAAAAATCAATCATTTCGCGGATAATATGACGGTCTCGTGGTTTTTCTTCAAACAGAAAACCACAGCACGGAACGCGGTGTTTCAGTGGTATGGAAAATACACTTACCGTACGATCCTCGTAAATTAGCTGGTGTTTGCGTGGATTGATGATGTGAAAAATAACCTTGTAAGGCAAATCGGAACAAAAATAATCTAATTGTGGTTGCAATATTTTTTCCAGATCAGCTTGTGCATGAATGTGAAGTTCAGCAGTTCGGTTTAGCATGCCAAAGGTGGAAATCAATCCGATAAGTCCAAAGCAATGATCGCCATGAAGATGCGAAATGAAAATATGTCCAAGCCGATTGGTTCTTATATTCATTTGACGCAGGCGAATTTGCGTACCTTCACCACAATCAATCAAGAATTGTTTGTCGCGTATTTCCAGTAATTGTGAACTCGGAAAATTTTTATGTGTTGGAAGTGCCGAACCACAGCCTAAAATTGAGAGTATAGCTTTTTGCATGGGATTTTGCTAATATGCTAGTATAAAGTGTAATGTCCTGCTTGTTGTATGAATTAAAAACAGTCATCTATTTGGAGTCGGAACTCAACTAATCAACCAATCTTTTTTCAATAAACCAAATATAACTAAATCAACAAAACCACGGGTATGAAGTTCACCATCCCGTTCAAGTCCTTCGCGGGTAAAACCTAGCCGCTCGGCAACAGCCTGACTTTTAAGATTTACGGTGGCAGCTTTCAGTTGAATGCGGTTCATTTTCAGCTCGTCAAATGCATATTCAATAAGTCTCTTGCACGAACGTGTTATAATTCCTTTGTGCTGAAATGATTCAGATAGCCAATAACCGATTTCGGTTTTCATATTGTCGAAATCAGTATCTTTCAGACTTACTAATCCTACAAATTGTTGTTGATAAAAAATCCCGCAAGTCAAATCTTTTATCTCAGACTCTAAATAATTTTCAACAAAGGTATGGGTGTATGATATATCTTGTGTAAGCTCCACAAATGGCAACCACTCAGCCAGATACTCGCGCTCAGCATCGATTGTGCTGAAAATGGCTTCAACATCTTCTAATCCAATTTCTTTGAGAATAATATCTTTGTCAACATACAATTTTATTTGATCACTCATTTTAGCAATTCGTGAAATTCGTCTTATATTAGAGAATTTAAATTCTTGTCTTGGTTTTCAATTCAAAGTCGCGTCCCAGGTATTTTTCACGTACTACCGGATTGTCAGCCAGCTCTTTCGAAGTTCCCTGGAATAAAATCCGACCTTCGAAAAGTAAATAAGCGCGGTCGGTAATGGTAAGGGTTTCATCCACATTATGGTCAGTAATCAGAATGCCGATATTTTTATCTTTCAGTTGCCATACAATATCCTGAATGTCCTGAACAGCAATAGGGTCAACGCCTGCAAAAGGCTCATCGAGCATGATAAAGCGGGGTTCAATTGCCAGGCAGCGTGCAATCTCGGTACGGCGGCGCTCACCACCCGACAGGCGGTCACCAATATTCTTTCGCACATGTTCCAGATTAAATTCAGCTATAAGCATTTCAAGCTTTTCTTTTTGCTCGGCTTTAGTGAATTTAGTCATTTCAAGCACTGATTTAATATTGTCTTCAACTGTCATTTTGCGAAAAACAGAAGCTTCTTGTGCCAAATAACCGATTCCTTTTTGAGCACGTCGATAAACAGGAAATTTAGTAATTTCCTGATCATTCAGAAAAATTTTTCCTGAATTTGGTGTTACTAATCCGGTTGTCATATAAAAAGTAGTGGTTTTTCCGGCACCATTGGGTCCGAGCAATCCAACAATTTCTCCTTGTTTTACGTTAATGGATACATCGTTTACTACTGTGCGTTTTCCGTATTTTTTGAATAAATGTTCGGTGCGAAGCACCATACCGTCGTTTGTCATATGCTTTAATTAGAAGCACAAAAGTACACTTTTTTGTAACGATATGCAATTGTACAATTGGCAGTGGTTAAGAAATTGTTGAATTCAGAATTATTAATACAATATAATTTGATTTAGACACTGAATTTTATACTTTTGTACTAATTACAAAAATGGCAAAGTTTTAAAACTGAATGTTGTTAATATATGCAGAGTCTGTAAGTTATGAGAAAATTTATATTATCTCTTTTATAAATTGTATATTTTCTCGTTTGTAATCAGATTGAAACATTAAGTACGTTTCTTTTGTTTATATTCACTTATATGCGTGTTAAATGTATTAAAATGAAAGTATTTTGCAGTTTTAGAAGAATCACTATTAAATAACTTTTGTAACTTTGTCAGATTTTATTTTAAATTATTATTCTCACATTGTATTAATCAAATTTAAAACACATTCTTAAAATTATGTTTATGAAAAAATTACTCACTTCTCTTTTTATTTGTGCATTTGTATTAACATTAAATGCTCAAAATTCTGCGCCACAAGCAACAACTGCTACAGCGGGAACATTAGCTGTTACTTTTTCAACAAATGGTGGTTCTAAATTTTCAGCAGCTATTTACATTACAGATAACACAACTAATAAACTAATGAACACTCTATTGTACAATACTAATAATGGTGATATATAAACCGCAATATATAACCTGACATAATAAAAAAGTATTATCTTTGTGGAAAAAAGAGATAATATGAATAAAAGGGGCAAGCCAGTAGATGTTTCAGCTATAAATGTGGCTGATTTA
>Ga0118677_10006291_pt1 | contig 20207 bp, 26 predicted proteins | sample AliMusrvi5mmetaG_FD_86154 | JGI IMG/M metagenome (GOLD analysis project Ga0118677, IMG submission 86154)
GTTCTGGCTCGTGGAGCTTGCCGGGATTGACCTGATGCCGACTCTCGTGGTGTTCCTGGGGCTACTTTCGGTTTACCCCGGGCTGACTTCCCGCCGGGATTTAGGATTGACGGATATCCTGGCCGTACTGTTCACATCCGCCGCTGTCTTCATAGAATCGGCGGCCGATGCGCAACTCGGAAAGTTTATCAAAACACCTCACGCCGACGGGGATGTTATGTCCGGCGGCCTGTGGGCTTACATCCGGCACCCGAATTATCTCGGTGAGATAATGTTCTGGTGGGGCCTATTCATGTTCGGAGCTGTCTCAGGAACAGGGCACTGGTGGATGGTCGCCGGCCCGTTGACGGTTACCGCCCTTTTTATTTTCATCAGTGTCCCGATGATGGACCGCCACAACTTCGAAAGGCGGCCGGGTTACAGGATACAGGCTCGAAAATTACCGGGGCTCCTTCCGCGTTTCTATAAATCTTGAATCCGGCCGGCAGGATGAAGCAGCCCATACAGCTCGTGGTAAAGGCATGAATGAATTCGATATTAAGCTCAAACCCATAGGCTATGTGCGCAACGGTGTCGCCGAAACGCCCCGTCCCGAGCATGACTGGAAAGACGTTATATCGGAAATCGCTGTTGAACCGGCGCTGGCCGAAGGTCTTGATGGGTTGGAGAAATATTCTCATGTAATCGTAATATTCTGGGCGCATAAAGCCACCGATAAATCCAGGATGGCGCTGCGGGTTCGTTACAGGGGTGACCCGGCGATGCCCGAGGTAGGGGTTTTCGCTTCACGTTCCCTTTTCCGGCCCAACCCTCTGGGGATGAAAGTGGCGCGGCTGCTGAAAAGAACAGGCAACATTCTGCGGGTGAAAGGGCTGGATGCCCTGGACGGCACTCCGGTGCTTGATATCAAACCGTTTATTCCACGGAATGACGCCCCTGCGGGCGCCTCTGTTCCCGGATGGAGCGGTAGGAACCCGATTGAATAATCTTGAGGCAAAGGATATTCTGCCCGGGATATACAGCAACCTGTTGAAATGTTTCGGGCCGCAGCATTGGTGGCCCGGAGAAAGCCCTTTCGAAGTCATGGTCGGGGCGATCCTTACCCAGTCCGCTTCATGGCATAACGTCGAATTGTCCATTGCTGCTTTAAAAGGGGCTGGCAAACTTTCGCCTTCGGGGTTGAGGGAAACCCCGCTTCATGAACTCGCCGCATTGGTGCACTCTTCCGGTTACTACAACGCCAAAGCCAAAAAATTAAAAGCGCTGACAGATTGGCTGGGAAGCTATGCTGACGACTTGGGGACGGCTTTCACAGGAGAACTTGAATCAAAACGCCGCGAGATCATGGATATACACGGTGTCGGTCCTGAAACAGCGGATTCGATATTATTATACGCCGCGGAGAAACCAGTTTTCGTCATCGATGCATATACACGCAGGACCGTCGGACGCATCGGGATAGCACCTTCTGAAGACACCTATGATGCTTACCAGCAGCTCTTTATGTCAAATCTGCTGCCCGTGGTCCCTTATTATAACGAATACCATGCCCTGCTCGTGAAACTCGGCAAGGAAATATGCCGTAAAATTCCGCTGTGCGGGACCTGCTGTACCAGGGGGTTGTGTAGCCACGGGATTTCGGAGGCTAGGTAGGCTTGACCGTTTGCCTGTCTATCCAGGCGTTGCGATCGCTGATATCCCGGTCGAAGACTAACCGGTTCAATAGGAGTTGCAAGTTCGGTACGTCCTTGCTGAGTTCCACCCGCGCCCCGATGAGCCGCTTGGCAAACCCCATCACCGCCGCTGCCGATAAAAAGAGAGTTACCGCTATTCTGGCATCCGCACCAAAGCGCGAGGACTCAAACCATCCCCAGGCGAACCAGCTCCAAAAAGGCAGCGAAATAAGGGCTACGGCAACCCCGGGCGCCATCTGCCGGATGACCGCTGGTAAGTAAGATATGAACACGATGATGATAGCGAGCAGCGGCGAAATATAAGCGATTATGCCCAGTGTGGTTACCATGCCTTTGCCGCCGTGGAACCCGATGAAAACAGGCCAGTTGTGCCCGACGACAGTTACAAAACCAACGACTAATTGCTGAGCGGCTGATAACCCGGCGAGGTGGGCTATCCAGACCGCGAGCGCCCCTTTTCCCATGTCGAAGAGGGCGATAGGCACAGCCAGCACCTTGGACGTGCTGCGCGCCACATTCGATGAACCCACATTGCCTGTGCCCAGCTTGCGGATGTCCTGCCCCTTGAACCATTTGACACCCAGGTAAGCTGCAGGGACAGATCCAAGGAGGTAGGCGCCCAAAATCATCACCGCAAATTTAAGCCACATATTTAAATCCCCGCTTCGAGCCAGGCAGGCAGTTTTATCCCGCGTTCCAGCGCTACCCGTATAAGGTTTTCGCCGCATTCTCGAGGGACTCGGGCCCCGCCCAGCATAACTTCCATCGATTCGTCGATGCCGTGAAAATCGCTGCCGCCTGTAGCTATGAGTTTGTACCTCGAAGCCAGTACGGACATGTCGCGCCGCGTCTGATCCGTATAATCCTTGTAGTGCACTTCCAGACCGGCAAGTCCTTTACCGGCAAGCCCGGCGACCACTGTCTCGAGATCGTTGATATATGACGGGTGGGCCAGGACCGGCAGCCCGCCGCTCCGTACAATAAGTTCCACCGCCTGTTGAGGTGTAAGCTTTATACGATCAACGTAGGCAGGCCCGCCCTGCCCTATGTATTTTGTAAAAACTTCTTGAAACGAGGAAACATAGCCTTTTTCCATCAAGGCTTCGGCGATATGTGGCCTTCCAATGCTGCCGTCGCCGGCGATTTCCTGCACGCGCTCGAGAGTTATATCCAAACCGAGTTCCCTTAATTTATCGACCATAGCCTTCGCACGGTCATGGCGGGAGTCGCCGAGGGCGGCCAGTTGCTCGAGCAGTTCGCGATTCGCTGTGTCGATGAAATAACCCAGAACGTGGACTTCGCTGCCGGGCGCATGAGTGCTTATCTCCACCCCCGGGACAATCTTCAAATCGGGAAAGGCTTGTGCGGCTTCAATAGCGGCCGGGAGGCCAGAGACGGTATCATGGTCGGTTATGCCAAGGAGGCCGAGGCCTTTACGTGAAGCCAGGGCAACCAGGTCGGCAGGCGAATATTTGCCATCGGAAGCCAGGGTATGAACGTGCAGATCTACTTTGCCGGTCATAAGTCGATCATCCGCTGGATTCGTTCGATCCGGACTGCATGCCCGGTCGCCTCGTCCGCTTCAACCAGTATCGCATTTACAACTATCCTTCTCTCGGTAGCAACGGTCAATCTCTGGGGGATCTGCGTCATGAAACGTTGGAGTACGATCTGATTATCGTCGCCGATGATAGAATTGAACGGGCCTGTCATACCGATATCGGTGACATAGGCCGTGCCCCCGGGAAGCACTTGTGCGTCGATGGTCCCAACGTGAGTATGTGTGCCTAAAACAGCGGTGACGCGTCCGTCAAGGTAACGCCCGAGGGCCATCTTTTCGGATGTCGCCTCGGCATGAAAATCCACTATAACGATCCGGATGTCGGACGACAATTCTCCCAGCACCTTGTCCATGCCCCGGAACGGATCGTCATAACTCGCCACGAAAAAAGTACGCCCGATAACATTCACCACAGCGACATTTCCCAACGTGAGATAACCCTTTCCCGGCACGCCGGGAGGGTAGTTGTAGGGCCTTAATATCGGCATGCGCCCGTCAAGAAAAGGAACTATCTCTTTCTGGGCCCATATATGGTTCCCTGATGTGATGACATCAACGCCTACAAGAAGCAATTCGTCGGCTGTTGAAGAGGTCAAGCCGATCCCGCCGGCCAGGTTCTCTCCATTGGCGACGACCAGGTTTATCCCGAGTTCGCGTTTTAAGCTCGGAAGTATAGACTTTACCGCATCGCGGCCGGGTTTCCCTATTATGTCGCCGATCGAGAGTATTTTCATATGATTCGATTCTTCTAACAGCCTATTATGCCATGCGGCGGGAGTTCATACAATGTTTATAAGGTTATATTTTGAAATCGGCAGAATCGGCGCAAATAAACAGAATAAACAGAGGGCCGCCGCAGCCTTAGCTGCGGCGGCCCTCTCTGATGTTACTAAAGAGTTACTTGGCGAAATCGGTTGCCCTTATCTCGCGGATGACAGTTACTTTGATCTGTCCGGGATAGGTAAGGCTTTCTTCGATTTTCTTTACGATGTCACGAGCGAGCCTCATGGCAGAAAGATCATCGACTTCTTCGGGCTTAACGAGGATGCGAACTTCGCGTCCGGCCTGGATGGCGTAGGACTTTTCAACGCCCTTGAAACCGTCGGCGATCTCTTCGAGGCTCTTGAGCCGTTTGAGATAGTTGTCCAGGCTCTCGCGCCGTGCACCGGGCCTCGCACTTGATATCGCGTCGCCCGCAGACACGAGAAAGCCCCAGATGCTTACGTCGGTGACGTCCATGTGGTGTTCGGCCACACCCCGTACCACATCCTTGCTTTTGTCCCATTGTTTAACGAGGTCCGCCCCAATGCTGGCGTGGGTGCCCTCGACGTCGCGGTCGACAGCCTTGCCGATGTCATGCAGCAATCCTGCCTTTTTGGCTATCGTCACATTAGCTCCCAATTCGGCAGCTATCATGCCGCAGACTCCCGCAACCTCAACACTGTGGCCTAGAACATTCTGGCCGTAGCTGGTGCGGTATTTCAACCTTCCCAGCAGTTTGATCAGTTCAGGATGCAATCCGTGGACGCCAACCTGGAATGCCGCCTGTTCGCCGGCGGCCACCATAGCGGCTTCGACTTCTTCACGGGCTTTAGCGACGACCTCTTCGATACGGGTTGGATGTATGCGCCCGTCAAGAATAAGCTTGTTCAGGGCTTGCCGCGCGATTTCTCGCCTTACGGGGTCGAAACTCGAGAGGGTTACAGCACCCGGGGTATCGTCGATGATGAGATCGACGCCCGTAGCCTGTTCAAGGGCCCTGATATTTCGTCCTTCACGGCCGATCAGCCTGCCTTTCATCTCATCGTTCGGCAGGGGAACGGTGCTCGAAGTTGTCTCGGCGACAACTTCCGAGGCGTTTCGCTGGATGACGGAAGACAGGATATTGCGGGAACGTTCGTCAGCCGAATCTTTCAGCTGCTGCTCCCATTCACGGAGGCGCCTGGCCGATTCAGCCCCCATCTCGCTTTCCATCTGGTCCAGCAGTATTTGCTTGGCTTCTTCGGTAGACAGACGGGAGACTGCTTCCAATTCTTTGAGTTGTTTCTCTTTGATCTCGCTCAGCCCCTCGCGGATATTATCCAGTTCCTTTTCGCGGGCGTCCATCTGCCTCTGGCGGGCTTCCGATTCTTCGAGTTTGGCATCGAGATGGGCTTCTTTCTGGACCAGGCGATTTTCCTGGCGCTGCACTTCTGCGCGGCGTTCCCGGGCTTCGTTCTCGGAGGCGGACCGGCTCTTGTCGATCTCGATACGGGCTTCCGCGACGACGCTCTTGGCTTCGTTGCGGGCTTCAGCTACGATGCGGGACGCCCTTTTCTGGCCGGCACGAATCTGCCTGTTGGCATAAAAACCGCGTGACAGAAGGGCTGCGATGCCTCCGCACACCACACCAATCACGAACCCTGAAAGGATACCGATGAATGTTGCTACAGGTGTCATATATTTATTAAACCCCCTTACCCTCTATCCTCCCCGGGGGATGCTTAGGGAAGACAGACGACTTTTCCTTTTCAATTATTTCAAAAAGAGTCTTCACTCTTTATGAGCTGTTTCATCCCACAGCTTTTTCAAGCTGCGGTTTATAGTGTCATATCCGAAACCGCGCCGCTTAAGATATTCGCCTACCTTGCGGCGGAACTCCTCGTAGTCGGCAGTCACCAAACGGGAAGCTTTCTTATACCCCGCGGCATAGGCTGCGGAATCGTCGTCAACTCCTTCGCAGGTTGCTTCAGCCAGTTCATCCGGAACGCCTTTCTGACGGAGTTCAAGGTTGACCATCCTTCCGCTCCGGGGGCTGAAACTGGCACGGTTTTCGGCCCAGTAGCGGGCAAAAGCAACGTCGTTTACCAGCCCTGACTCTTTCAAGTGAGCAAGGCATCCGGATATGGTTTGTGCGTCATAGCCCTTTTGGGAGAGCTTCTGGCGCAATTCCATTTCGCTGCGAGGGCGGAACGATAATATGTTATTCGCTGCTGCCAGGGCCTTTTTTGCCCGGCTCTCGCGTTCCAGGACTTCAATACGAAATTGATCCAATTCCTGGTTCAAGCGAAGCTTCGCCTCGAGTGCTACTTCGGCCTCTAAACTGAACGCATACGTCCCATCCAGGTAAACCTTTACCTTTTGGGACCGTTCCTTGCTTGCCACCAGGCGTGTTATTACAGCCACTTTAATCCCTTATAAACAAATTAAGCTGAGGCGCCCGCCCCAGCTTAATCACCACAGCCTGTATAACCAGTAGAGCCACCCGGTTTATCCGGATGGCAAAAGGTCATTCGCTATCGGTAAACCCGATATTGCTGGCGGTGACGGCTGCAGCCCTTACCTTTTGCTCTATTTCCTGCGCTAACGCAGGATTTTGCTTCAGGTAATTTTTTGAGGCCTCTCTACCCTGTCCCAGACGAATGTCACCGTAGGAGAAGAAAGCACCGGCTTTCTTTAGCACTTCCAGTTTGGCTCCAAGATCTACCAGGTCGCCCTCACGGCTGATACCGCAGGAGAACATGATATCGAACTCCGCGATACGGAAAGGAGGCGCAACTTTATTCTTGACGATCTTGGCCTTGACACGCGTGCCGATGACCTTATCGCCCTGCTTGATGGTTTCCATCCTGCGCAGGTCGATCCGCACCGAACTGTAGAACTTGAGAGCACGCCCCCCGGGTGTAACTTCTGGATTGCCAAAGATGATTCCGACTTTTTCTCGAAGCTGGTTGATGAAGACTACCGCCGTCCCTGTGCGCCCGATGGAAGCTGTAAGTTTGCGTAATGCCTGTGACATCAGCCTGGCCTGCAAGCCTACGTGCGCATCACCCATCTCACCCTCTATCTCGGCTCGCGGTACAAGCGCAGCCACGCTGTCGACGACGATGATGTCGATAGCATTCGAGCGAACCAGCGTTTCGCAGATTTCCAGGGCTTCTTCGCCGGTATCGGGTTGTGAGATCAGCAAATCATCCAGGTTGATTCCACAGGTCTTGGCGTAGGCAGGATCAAGGGCATGCTCAACGTCGATGTAAGCAGCCCTGCCGCCCAGCTTCTGTGCCTCAGCGATGATATGCTGGGCCAGAGTGGTTTTGCCCGTGCTTTCGGGACCAAAAATCTCGGTAACACGGCCGCGCGGCAACCCCCCTACGCCCAGCGCAATATCCAATGCCACTGAGCCGGTTGGGATAACGGCAATCTGGGACAGATGGGCGCTGTCATTAAAACGCATGATCGCGCCCTGGCCAAATTGCTTTTCGATTTGGTCGATAGCTAACTCTAGTGCTTTATCTTTCTCTGTAGTCATATTCGTCTGCGTTATATTACCATAAGTAGAACAAATGTTACAAGAAGTTGACGGAGAAAATGAGGAATATTTTGTTCTTAAATATTAGTCTGGGTCCGCCTCTTTTGCCGTCCAAAGCCCGTAATAGTGCTCTAGCAATTTCATAATCTGTAAGTGAAACCGGAATTCGGCTCTTGCCGATGAATGACGGACTGAAAGGCGATTTCTGCGGGACAATATCGCTTTTTCCATTTGACCCCTTCGGGTGTGTTGAGTAAAATGGGCGCATGTCGGAAAGCATTGGAATCGAAGTCCCTATTTTCCCGGCTTCCAGCGCCCTGGGCTGGGCCGACTACTGGGACCATTTCCTCGCCCGATTGAGATGGAAACGCGGCGAACACCGTGTCAGGCCCGGCCTTTACTCCCTCGGAAAACCGGGGCAGGACTCGCCCGTTCTCGTGAGTGCGAATTACACACTCAGTTTCGACGCCTTGCGGTCGGCCCTTAAAGGCATCGACGCGTATATCCTGGTGATCAACACATTCGGCGTAAATGTCTGGTGCGCCGCAGGAAAACACACCTTCGGCACGGAAGAAGTCGTCGAACGGATCGAGACTTCCGAGCTAGCACGTGTAGTGCGTCACCGCACCGTCATCCTGCCCCAACTGAGTGCGCCCGGCGTCTCGGCCCATATCGTCAAGAAACAATCGGGATTCAAAGTTGAATACGGGCCGGTGAGGTCCGGGGACCTCCCTGAATACCTTAAGACCCATACAGCCACCACTGACATGCGACGCGTTCGTTTCGGAATTGTCGACAGGGTCGTGCTCACCCCGGTTGAGATGCTCTGGTATCTCCTCTATACCCTGGTGGCGGCAGCGGGGCTGTTCTTCTGGGGCGGATGGGCCGCAACTCTGATGGTTGTCCTCTCCGTTGTCGGCGGGGCAATTTTGTTTCCGTTACTGCTGCCGTGGCTGCCAACACGGGATTTCACTACTAAAGGGTGGAGCCTCGGCATAGTCATCACACTGGCAGTCAGCCTCGTTAATATGCTTGTTTTGGGCACTGATGCAACCCTGGCGCACAAAGTTCTCACTACCGTGAGCAACTTTTTAATCTGGCCTCCGGTCACCGCCTATATATCCCTGAATTTCACAGGAGCCAGTACCTTTACCTCCAGAAGCGGGGTTAAAGGAGAGATGATCAGTTATATCCGCCCGCTTTTGATTTCCTTCACTATGGGCATCATCCTGAATATCGTTGCAAAATTCGTTCACTAGATGCTTGTTATGTTTAACTCGTATAAAGTCAATACGCTCGAATACAAGCCAGAACTATGTATCGGCTGTGCCATGTGCTGGACGGTTTGCCCTCACGGCGTGTTCGCCGGGGGAGAGAAAGCACAACTGGTCAAAAAGGAAGCCTGCATGGAATGCGGGGCCTGCGCACTCAATTGCCCCGCCGACGCCATATCCGTCCGGAGCGGGGTTGGCTGCGCTTCGGCCATGATTAAGGCGGCCCTCAAAGGTAAAAGTATAGACTCAGCCGAATGCTGTTAGTTTTTAGCCTGTATTTTAATTCCCCTTGCCCAACCCCTCTTCATCCGTATACAATCTTTCCAGGAGGGCTCTCTTGAAATTTCAACCTGCGCCCACCATCTGCCGCGGACGGACTTTTACCTGGGGCGAGCGCACATTCGTCATGGGCATCGTCAACTTGAGCCCTGATTCATTTTCCGGGGACGGGCTGAGCGTCATCGATGCAGCGGTGGATCAAGCCCTGCGTTTTGTTTCGGATGGCGCAGATATAATCGACATCGGGGCAGAATCTACCCGCCCGGGTTCAGAACCCATCGCTATTGAAGAGGAAATTTCACGGTTGATCCCGGCGATAGATAAAATCAGGCTTGCAATCGACGTGCCGATAAGTGTGGACAGTTACAAATACGATGTAGTCACACTGGCAATCGCCGCCGGCATCGATATAATCAATGACATCTGGGGACTGAAATTCGACTCCCGGCTTGCCGGCCTCGCGGCAGCACATCATCTGCCCATCGTCGTCACCTCAAATCAACGTGACAATCCTTGCGTGGGCGACATTATGGATGAAATCAAAAGAGACCTGTCGCGCGCCGTTGCGTTGTGCAACGATGCCGGGGTGGCGGAGGGGAACATCGTCGTCGATCCGGGTATAGGTTTCGGTAAAACCCTGGCCCAGAACCTGGAAATTATCCGCCGGCTGGCAGAGTTGGAGTCCCTGGGAAAGCCCATCCTGCTGGGAACATCCCGTAAAGGCATGATAGGCGCGATACTCGGCACCCCCGTTGATGACAGGCTGGAAGGATCCGCAGCCACCAATGCCATCGGAATAGCCCACGGGGCCGACATTATCAGGGTCCACGATGTGAAGTTTTTATCCGGGGTTGCAAGGATGAGCGATGCGGTCGCGAGGAGAGGCAAGTTATGAATACGGAACAAATTTGTGTTTATCTTGGCCTGGGTTCAAATGTCGGTGACCGCAAACAGAACCTCGACAGAGCCATCGGTTTTCTATCCGAAAGACTGAATGTTGAAAAAGTATCCTCGGTGTACGACACCGCTCCGGAAATAAACCCGGATCAACCGCGTTTTCTGAATATGGTGGCCCTTGCCCGCACCACACTGGATCCGCAAGTTCTTTTATCGCTGCTGAAAGGCATCGAGTCCAAACTCGGGCGCGTGCCTTCAACGCCTTACAGCCCCCGTCCAATGGACATAGATATCCTGTTTTACGGTAAGGAAATCATCGACACTCCGGCGCTGACCATCCCCCATCCCCACATCCAGGAACGGGCTTTCGTCCTGGTTCCCCTTGAAGAGATCACACCGGGCCTGAAACATCCGGTAAACGGAAAAACAGTAAAACAGATGCTCTCGGACCTGAAATCGGGGGTGCAGGGAGTATTCAAATTCCTCCCGCCACCTGAGACTGTGCCCGAAAAAACAGTGGGTGAGGAGAAATAACGATGTACCAGATAACGGTAGAGGGTCACTTCGATGCCGCACATGCCCTGAGGGGATATCAGGGAAAATGCGAGAACCTGCACGGCCACCGATTCAGGGTGATTGCAAGGGTGCGGGCTTCTCAGCTAAATGACATTGGGTTGGCACTGGATTTTCGTGAATTGAAGTCGAAGCTCGCCGAAGTGCTGGAGCGCCTGGACCACACTAACCTGAACGAAGTTCCGCCGTTCACTGGCATCAATCCATCTTCAGAGAACCTCGCATCCACGATATACAATGAACTGCAGAAAAAACTGCCCGGTTTCGAACTCTATTCGATAGAAGTGTGGGAATCGCCTGATGCCTCTGCAGAATACAGACCGTCCATGCGTTTGTTAGACACCGTTCATGGAGAACCCGGCATTTCTGCCTGATGATGGTGGCATAGGACGAAAGAAACGTGCAAAGATTCGGTTTGGGATTACTGATGCTCGCCATGGTCACATTTCCGCTGTCTGCAGCCGTCGGTATACCCAATAGCAATCATTTTAAATCGGCCGGCATGCCGAAAGGGCTTATGTACCACGTTACGGTAAACGCCAACATCTGGCCGGACCAATTTTATTCAGATTCATATGACATGCCAGAGCCGCGTAGTCTATACTTTAATGGTTACTGGACGTTCGAGCATGGCAAACACCTGTTCGCCGGTCCGTTGTGGACCTATCACTCCGGCGAACTCAAGTTGGAGGACGTAGATTACACGGTCTACCGGATCAACACCTGATATCGGGGGTACGGTTTAAATCAAGATGAATAAATTGATATCGATCACAACTGCTTTAATTTTAGTGTTTATTTTGGGGTTTGCGGCTTTCGGCGTTTTTTACAACAGCGGCGCCAAGATATCTGACATGCCCGCCGATATCAGATACGAGATAAAAACGACCAAAAATATCTGGCCCGACCGGTTCTATTCGTTCGATTATCCCACCGTCGGCGACAGGACTTTCCAGCTTGCGTCTTACTGGACGTTCGAACACAGCAGCTATGTCTTGGGAGGGCCTGTCTGGGTCTTCCATCCGTATGAACTCAATATGGCGGACGTTGATTTCAGCGTGAACGAGATTTCCCGCTAGCTTGAGCCCGAATCACAGTTTTTGAGGGTTTATAGGCCTCTTTTTTAATAAACCAACATATTTGACCCTGATACCCTCCTTTGCTATAATTAACTTTTGTCAAGCGGAGGTGTTACTATTTACGCGATAATCGAAACCGGTGGTAAACAATATAAGGTCAGCCCAGGCGAAAGCCTGAAGGTTGAGTCTCTCGAAGTTGCCGAGGGCGGCACTATCGACATCGACCGTGTTCTTGCCATCCACGATGGGGAAAACCTCATCCTGGGCAAGCCCGTCATCGAAGGCGCCAAGGTCTCTTGCACCAGCAAGGGCGACGGCCTCGACAAAAAAGTCTTCGGTATGAAGTATAAAGCCAAGGTGCGCTACAGCCGCAGGATCGGGCATCGCCAATCCTTCACCGAACTGACGATAAACAGCATCACCGGCCCCGGCATCGCTTCTGAGGCGCCCGCGGCTGAAAAGCCCGCCGCCAAGACCCGCCGCACCGCCAAGAAAGAGGTAACGTAAAATGGCTCACAAAAAAGGTGCGGGCTCATCCCGCAACGGCCGCGACAGTAAGCCCAAGATGCTTGGAATCAAGCGTTTCGGGGGCGAAACTGTCACCTCCGGCACCATCCTGGTTCGCCAGATGGGCACCCATGTCAAAGCAGGCAACAGCGTAGGTATCGGGCGTGATCACACGCTCTACGCCACGGTAGACGGCGTGGTAAAATTCGAACCCGCCGGCAAGAATCGCAGAAAGGTCAGCGTTTACGCTGAAGGCTAGTATATGAAAGAAAAAATTCACCCCAAATTTTACGAGGACGCTCAGGTTACCTGCTCTTGCGGTAACGTGTTCACTACCGGTTCGACCCGCAAGACACTGAAAGTCGAGCTTTGCAGCGCCTGCCATCCTTTTTACACCGGAAGCAAGCGCATGATAGACACCGCCGGCCGGGTTGAAAGGTTCAAACAGCGCTACGGCAAAGAAGCCAAAGCAACTGCGGAAACCAAGGAAGCTAAATAGGTCGGGTCTTGCAGTAAACTCAAAAGGAGCGGGCGTTTGTCCGCTCCTTTTTGTTTTTAGGAGTGGTCATGGCAGACAAATTCAGATACGGCGGCCAGGCGGTGATGGAAGGGGTCATGATGCGGGGGGCGAAAACCATAGCCACCGTCGTGCGCAAACCGGATGGGACGCTTGCGAAGGACGTCCATCCATTGCACCCCATCTACACCGGGCGCTGGCGCAAACTGCCATTCTCCCGGGGCGTTATCGCCATGATAGAAGCCATGGTGCTCGGGACGGAATCACTTATCTTCTCCACAAATGTCGCGCTTGAAGATATCGAGAAACCCAAAGCCGGGGATACAAGGAAAGAAAACACAACCCTGGGCGGGGCAACTCTCTTTCTGGTCCTGATGGTTTCCCTTGCATTTGCGGTCGGGCTGTTTTCTTTACTGCCGCTGTTCCTGACGAAATGGATAATGCCGGGGATGCAAGGCAGCCTGCTGTTCAATATAGTCGAAGGGGTTCTTCGCCTGTGTATTTTTCTACTCTACCTCGTCGGCGTGGGCTTCATGCCGGACATCCGGCGCGTTTTCTCTTATCACGGAGCGGAGCACAAAACTATCCATGCTTACGAGGCCGGTGTGGAACTGACTCCGGCTGCGGTACAGGAATATTCTACCGCCCATGCGCGCTGCGGAACGGCTTTCCTGCTGGCGGTGCTGATAATAGCTATCTTCGTGTTCAGCCTTGTCGGAAAACAGTCCCTGTGGCTTCTGATAGTGTCGCGCATCCTGCTGCTGCCGGTCATCGCGGCCATAGCCTACGAAGTGACTCAATACGGGGCGAGGCACATGGAAAACAGGCTTATCCAATGGCTGGTGGCGCCCGGCCTGTGGCTGCAAAGCCTGACCACGCGTCAGCCGGACGATAAGATGCTGGAAGTGGCCATCGCCGCCCTGAAGGAAGTTTTATTAGCGGACGGCGTTATTGAGCCGGAGCCCGCAGTTAATCCTGAAGGTCCTCGGCAATAAGTTTTCTGAAAAAACAGCTACGCTCGCCGGTGTGGCAGGTGGGGCCCATCGGATTGGCTTTCACCAAGATCGCATCGATATCGCAGTCGTACCGCACTTCTACAACTTTAAGATAATTTCCTGACGTGGCGCCTTTGTGCCACAATTCCTGGCGGCTGCGGCTCCAGAACCAGGCATGGCCGCTTTCCATGGTCAATTTCAGGGCTTCGGCGTTCATGTAACCCAGCATCAGGACATCGTTGAATTCTGCATCCTGGATGATGGCGGGCACAAGCCCCTTGTCGTCATATTTGATATTCAGCATTTAACCCCTCCAGGATAAAACTAACTTTCGACAGCAGCCAGGGCCTGGGCGAGGTTTATGGCCCCCGTATAGAGCGCCCGGCCGATGATCGCGCCTTCGGCGCCCAGTTTCTTCAGTACTTTGAGATGCATGACCGATGAGATGCCGCCTGAAGCGATAACGGGGAACTTGGTGGTATCCATCAGTTCGAAGAGCCCGGTGTAATTGGGCTCGGTAAGGGTGCCGTCGCGGCTGATATCGGTGTAAACGAAGCGACGGACGCCCAGGTCCACGAGCGACCGGGCGAAGTTCACCACCGATATTTCGGTGGCTTTCTTCCAGCCGTGAGTGGCGACAAAACCGCCCCTCGCGTCGATGGAGACGACTATGGCCTGGCAAAATTTGCGGCAGGCTTCGGTTATCATTTCCGGATTATTTACAGCAGAAGTTCCAAGCACAACGCGGTCAGCGCCCAGTTTGAGCAGTTTTTCCATGGTGGCGACACTGCGGATGCCCCCGCCGACTTCGATGGGGATGAAAATCGTCGAGGCGATGGCGGATATTATGTCGAGATTGCCCGGTTCGCCGGTGGCGGCCCCGTCCAGGTCGACGATGTGAAGCCTTGTGGCTCCCAGCGACTGCCACTGGAGTGCCATCTCTAGGGGATCGTTCGAAAACACCGTTTCAAGATTGAAATCGCCCTGGTAAAGTCGGACGCATTTGCCGCCGCGGATATCGATGGCCGGAATGACTTCTATGGGAATCACCTCAAAGCAGAATACGCAAATATTATAACATCAGGAGGGCGGGGTGTCATTGAAGACAAGCCAAAGCGACATCAGCCCATATCATTCCGACACTATAAAAAAGGAAAAACCACATTCCATCCCGAAGCGGCCCGACTGATCCCCCGAAACCTGGATTGTCGGATCACTCTGCTCACACCCGGCTACAAGCAAGTCCGACCATGACCGGGAGGGGTATGGGGCATCCCGATACATGAGCCGATATCCAACAGCGGTTAAGGCCGGGGAGAAAGAAACCATATTCCTATTTGCGCAAAGTTGGGTGCTTATTGATAACTCTCCGAATAATCCGTAGTGGAGACGACTTTCACTCCCCCCAAATGTATCAACTATTTAATTATTCAACTACCTATTTTGTGATTTTGTAATGATTTATCAATATACTCAGGAAAGATCTGATCTGGCGGGAAAAATTTTTAGGCCTTCTGCCGATGGGCGTATGACTCCCCTATCAGGACAGGTAAACATGATTGTCCATCCCTCATTCGTGGAGTGGCAGCCATGGTGAGTTGGCTAAGTTTTCACAATATCCCCACCGAAATTGGTGGCGTTGTTTTGGCGCTGATAGGATTGATTTAGGAGATATCAACGATAGTTCGTTAACCTTGGCGTTGTTTTATCCAAAGGAAACAGGAGGTGAATAATGGAAGCTTTGGGATTCCCGGCCATTAACGGGCTGGTGGCAGGAATCGCGGCGGTATTCTTTGGCGTAATAGTCATGGCTTTTCCCCGCATCTTGAACTACATCATCGCAATCGTAATGATAATTACCGGCGTGGGGTGGATTGCCGGAGGTAGCCTTCTTCCAGGCATGGTATCGATTCTCTTCGGGATTATCATCATATTCTTCCCGAATGTGCTCAATTACCTTGTGGGGTTCTACCTAATACTGCTTGGCTTATGGCTCTGGTTCGGCGCTTCGGCCATGATAGCCGGGATCATCACGCTCGCCATCGGCATTGTCGTGATGTTCGTTCCTGCAATTCTCAACTACATCTTCGGGCTTTATCTGATTGTTGCCGGAATCATCGCCCTCGGCCATTACTTCGGTTGGTTCTAAAAGGATAAGTAATCTTAGCAAATAGGAGGGAATATGATTTCACTGCTGTTGATTATCGGTATTGTTCTGTTAGTCTTATGGGTGCTTGGCCTGATTTCGGGCCGCACATTGGGCGGCGGAGTCCATGTATTACTGGTTATCGCTCTAATCCTTATAATCATCTGGCTGTTGAGCGCAGCATTACACATGTTTTAGCAACCGCCGAGCTCCTCAAATTTTCAGGGGGAGGCTGATCGACCTCCTGGTCTTTGAGGGGTCAATTGGGTTTACAAACATTTAATACTCTCATGCTAGTTTGCTAACTCAATTACCCCTTGTTCCTTGGTGGGGTTTGGTCATGAAGTGTAAGGAAATACTTTTGTAAGCGACGCACCTATTTCTCCGAGGGTAAATAGGAAAACTTATTTCGCGCCTAGCCGGGCAAAGTGGGTATCCTTCTTTAAAGACCATTAATTTCCCCGCAATCCACGCGTAAATGCGGGGGCAGGTGGATATATCAGAACATAAGTGCTAATATAAAATCATCTCCACAGACGCATCTTCCGGGCCCGATCAAGAATACGGACTGGATATATCGGATAAACGCAGATTATCGCATCCGTTTTGGCAAAACGAAGAAACGAATCGATGCCCGGGAGCTAAAAATTCAGGCACGGCTAATTGATTCGTTTCCCCGAAAAAAGTTTGCTTTTAAAGATTTATGTAAAGTAGTCAGATAACCCCGGTCGTGTATAATAAAATCAATGAACATCCTGCGGAGTAAACCATGACTGACAAAACGCACCACACAAGGATAATCCCGCCTCTGGCCGAACATCTCGCACAGGAGGCCGGGCATGACCTGATAAAACGCGACATACGGCAGAGGCCTTATATGCTCGCCGGTCCGATGTTTTTCATCTTCAGCTACTGGCTTTTTCAGACCGGGGGCCTGCTGGGCTACGGCCTTCAGAAGAAAATCGGACTGCTCACAAAGCTGTTATTCGAAACGGGCGCAGACCACGCCGAAGTCGAACGGTACCTGGGCGAAGAAAGCGCCGGCCTTCTCGTCAAACCAAAAGCTCCGCCCTCAAGCCTGCTGGAGCTTTACCTGGTGCCCCTGCTGGCAAGCGTGGGCATCGATTTCCACGATAAAGACTTTATCGACGGCGACAAATCGAGCTGGGCGGCTGAAAAACAGTACGACATGGAAACTCTCGACAAGAATGCCTACCTGGCTTTGAGGCAGGGGGCCGCGGTGGGGTTCCGCCATCCCGGCACCTTCCGGAAATGCTGGGAGGAGACTTACGCCGCCGAATCCAAAGAAGAATGGGCGGAGGCTTTCAAGAAAGGGCTGGTGGACTCGCCTACACAGGAAATCGTGCTTTTCCCCGACGAGGTCTCGAGGGTACTCCGCGAAGCGGCGGAATGGGCCGGCAAGGACAAGGAATCAGGCCTTTCGAAAAGCGAGACAGAGGAAGTCGGCAGGACCGCAGGGGAAATCCATTAAAATTAAGGAAAAGAGGGACCCTCTCGATCTCCCCAAACCGGGTTTAATATCATCATCAAGGCGGTGCAGGAACGGATAGGGCATGAAAAGAACCAAAACAAGCTGCCGAGGCCGGATGTGAGAAATAACAGGATATTCCGTGCATGTATATCGCTCACAGCGGTAGTTCTTTTAGCGGCCAGTATCGGCCTGACTATCCCGTTACAAGCAAGCCAACCCGCCTCACTTTCAATCCTGCCCAGGCTCGCCGGCTATAACCTCACGAGGCCGCAGGCTTCTTATATCTACGACGAGCAAATGGCCTGTACCTTTACACAGGACATGCCCTCGCTATCTTATACAATCACGGCTGTTGCACAATCCGGCACAGACGGCTATGGCCCGGCTTACCTGGTAAATGGTCTGGGGAACACAGGTTACTGGTACCAGGTCGGGCTGTCATACAATTGGAGCCAGGGGTCGGGATTTCAGTTAAGTTACGAAGTCTTCAACCCCTCGGGTAATTCAATTTTCCCGACTGACGGCGGCGGGGGGATTGCACCGTTTTCACCCGTGAATAATGGCGACTTGATCACTCTGAGCCTGAGTTTCTCCAACGGCAATGTAATCATGAACGGCAGCGACCAGAACACCGGGGCCCATGCCCAGCAAACCTACACCGCGGCCGGGGCAACAACGTTTCTCGGGAACCCGTCTTCAGTGGCAAGCAAAGCAGGGTTCTGGACCGGGTTGATGACGGAATGGTACCATACCGCACCTTATTACGGGGATGAGCAAAATGTAACCTATTACGACAACGGGCCCGCGATTTCTTCGGCCTGGTTGTGGATCGACGAAATCGGTATCTCCCAAAATGGCAGCGTGAGACAGGTGTTTTCCGCCTCCACACCTTCTCCGCTCACTTTTACAAATCCCACAAAGTTCCAAACTCTGACTTCCAACGGGGCGACCGAGTCCATCAACGCCACCCAGTTCGTCACCGGCGGCCTGTCAGGAATCCCGTCCGCGGCATCGACTGCCGCGCTGACGTTCGCCTATTCCATCTCAGGGGGAACCGGCGCTGTTTCTGCTCCGGTGCTGACCTACATCTCCGGAGGGACCCAGAAAACCGCGACTTTAAGCACATCCAACCAGACATTCACGATCGACTCGGGTTCGACCTGGAGCGTCACCAACCCCACATCCTCGTCCGCAACAGAAAGATGGCAGGCCTTGCAGGCCACCGCGGGCACGGCCGTTTCGCCGCTGACGATAAATATAGTGTTTTATCACCAGTACCAGGTGACATTTGATTTCAGCGTCATCGGAGGTGGAACGGGCTATTCTCCCCCGGCGTTGACCTGCCAGCAATTCGGAAGCCAGATCACTCCAGCGATGGGTTCACAAACCTGGGCAGACGCGGCCCCGTACAGCTTTTCCAACCCTTTGACCGGATCGTCGTCTTCCGAGAGATGGACCACGGACCGGGCGACGGGTACGGTTTCGGCGACCGGCAGTGTCGTTGCTGCCTATAGCCATCAGTTTTATGTCACGACTGCGCTCAGTCCCGCTTCGGGAGGCTCGATATCGATTGGAAGCGGGTGGTTCAATTCCGGCACGGCCTTCGAGTCTGCTGCGGCAGCCGACCCGGGATGGAAGTTCGAGGGATGGACCGGTTCAGGGCAGGGTGGCTATTCAGGCACTGACAGCAGCGCTTCCGTGATCGTGAATGCCCCGTTAACGGAAACCGCAACTTTCTATCCAGGGCTTACGATCACGACTTCGGGCAAAGGATCCGTTTCTTATTCGGCAGGAGCCACAAACGGTGAGACAGGGGACGCGCCATCCAAAACTATTTTCGCACCGCAAGGAACAACCGTTGAACTCGCGGCCAAACCTAAATCTTTCATATACTCGTTTACCGGATGGACCGGGGCAGGTTCAAGTAACGATAAAACTACATCTTTAGTCTTGGATTCCCCTCTGACCCTGACAGCCAACTTTTCATATAACTGGGTCATCATCGGGACAGGTTTTGCGGCGCTGATTGCCGCAGTCATCGTCCTGGCATTTTTAAGTGTTCTAAAACGGTCAAAGCGGCGTATGGCAGAACAAACACAATAAAATAAATCGCTGATTTAGCGGCAATCCGTTCCCGGCAATAACCGAAGCTGGCTAATGATACCGGGAGATCTGTGACTTAATACTCTTTTTTGATCACGAAAAAAGACCCCCGGATAGTTCCGGCCAGTTTAGATTTCTGCCTGGCAAACTTGAACTTACCTAACTCCGTTGGAACTTCCATCCCCTCAGAGAGCTTAAAACCAACAGCCCGCTTCTTAGGGTCATCAACCGTATACATGACATTAACTACAAGACCGTCCTCATAAAAGACATAGGCAAATTTGATATTTTCTACTTGAAAACGCGAAGTTTCCAAGGGTTTGGCCGCAAACTTGAGATCGCGTTCTTCTTTCAAAATCCGGCCCACAAAATCCAGGGTCTCTTTACTGTCGGCCGCCGGCAAAACCGTAAATGCATGCTTGTATTTGTTCATAAAGTAACGGGCTTCATTAGCACGTAAACCGGCGAGCGCTGATTTTACAGGTGAGGACTCCAAACCGACCGCAGACACATCAACAAAATCCACGACATATTGCATTTTACCTCTCCTTTTATACTTGGAAACGTATACGTGGATACAAAGCACAAAGTATGCCATGATCTTATGTGGTCGTATTTATTAGGAAGGACCGTTCTAAGATACACAACAAGGAGTTCATTGTTCGTGGACACACGAATCCGTAGTCTATCTGTTCGTCAGACTACGGATTCGATTAATATTGCAAGGATAGGGGATTCGATGGGCGGAAGGTTTGCACCTAATGACGCGGGCGGAAAAACGTTGCATGCCCACATATCATTG
>Ga0118677_10002646_pt2 | contig 20202 bp, 21 predicted proteins | sample AliMusrvi5mmetaG_FD_86154 | JGI IMG/M metagenome (GOLD analysis project Ga0118677, IMG submission 86154)
TCGATATGCTTCGCGAGCAGACGCTGCGCGAGCGCATCCGCGCCAGCCTCGATCTGTCGATCTCCATCCTGAGCGGTTGCAGCGGACTGCGCGTTCACCCTCCAGACGGCGGGTACTATCTGTTCCCCGAAGTGCTGTCGTGGCCGGGTGAGGAGGAAGACCTTGTGTTACGCCTGCTTGATGCCGGCGTGCTGGTTCACCCCGGCTTCTTCTATGGCTATAAGCGCGGTGTTCACCTCATGCTCTCGTGTCTGACGGAACCGGCCCGCTTGCATGCTGGGCTGGCGGTGCTGGCGAAGGAAGTGTAGGAGAGGGGGAGAGAGGGGAGCGGAGGAGAAAGGGAGAAGAGGAGAGGAGTATGGCAAATGAAAAACAGTTCAAGCTGAAGACAGTATTCGTGGGCACGCGTGGCGTGAGGGAGTATCGCGAGTCGATTGCGGCCTGGGTGACCAAGGATGATGTGGTGCTTGAGATTGGCTGCGAGAAGGGCACGACGACGGCGATCATCGCGCGCCATTGCAAGGAGGTGCTCGGCACTGATGTCAGCCTGGAGTGCGTCCAACGCGCCCGGCGCATCTACCCGCACATCGAATTCGCGGTACTGGATGCCTACGATGTGCTCAACGCGGTTGCCTTCAAAAAGGCGTTCACCAAAGTCTACATCGACGTGTCAGGATTGTCGGGATATCGGTCGCTCCTCGACCTGATCGCGCTGCTCAACATGTACGCGACGGTGCTGGAACCCAAGGCGATCATCGTGAAGAGCGGTGCGCTGAAGCACTTTGCAGAACACTGCAGAGCGTGGCATTCTGTGCCGGTCGCGCATACCCCCGCTGAGGGGGATGTTGACGCGCAATCTCCAGTCTCCAATCTCTAATCACCATGAGTAAAATACCCTCACTATGAAGGCGCGCCAGCTTGCCCGGATGGCTGTGATTGTCGGCATCGCCTATGTGCTGAGCAATCTGACCGGCCTGGGGCAGCGAATCATCGTCACATCACGGTTTGGCACAAGCGTTGAGTACGATGCTTTCAACGCTGCGTTCCGCATCCCCGACTTGTTGTTCAGCCTGCTGGCCGGGGGCGCGCTTGCGTCGGCATTCATCCCCACCTTCACGGCGCGCCTGAGCAAAAACCAGCAGCGTTCGGCGTGGCGGCTGGCGATGGCGGTCACCGCGATGGTCTTCGCGTTTATGTGCATCATCGCGGTGATTGCCGCCGTGCTCGCTCCGGTCATCGTCCGCACCGTCATCGCGCCGGGGTTTGACGATGCGCAGGTCGAGTTAACCGTCGGCTTGATGCGCCTGATGCTGATCTCGACGGTGATTTTCGCCGTCAGCGGCCTGCTGATGGGCGTGCTGCAATCGAATAACTCCTTTCTTGCGCCGGCGCTCGCGCCATCGATTTACAACCTTGGCATCGTGTTTGGCGCGACTGTGCTCAGCGGACAGGGTATCTATGGCGTCGCTACCGGCGTCGTCCTTGGCGCGGTTCTGCACTTGATCGTTCAGTTGCCTGCGCTCATCCGGTTGCTGCGTCAGCCCCATCCGGCGGAGGAGCAAACCAGCGCTGAGGAACAACCACAACTGCGCGCAGATATCCGCAACGTCCTGCGATTGATGGGGCCGCGTGTGCTTGGTCTCGGCGCCGTTCAAGTCAACCTGATCGTCACGGTCAGCCTCGCGTCTGGCATGGGTGCCGGCGCGGTGTCAGCGCTCAATATCGCTTTTGCCACGATGATCCTCCCGCAGGCAGCCATCGCGCAGGCGATTGCGACGGTGCTGTTCCCCACGATCAGTGCGCACGCAGCGCGCGGCGAAGAGGCGCAGTTCGCGCGCGCACTTACCCGCGCGATCAACGTCGTCATCGCGCTCAGCACTCCCGCCGCGATTGGGCTTATTCTGCTCGGCGCGCCGATTATCCGCATCTTGTTTGAACGCAACTCATTCACCGCGCAATCCACCAGCGCGGTGGCGTTTGCGCTCGCGTGGTACGGGGTGGGGCTGGTGGGGCATTCGGTGCTCGAGGTGGTCACGCGCGGCTTTTATGCCTTGCACGACACCGCCCGGCCGGTCATCCTCAGCGTCGCCAGCATGATCGCGAACGTGGCGCTCAGCCTTGTTCTGGCCGCCGTCTTTCGCGGCATGGACCTGCCGCCGTTCGGGGGACTGGCGCTGGCCAATTCGATAGCGACCGGGATCGAGACTGCAGTGCTGTATGCGCTGTTGGCGCAGCGCGTTCCGGGACTTGATCTCAAGCAAACGCTCGTTGCGGCGGTGAAGAGCTCGCTCGCATCCGCAGTCATGGCGATGGCGATTTGGGTGTGGCTGAACTTTCTGGGTAGTGGGATCGTAGCCGCACTGTTCGCCATTGCGGTCGGCATCGCGGTGTACTTCGGCGTGGCGTGGCTGCTGGGCAGTGATGAGACCGAATACGCGTTCGCGATCGTGCAGTCACGCCTGGCGCGGCGACGAGTGGTTGCCACGGTGTCGCCGCCCCCCGTCCCCGCGGATGAAGATCCGTCGTGATAAAAAGAAGCAGACTGCTTACGGAGGCAGAGGCTTTAGCTGGTTGATGTCATCATACGCGTAGTAACCAGGTGGCCTAAGGCGTATTTGCGTGAGTTCGTATCCCGGCTAAAGCCATCGATCTCCGATCCCTAATCTCCAATCTCTATTCTCATCTTACGCCAGCGCCTGGCGCAGGTCGTCGATCAGGTCATTGACGTTCTCGATGCCTACTGACAGCCGGATGAGCGCCGGGTCAACGGCAAGGGGGGAGTTCGCCACGCTCATATGGGTCATGGCTGCCGGCACCTCGATCAGCGATTCCACACCGCCCAGCGACTCGGCAAGCGCAAAGATGCGCGTTGCCTCGGCGACGCGCCGCGCGGCGTCCGGCCCGCCTTTGACGATGAACGAGATCATGCCGCCGAAAGCGCACATTTGTTTTGCAGCCACCGCATGGTCGGGGTGCGAGCATAGCCCAGGATAGATCACGCGCTCGACTGCCGCGTGGCCTTCCAGGAACTGTGCGATGGTGAGCCCGTTGCTGCAATGCCGCTCCATCCGCACCGGCAGGGTTTTCAACCCGCGCAGAACCAGAAAACAATCCAATGGCGCAGGGACGGCGCCGACAGCGTTTTGCAGGAACTTCAGACGCGTGAAGTCGGCCTCATTGTTCACGATAATCGCGCCGCCGACCACATCGCTGTGCCCGTTCAAATATTTGGTGGTGCTGTGCACGACGATATCGGCGCCAAGCGCCAGCGGTTTCTGCAGGTAAGGGGTGGCAAACGTGTTGTCGACTACCAGCCGGGCGGCGCCCTTGAGAGATGAAATCGCGGCAATGTCGGCGATCTTCAGCAGCGGGTTTGTCGGCGTCTCCACCCAGATCATGCGCGTGTTCGGCTGAATGCCATTGCGCACCGCATCCAGGTCACTCATCTCGACAAATGAAAATGTGATGCCATAATCGGCGTACACTTTAGTGAAGATGCGGAAGGTGCCGCCGTACACGTCATTGCTGGCAAGTAGATGATCCCCTGGTTTCAACAGGCGCAATACGGTGTCGGTGGCCGCCATGCCGGACGAAAACGCGAGTCCGTGCGCCCCGCCTTCCAGAGCGGCGATACAATCCTGCAACGCATTGCGCGTGGGATTGACGGTGCGGGCATAGTCGTAGGCCGCTTCGCCCATGCGCGTCTGGGCATATGTCGAGGTCTGGTAGATTGGCGTCATGACGGCGCCGGTCGTCGGATCGGGCGGTTGCCCAGCATGGACAGCTAATGTTTCAAAGTTCATAATGCACCTGGTTGGTTAATTGTTACATTTTACGTCACGATTTTCTCAACCGACTCTCAGTATGTGAATTAAAATGAAGGAAATGATTAATATTATGGTGCGATATGTCTGAAGACCTGTATTTCGTCGATACCAACGCGCGCCAACCCGCTGACTCCGTGAGAATTACGGATTATCGCGTCATGCCCTGGCCGGATGGCACACGTGTGACCGTGGAGATGGGACTGACGCCCTTCAGAGTATTCCCGGCGATGGACATCAGCATCCTGTCGACTGCCGGCGAGATATTGCGCACCATTTCGCTGGTTGGCGCGGTGGAGCGTCGCCCGTCGCCTACCCTGCACGTGCCACAGATGGAGAGCGGGTCGAAGCTGGCGGTGCTGATCGAGATGCTGGATGGCGAGACCGTGACGCAGCAGGTCATAGTGCCGTTTGAAGTCGCGGGGCCGATCATTAAGCGTGAGGTGGAAGCGTGACTATTCTGACACAGGAAATTCCCACACAGGCCGTCGGGCGGCGCAAGGCGCTTGACGCCTATGGCCGTCATATCCACTATCTACGCGTGTCGCTCACCGACAAGTGCAACCTGCGCTGCGTTTATTGCATGCCGGAGCAGATGGTCTTCCGGCCAAACGAGGAACTGCTGACCGATGACGAGTTTGTCATCGTCCTGCGCGCCGCTGACATGCTTGGCTTCGATAAGTACCGCCTGACTGGCGGGGAACCCACTGTGCGCCCGAACCTGGCCGGGATCGTGCGCGAGATTGCCCAGCTGCCCGGCACGCGCGAGATCACCATGACGACCAATGGGCTGAAGCTGGCAAAACTGGCGCAACCATTGCGCGATGCCGGACTGCGCCGCGTCAACGTCAGCTTGGACTCGCTGGATGAAGCCAAGTTCCATCGCATGACCCGTTGGGGACACGTGAATGACGTGCTTGCGGGGATCGCGGCTGCCGAAGCTGCCGGGATGACGCCGATCAAAATCAACTGCGTCGTCATCCGCGGGTTTAACGAGAATGACCTGATCGAACTTGCTTGCTTGACCTACGAGCGCGACTGGCAGGTGCGTTTCCTCGAAGTGATGCCGTTTGCTGATGTTGCCGAGTTCCAGCAGGCGACGATGGTCACAACTGCCGAGATGATTGCGCATATCGAGGCAACCCTCGGCACACTTACTGAAGTGAATGACGGCAAACTGGATGGCGAGGCGCGCGTCTATCGGCTGGCTGGGGCGCGCGGCGAAATCGGGTTTATAAGCCCGGTGAGCGCGCCGTTTTGCGCCAATTGCAACCGTGTGCGCCTGACCGCCGATGGCACATTGCGACTGTGCCTGCTCAAGGATGGCGAGCTTGATTTGAAGACGCCGGTGCGACGCGGGGCCACGTCAGACGATCTGGCGGATCTGATGCAGCACGCTATCTGGCGCAAGCCGTGGGGACACGATCTGGCGAACGGGGTGATCCCGTTAAACCGGATCATGAGCGAGATTGGAGGTTGATGCGACATGGAGTTGACCCATCTGCAACCCAATGGTGAAGCGCACATGGTGGACGTGGGCGCCAAAGCTGACACGGCCCGTGTGGCCGAGGCGCAAGCCGTCGTGACTATGAGTGCCGCCGCATATGACGCTATCGCGCGCGGCAACCTGAAAAAAGGCGACGCACTCGGAACGGCGCGCATCGCGGGGATCATGGCTGCCAAGCGCGCAAGCGAACTGATTCCGTTGTGCCACCCGATCAGCCTCACGAAGGTTGAAGTGCACTGCGAAGCGACTGGCGGGCGCATAGAGATACGCGCGCGCGTAGAGTGCACTGGCAAGACCGGCGTGGAGATGGAAGCGCTCACGGCGGCGAGTGTCGCTGCGCTGACGATCTACGATATGGCCAAGGCGATTGATCGCGGCATGACGATCACCGACTTGCATTTGACCTATAAGAGCGGCGGGAAGAGCGGCGTCTATAGCAGTGACCAGTTATGAAGATCAAGCTATTTGCAACACTCAAAGACCGCGCCGGAGTCCCTGAGATCACCGTCGCGACCCCCGAACAACTGACGGTGCAGGAGTTGCGCCGGACGGTCGCACTGCAATATCCTGACCTCGCGGCGCTGATGGCGCAGACGCTGGTCGCCGTCAATCAGGAGTTTGCGTTTAACGCCGACATAGTCAAGGCGGGCGACGAAGTGGCGCTGTTTCCACCCGTGAGCGGCGGGCATGATTATCCGACCCTCCTGAACATCACGCCGGATGAGCTGGACTTGAACGACCTGCAACGCGCCGTGACTACCGAACACGACGGCGCGGTCGTGATCTTCACCGGCACGGTGCGCAAGTTTTCCGGCGCAGAAGTAACCGACAAGCTCGAATATGAGGCTTACGCGGCAATGGCTGTGGCCAAGCTGCAGCAGATCGCGCGCGAGATGCGCGAACGCTTTGCCGACATCCACGGGATTGCGCTGGTGCAGCGGGTCGGCGAAATGGCGGTGTGCGAGCCGACGGTGGCGGTTGCTGTGACGGCAGGTCACCGGGGCGATGGGGCGTTCGAGGCGGCGCGCTACGGGATTGACCGGCTCAAGCAGATTGTGCCGGTGTGGAAGAAAGAGACCCGCCCGGATGGATCATCGTGGATCGAGGGCGACTACACACCCGTAAAGGGAGATTAGGGCAATAAGGATGTATACACCCGCGCAGTTTTGGTAGCTATGCCGTCCCAACTGAACAGGCGGCTCAGCGCCGCACTGCCTGCCTCCAGCCGTTGACGCAATGGGGCGTCGCGCAGCACCCGCGCGATGGTGTTTGCAAGCGCGGTCTCATCCTGCGGAGGCACGAGCAGGAGGTTTTCTCCGTCGCGCATCTCGGGCAGAGGCACGCGCGGCATCGTGGTGACAATGGCGCGCCCATGCGCAAGCGCAGCCATCAGTGTGCCACGGCGGAACGATGCGCCGTCGATATAGGGCAGCGCCATGCAATCGCATGCGGTCAACGCCTCACTCACCTGATGGTCGTTCACGAATCCAGTCTGTAAAATGTGATCACGCACGCCCAGTTGTTCGGCCAGCGCAAGCACCTCGTTGGCGTAGGCGATATTGGTGTGGTCGCTCTCGCCGGTCAGCCCACCGATCAACAACAGGTTGGCATCAACACCCAGCGCTCGCAATGCGGCCAGACCACGCACCAGCACCGCGCCCCCTTTGCTGGCGTTCATAAACCCGAAGTACCCGACGACATAATCGCTGCGCGGGTAACTGTGCGCCTGCAGCCATGCGAGGCGATCAAAATCCGTGGAGAGTGCAGCCATGGAATGCGGCGGGGCGATGTTGCTGCCAATCGGGATCATCGAGACGTTTGACAGGCTAGCCAACGCCAGCATGGCGCAGTCTTCCTCGTTTGTCACGATGACTGCTGCTGCGCTGTGCGCCAGTTCGAGTATCGACCGCCGGCGCAGCGGCCCGGCTTTTGGGAACAGATAAGGCGCCCTGAGGTCGTGGAACGTGACGACCACCGGCGCGCGCTTGCCGACAAAACGCGGCACGAGGTTGATTGCCCCGTGCATCTGGTATGCGGCGGTCTGATATTGCAGATTGATGATGTCGGGTTGGTGTTCGGCGATGAAGGCGTTCAGTTGCCCCAGCGTGTGCCAGCCCCAGCGCGGGCTGAGGCGATGGATGGTGATGCCGGCCGCCTCTTCGTGTTGTGGCAGTCCCGGCGACATCTTAGTCAGCACATGCAGTTCGTGCCCAAGCGCGGCCAGCGCGCGCGACAGTTCACGCGTGTAATCTCCCAGCCCGCCTTGCAGCGGGGGATACTCACCGGCAATCTGCACAATGCGCATGCTTCTTCCTGCCTTACCTGTCTTGTTCCCGCGTCAACCAGACCAGAAATTCCTTGTTACCATCCATGCCCAGAATCGGCGATTCGATCAGCTCACGCGACGGCCAGCCCTGCTGTGCGCAGAATGTGAGGATGTGGTCGATCACTTCCTGGTGGACGGCGGGGTCGCGCACGATACCGCCCCTGCCTACTTTTTCTCGCCCGGCTTCGAACTGGGGTTTGATTAATGCGATGACGCCCGGCGCGCCCGTTTGCGCTGCCGATGCAGTGAGCCAGTCAAATACGCGCGGCAGGATCATCGTCAGCGAGATGAACGACACATCGATGACCGCGAACTGGACGGGGGCGGGGAGCGATTCAAGGTGGCGCACGTTGACCTTCTCCATGACCACGACGCGCGGATCGTTGCGCAGTTTCCAGTGCAACTGGCCGGTCCCGACATCGATGGCAAATACTTTTACCGCGCCGCGTTGCAGCAGGCAATCGGTGAACCCGCCGGTGCTGCTGCCCACGTCAACGCATACCAGTCCCGCTGGGTCGAGGTGGAATTGATCGAGCGCGCTCGCCAGTTTCAACCCGCCGCGCGAGACATATGGCGGCGGATTCTTGACCGCGATCCGGATATCGTCAACAAAGAGTTTCGCTGGCTGGTCGATCACCTGGTCATTGACGCGCACTTCGCCCGCGCGAATTAACCGCTGCGCCCAGTCGCGCGTCTCAGCGAGACCATGCTCCACCATGAGCACATCAAGACGGCGTTTGGCAGGGGACTTCATCGCCCATAATTCAGCCGTTCCACCAACCGGGGGGGGAAGTGAAACGACTTCATCTTTTTCTGCGTGAGCTTGATCGGATACTCGACGCGATGGGGCGTCCATGTCGCCGTAGCTGTGTCGAGGATTGCGTAAGCGGCGCGCGGGTCGCCATCGCGAGGCTGTCCGACGCTGCCGGGGTTGATGATGTACTTGGAGTCGCGCTTGAGCACGATCGGGACGTTGACGCTTGGTATCGAGACGTGCACGTTGCCCGTGCGCCCATCCTGCACAAACACCACCGGCACATGCGTATGGCCGACGAGACAGAACGTCGCGGTCATTCCCTCGAAGTTCTCCTCGGCAACGTTCACATCTGTGATGTATTCCCAGATCGGTTCGCGCGGGCTGGCGTGCACCAGCAAGTACTCCTCCTGCGGCTGCATGTCGGGGCGCGAGCGCAGGAAGCTCATGTTCTGCGAAGAGATGTTCTCCTGCGTCCACTCCACCACATAGGCCGCCTGCTCATGAAAGGTGCGCAGATCGAGCTTGCCGACGACTGCCCAGTCGTGATTACCCGCCAGGCAGACATGCGGCAGGGTGCGCAGCAGATCGATGCACTCGTTTGGCTCCGCCCCGTACCCGACGACGTCGCCCAGGCACCACACGATGTCGAAGGGCTGGGCGTGCTCTTTGGCGTCTGCCAGGACGGCCTCCAACGCCGCCAGGTTGGCGTGAATATCAGAAATAACTAGGCAATGCATGGAATGTTCATTGTAAGGCTAATGCTATGAACGATCATCATTCGTGGTGATGATCGACTAGATACTGATACAGACCCGTCTTGAGCACCTTCAATCCCAGCATGGCGCATTTGACGCGCGCGGCCGTGAGCGGAGCGCCGACCATGTCGAGCATGTCCTGGCGTTCCAGCTTTTGCACGTCGGTGATCGGTTTGCCGGCGACTTCCTCCATCAACATGGAGGCTGAAGCCTGGCTGATGATGCATCCGTCGCCGCTGAACGCTATCTCGGCGATGGTCGCGCCGTCTTCGCTCAGTTTGATCTCCACGCGGATCTTGTCGCCGCACAGAGGATTGCTCTCCTCGTGCGTGATGTCGGCATGTTCCAGTTCGCCATGATGGCGCGGATTCTCGTAATGGTCGAGTAGATTTTCGCGATACAGGTCTTCCATTGTCAATTTATCATTTTCACGCGGGCGCTTCCGCCCGGGCGCTATTTCTTCAGGGTATGCTTTGCCTTGTAAACGGCTTCGATCAGCGCATCAACCTCGCGCTGCTCGGTGTAAATGTAGAAACTAGCTCGCGCCGTCGCCTTCAAGCCAAGCCGAATGTGCAATGGTTGCGCGCAGTGATGCCCGGCCCGAATGGCCACCCCTTCGCGGTCGAGCAGCGTGCCCAGGTCGTGCGGGTGAATGTCCTTGATGGTAAAGGTCAGCGCGCCGCCGCGGATTTCGGGGTTGGTGGGCCCGATGATTGTTGCGCCCGGCACCTCGCTCATGCGGTCGATGGCGTAGGCGACGATTTCCTTCTCGTGCGCGCGCACGGCCTCCATGCCGATGGCTTGCAGGTAGTCAACTGCGGCGCCCAGCCCGATGGACTCGACGAACGCCGGCGTGCCCGCTTCGAACTTTACTGGCACGTCCGCCCAGGTCACATCCTCAAACGTGACACTGCTGATCATGTCGCCGCCGGTCATGAACGGGGGCATCGCTTCGAGCAGTTCGCTCTTGCCATACAGGATACCGATGCCGGTGGGTCCGAGCATTTTGTGTCCCGACAACGCGTAAAAGTCGCAGTCGAGCGCCTTTACGTCGACGGGCATGTGCGGGGCTGCCTGGCAGCCGTCCACGATCACCTTCGCGCCGATGGCGTGCGCGCGTTCGATGATCGGCCGCGGGTCGGTAATCGTGCCAAGCACATTCGAGACGTGCGCGAACGTCACCAGTTTCACCTTCGGTGTGAGTAGTTCGTCCAGCTTCGACAGATCGAGCGTCCCTTCGAGAGTCATCGGGATGAATTTGAGCTTGACGCCCACTTCGCGCGCCAGCACCTGCCACGGGACGAAGTTGGCGTGGTGCTCAAACTCCGTCAGCAGCACCTCATCGCCGGCTTTCAGGAAATGGCGGCCATAGGAGTAGGCCACCAGGTTCAGCGCCTCAGTGGCATTGCGCACGAACACCACGTTCTCAGGTGATGGCGCGCCGATAAAGCGCGCAATCTTGCGGCGCGCCTCATCATATAGTTCGGTGGATTGTTCGCTGTTCCAGTACACGCCGCGGTGCACGTTGGCGTAGGTGGTGCGGTATACGCGCTCCATGGCGTCGAGCACCTGGATCGGCTTCTGAGACGAGGCCGCGCTGTCGAGAAAGACCAGCGGCATGCCATTAACTCTTTCATTGAGAATCGGGAAATCCCTGCGAATGCGGGCTACATCCAAACTTAACATCGTGCGTTCCATTTAGTTAATTACTTTTATCTGCAACTGTGCCGTTCCGGCGTTGCCGCAATCCACCAGCAATCGCATGATACCAGCAGGTTCACTTGCGTCAACACTCCATATCCACGCCGCGACACCATCCCGCCCCGTCACTTGCGTCGCTGCGCCAGGGATTGGTTCGAAGCGCGCGGCGTTTGCGGTCGAGCGATCAACCTTCAGTGTGCATACCGCCGCCGGTTTGGCCTTGATTGTCACTGCGCCGGCGCCGCCGGGCACGACCTGCGCCGATAGGGTGAGCACGCCGATTCCGCCGGAGACATAGAGCGCGGTGGGCGGGATATTGTTCAAATCTGGGCCAGCGCTGATGGGTGTGCGGTACGGGCGCGGTGTGCTGGTCGGCGGATAGGTCGGCGAAGCGGCAAGCGCGGTGATGGTTGCAAACACCGCTGCCGATGTAGCCTGCATGTTTGGCGTGGGTGATGGGCCGGGGGTCTGAGTCGGCTGCGTTGTTGGCGCAAGCTCTGTTGGCGCTGACTCGGTTTGCTCCAGCACAGGAGTACCCTCCGCGGTCTGCGTCGCGGGAGGCACTCCCACGCCTGTGCCCGTGATCGTCGCGTCGGCGACTTGCAGCTGCACAGCCGAGCCGCATGAAACACACGTGATCGCGACTACCGCTACGGCGATTCGCGCGACCCATGACTGAATATGACCCATGACCATCAGTTTAACGCATGTCGCAGGCGACTCCGCCATTAGAAACAAAAAAAGTAGGGGTGTGTTGATCACCCCTACTTGCCATTCCTCTTTTGAAAGAGAAATGCCGTCTGCTACGACTTGCCAGGCTATTCGGCCTCGGCTTCCTCGTCTTCCTTCTTGCCCTTCTCAATGACTTCGACTTCGGTGGCTTCTGCGACTACGGGTTCGTCTTCCTTCACTTCTATGAAGCGTGTGACGCGCACCACTTCTTCGTGAGCGTCGTCCATCACTTCGATCGTGGATGGAACGGGCAGATCGCTGACGCGAATCATCTTGTCGATCGCCAGACCGGACACATCGATCGTGATGCTCTCGATCAGGTCGCCGGGCAAGCAGCGGATGGCCAGGGTAGCCATCTCCTGCAACAACACGCCGGCGCCGCTCTTGACGTCGACCGATTCGCCGACGCAGATGATGCGCACATCGGCGTTGATCTTCTCTGTCATCGACACTTCGTAAAAGTCGACGTGTTTGATGACGAGCTTGATCGGGTCGCGCTGGATTTCGCGCGACAGCACCATTTTCGGCGCGTCGACGCCTGCGACCCTGAGTGTGATCAGGCGGTTGCGGCCGGCCTTGCGGAGCACGGTCGTCAACTCACGCGCCTCCAACTGAATGCTTGTCGGGGTGATCTTGTGACCATAAACGATGGCCGGCACCTGGCCGGAGCGCCGGAGCGCCTTGACGCCAACGCGGACAGCGGTCCGGATAGCGGCATTTAATACAATTTCGTCTGCCATTTGTGTTGTCTTCCTTTCGACCGCCCATTGCTATGGGCGCATTGCCATAGGCCATTGCTGCTTGCAGCTACTTACGGTCGATATCGCGATGAGCCTGATTACCCATCAACGGCTCGCAGGCATGCCTGTCAAAGCTTGCGGATTATACCGCACCGTGATAAAGATGCGGGCGCTGTCCCGCGCATTGTGTAAAAGTTACGCAAAGATGCCTCTCGCTGCGCGATCGGCATGACAGGATAGGATAGGAGAGGACAGGATACAGCCTTAGAAGTGCTCGAAGCGCTCGACGTTCAGCACAAAGACTGTGGCGCCGCCGATCTCGACATCAATGACCTGCGCATTGAGCGCGCCCGGCATCTCGCGCGGCACGCTGATATAAGAGGTGCGCCGCCGCCCGGTGCGTTGGAGCACCTGCAACACTTCGCTGATTTTCTCGTCCTCCACGCCCATCAACAGCGTGACGTTTTCGCGCCGCAGCCAGCCGCCTTCCGTGGCAATCCGCGTAACGCGGTGTCCCGACTCAATCAACGCCTGCATGATCTTTGGAGCATCGTCCGCCTGGACAATAGCCATCACCATCTTCATCATTTACCTCCTGGTATGACCCGAATCCTTGACTTGGTAGTATCTGGAGAGCGCGCTTCTCTATTCTACGCGGTTTGTGTCCGATTGGCGGCTCGCGCGTAACTTCCCAGCACGCGAAGTATGGTTGTCTGTTCGCTGAGGTGATCGATGGCGCGTTTGCACACCAAGTCGTTCGCATGCCCGCCAAAATCGAGGTAGAACAGATATTCCCACGGCGAACCCTGCAGCGGGCGCGATTCGATCTTGGTCAGGTCGATATCGCGCAGGGCGAACACGGCCAGCGAGCGGAATAGCGAGCCGGGCGCGTTGGGCGTGGTAAACACGATGGACGTCTTGCAGGGCGTCCCCGCGGGAACCTCGGCCGGCTGGCGGCCTAGCACCACGAAGCGGGTATAGTTGGTGAGGTCGTCTTCCACGGCCTCGCGCAGGATTGGCAGCCCGTACAGGCTGGCCGCTCGTTTGCTGGCGATGGCGGCGGTATCCGCGCGCTTCTCTTCGGCCAGCATTTTGACGCTACCAGCAGTGTCGTACACCTGGACGCGTTCCACGCCAGGCAACAGGCGCGTGATGGATTGCTCGCACTGATCCAGCGCTTGCCAGTGCGAATACACCCGTTTGATATCACCGAGCTGCACGCCCGGCAACGTGATCAGATTGTGGTTGATGCGCAGGATCACTTCGCCGACGATGAATACCTTCGGGTTGCGCATCAACAGATCGTAATTGCGATGGATGCTGCCGGCCAGTGAATTTTCCACTGGCGCAACCCCAAAGTCACTATCGCCCTCGGTCACGCATGCAAACACGGCTTCAAAGGTCTGGCGTGGATGAGGAATCGCCTGCACGCCGAAAAAGTCAATGGCCGCTTGTTCACTATAGGCGCCGGGTTCTCCCTGATAAGCAACGGTTGGCATGGTCTGTTTATATCACGAACCGAGCAGCACGCTGATGAAGTTATACGAGAAATGCACCAGGATGCATACCGCAAGGGTTGTGCGCTGGCGCAGCACGCCAAGAATCAGCCCGATGACCAAAATCAGAAGCGTGGCGATCGAGATGAAGTACTGGGTGTGGAACGAAGCAAACAGCACAGCGGTTAACAGGATGCCCATGCGCTTTTGATAGGCGCCGCGAAAGAAAAGCTCCTCGCCGACCGCTGCGGTGATGCCGATGGCGAACGCGCCCGAAAACCCACTCACGTTGTTCATCAGGGCAGACATAATGCTGCCGACCTCTTTCTTGCCGGTGGGATCAACCATGCCCCATAAAAAGTCGGCGACGAATGCGAGCACGATCAACCCGACGGTGACGCCGGCGGCCAACGCTAGTTGCGGCAGGGTGGGCATCGTCAACCCTAGTCGTTCGACCACTTCGCCCCACGAACGACGCGTCAGCCATCCCACGCCCAGCAACCCGGCCAGCGAGAGCACCAGCAGTGGAAAAACAAAGGCGTCCAGATAGATGCTGTCGCTGGCTTTCTGCACCTGGCTCAATCCCTCCGGCGTTAACAGGAGACGGTTCAAAATCATATTGAACAGGTTGAGACCGAAGGCGGTCGCCGTCATCGATAGCGCCGTGGCGTGCACCATTGAGTTCGGGTCGATGGGGATGACGCGCGCGGCAAGGCGACGCGCTGCGGGCGCGAGGAGCACCATTGCAATCAACCCGGCAATCAGCAGCGCCAGCCCTGCTCCCGTCCAGTCCACTGCCCTGCTTGCAGTCGGAATAACGATGGGGGAGTTGGGTAGCTGAATCAGGATGCCTGCCGCAATGCTGCCGAACCCTAACAACATGACAATGCCGTTGAGCCCCAGGAGGTAAACATACTGGAGGATGCGCCAGTTGTGGCTGCGCTCGGCCCAGTTGGCTAGCAGAACGGCCAGCAGAAATGGCGACATGATCGCGAAGGTGGTTATGGCGTTGGACATTTCAAGGATTATAACTACGCAATTCCCACAGTGCAGAAATCCGTTTCTCGTTTAGAATTTACTTAGATAACCCGCAGGCAGCGGGTGGTTTTTCATTGGTTCCGATGCTGACGATGTACCCGTACAAGGATCTTGTGGAGATTGGCCGTGGCGGCATGGCCACGGTGTATCGCGCCACATCGCCAAACGGAAATCTGGTGGCGCTGAAGGTTCTCGCGGTGCACCTCGCGACCGATCCCACGGCGCGCATGCGTTTTGAATTGGAAAGCAGCCTGCGTCTGGACCACCCGAATATCGTGCATGTGATCGACTGGGGAGTCGACGACGCGACGCCGTTCATCGTAATGGACTACATCATCGGCGAGTCGCTCGACCGGCGACTGACGCGCATGGGCAAGATGTCGCCGGAGCAGCTATTGCCCATCCTGCAGAATACGGCGAGTGCGCTGGATTTTGCCCATTCTAAAAAAGTGATCCACCGCGACGTCAAACCGAGCAACATCCTGATCCGCACAAACGAGATGGCCCTGTTAGGTGACTTTGGCGTGGCCAAGAGCGCCGGAACTACGGCGTATACGGCCACGGCGGCGCGTGTGGGTTCGGTGTTCTATATGTCGCCCGAACAGGCAAACGGCGCGCCACAACTGACTGCTGCAAGCGATATCTATTCTCTCGGCGTCACTGCCTACTATGCCCTGGCTGGCCGGCATCCGTTTGAGGCCGACAACGAAATCGCCATCGCCCGCATGCACATGGACGTCAAGCCAAAGCACGTCAGCGAGGTTAACCCGGCGGTGCCGCGCGGGGTTGGCGATGTGGTGATGCGAGCGCTGGAGAAGGAGCCAGGGAAGCGCCCTAAGTCTGCCGGTGACTTTGCGCGCGCATTTGAGGCGGCCATCAAGGGCGGCTTACCACCAAAAGCCGTTAACCCGTGGCTGCGGTCGGCGTTTATCGCCGCGGGATCGGTGATTGTGCTTGGGGTGGGCATTGTGGGTTTAGCCGTGGGCGCGACGTGGGTTCTGTCCGCCCAGTCCGCCATTTCAACTTCAACCATTACACCTGTGTGGAAAGTGATGTTGACGGCGAGTCCAGACAATTTCGCGGACGTCAGCGCTGACACGGTTCTTCCGAGTGTAACCGCGACTTCCAGCCCGACCACCAGCGCTAGCGCGACTGAAATACCGACCGTAACGGGAAGCCCAACCGCTTCGGCGACGCCCAGTCCAACAAAGGCGCCCATAAGTTCCGTCCCAAAACCACCAGCCAAGCGAGTGCCTCCGAAACCGCCTCGCTCAACTCCTCCTGACGTTGACCCGGTCCCGACGAAGGTCAAAGGGACGACGCCGACTGCAACCAGGGTAACGTCTACGCCACAGCCATCCGTCACTCCCGGCCCGACTGGCAGCGCAACGGCGTCCTCAACTGCGCCAGCCACTCCGGCTGTAAGCAAGACGCCCGTGCCTACCGTAGCGATCACCACGCCTGCCCCACCTCCTTCGGCGACGCCTATACCAACTCCATTGCCTGCGACAACCGTGCCAAGTAAGACAGCGACGCCAATCGTGACCCACATCGCAACCGCGCCTGCGATCGCAACTCATACACCGGTGGCTACCCAACCATTGACGCCGGTCCCCGTCCGCACGGCGACTCCGGCGCCGTAGAAACGCGAAGTGTTTCGCTGTGCGTATGGCACAAATATGCCGGTAAGACCCTGGCCTGCTGCTACAATCACGTCACAGGAGTGTGCTGAAACATACCTTTCACTGAGGCAAAGACCGAGATGGCGCGATTTGTAAGCAAAACACCAGGACAGGAACTTTCTACGTTGGTGGACACAGCGACTGAGCAAATGCAACGTCGGGTAACCATCAACGACATTGCCAAACAGGCCGGCGTATCCAAAACAGCCGTATCGTTTGCGTTTAACATGCCTGGGAGGTTGTCAAGCGAAACCGCCCAGCGCATCCTCGATATCGCCCGTCAGTTGGGCTATGCGCCAAACCCGATTGCGCGCAGCCTGAACACGCGCCGCACCAATGCCATCGGCGTGATTGTGCCGCAGGATATTTCCGACGCCTTCAGCAACCCTTTTTTCGCGCAATTGGTGCGCGGCATTGGACATGTGTGCAATCTGGAAGGAATGTCGCTGATGGTGGTCCCGCCGATGCGCGGGTCGTTGCTCGAAGCCACCTATGCGGCGCTGATTGATGGCTGCATTGTGACGGGGCTGGAGACGGACGACGAAGTAGTGCGCGTGTTGCGCCAGCGCAACCTGCCGTTCGTGATGATCGATGCGGACGCGTCAGACCACGTGACGTGTGTCACCGTCAACGACTTTGAAGGCGCGCGCCAGTCGATGCAGCATCTGCTCAAGTTGGGGCATCGCGATATCGCGATCGTGTCTTTTGAGTCGTTCAGCGGCAAGGTCGAACAATACACTGGCACACTGCGGCATCGCTTTGACGGCTATCGCTCGGCGCTCAAGGACGCAGGTCTGACAATTCAGAACCATGGGATTCACTGCCTTGAAACCAAGTGCAGCCTGGCCGGCGGGGTCGAGGTGTTCAATAGGCTGATGCAGCTTGTGCCGCGACCCACTGCTGTGCTCGCGCTTGGGGATGCTATTGCCTTTGGCGTCATCGAGGCGGCGCAAGCGCACGGCCTCAACGTCCCGGGACAGTTGTCAGTGGTGGGGTTTGACGACCTTGAATCCAGCCACATGATGCGCCCGGCGCTTACGACTGTGCGCCAGCCGATCAAAGAGAAGGGTCAGCGCGCGGCGGAACTGTTGATGGACTTGGTGCACGGGCGATTCGGGCTGCCGCGCCATATTATGCTGCCGGTGGAACTAATGGTGCGCAAGTCCACGCTGCGCCTGGGTGGCTGACCCGCTAAAGCGTCGGACTCCGTCAACTTCTACACGAAGTGTCCAATCTCGTTCTACGAGAGATAGAACTCACGGTAATTGTGAAGCGGGACTTCGCGCGTGCGGCACTCGGCCTGCACCCCGGCTTTGGCGCACACCAGATCCACCACCTTCTCAGCCATCACGCGCGCGGTGACCGTCTTGCCGCCGGTGATCGTGATGAACCCCGGCACGCCTTCCTTTGCATGGTCGAAGCATTCGAAGGTGCGGCTGAGTTCGCGCCCATCGCCAAGTCTGGCCGAGCCGATCAGCGGTCGCGCCGCCGCCCATGCGGCGCGGTAGGGGATCGATTTCACGATCGGCATCATCTCCGCAGTCAGGTCGATCATGCGTTGCGCGTGGTCGGCGGGGATGTCGATCGCGTCGGCGTCCTTGACCACCCATGAGGATGTGCCTAGCAGGCTGGTCTGGCGCTGCGGCACCAGGATGTCGCCGTCGCCGGGCAAGTACATGCGATGGATCACCATGCGGTTGATGCGCTGCGGGATGCTGACCATGACGCCCGCGGTAGGCACGACCGGCACATCGCATCCGGCTATCTGCGCCACGCGCCCGCTCCACGGGCCGGTCGCGTTGATGACGAAGTCGGCGTCGATCTGCTGCACCTTGCCTGTGCGCAGATGGCGCACAGTGACGCCTTGCGCGCCGTTGTGGCCACGCTGGATATCTGTGACCTGGCAGTAGGTGTGCACCGTTGCGCCGTTGGCCTGCGCGGTCGCGAGGAAGCACAGACAGAAGCGGAACGGCTCGAACACGCCGTCGGGCACGCGCACGGCGGCCCGGATGGCGGGGCTGAGGTTTGGCTCCAACCGGCGCGCCTCACTGACGGACAACTCATGGGCGTCGATGCCCGCCTGCTCACAACCGGCCAGGAAGCGCGGCTTGAACGCCTCGTCGCGGTCGTCGACCGCTATCATCAAGCCGTCGTTCAGTTCCAGGCCGCCGGCCATGATGCGCCGCAGGATGAGGTTCTCCTCGATACACTCGCGCGCGGCAATGGGGTCGTTAACCACATAGCGCGCGCCGCTGTGCAATAAACAGTGGTTCCGTCCGGTGGTTCCGCCGGCGACTTCGCTGCGCTCGATTACGGTGACGCGAAAACCGCGCAACGCCAAGTCGTGCGCGACTGCCGCACCGGTCGACCCTGCGCCGATGACGACGACGCGCAGGGATGAGAGGGATGAGATTGGAGATGGGAGATTAGAGATTGGCATGCGATTGCGGCTACTTGCGCCAGCCGAGGGTGATCTGGCTGAGCAGGTCGGCTTCGTTGTCGGTCATGTCCCAGCCGATAGCCCCGGCATTGGCTGTGGCATGTTGCGCGTTCTTCGCGCCGGGGATGGGCAACACGCCCGGCTGGCGCGCCAGCCAGTTCAGCGCTACTTGCGCGGGCGTTCTGCCGTCGTGGGCGTCGCCGATCTGGCGCAACGTCTGGATCACAGGCTGGATGCGTTCCAGCGCAGCAGTGTTGTAATCGGGCATGAAACGGCGCGGCGCGGGCGGCGGGTTCGACGGGCTGTACTTGCCGCTCAGCATCCCCTGCGCCAGTGGGCTGTAGGCGATCAGCGTGACATCCAGTTCACGACAGGCCGCCCATACGCCGTCCACTTCGGGCGCGCGATGGAGCAGGCTGTATTTCACCTGGTTAGAAACAAGCGGCAGCCCGCGCTTCGCGAGTGCGGCGTGTGCGCGCCGCATCTCCTCGGCGCTGTAGTTGCTCACGCCAATGTAGCGCACTTTGCCGGCGGCGACAGCATCCGCCAGGATGTCCATCAACATCTCGATCGGGATGACAGGGAACGGCCAGTGCACCTGGTAAAGATCGACCTGCGCCACGCCAAGCCGCTTCAGGCTCTCATCGAGCGCGTGCGTCACGGTGCGCCGGCCAATCCGCATGGGTAAAGGCGCGAATTTGGTCGCGATGACGATGGGTTTGTGGGTGGTTTTGGCGCAGGCGCCGAGCACCCGTTCCGAGCCGCCGAGCCCGTACATCTCGGCTGTGTCAAAGAAGGTGAGCCCGGCGTCGACCGATGCCTGGAACGCCGCTTCCGCATTTGCGCGGTTGTAATTGCGGCCGATTCCCCATATCAAGTCCTCGCCCCACTGCCATGCGCCGATGCCCATGGGTGGAACGCGTAAATCGCTTTTGCCAATCTGGATAGTGCTGTGCATACCTCTAATTCTATAGCGCATTGCGGCGCGACGTTCGGGATGTGGCGATTGGGTGATGAGTTCACCTAACCCCCCAACCCCCTTCCCTCCAAGGGAAAGGGGAGGCAGAGTTTCGAGGGAGGGCCGGGGAGTTGGAGTTGGAGGGGGTTGGAGTCTTCTTGCACGTGCTAAACTTGCGACGTGGCACAAGAAAAAATCGTCGTGCGCGGCGCGCGCGTTCACAATCTGAAAAATATCAACGTCGAG
>Ga0118677_10004379_pt1 | contig 20199 bp, 24 predicted proteins | sample AliMusrvi5mmetaG_FD_86154 | JGI IMG/M metagenome (GOLD analysis project Ga0118677, IMG submission 86154)
GGGGAAAGTCTGATAACCAAATTCTTACTTCATTAGAGAATACGTATGGAACGCAAATACTGCTCAGCCCCTCAACATCGGGCATTGGGGCTATTTTGTGGCTGGCACCACTCGGCGTTGTTCTCGTTGTAGTTGTAGTGGGGCTTCGTCTTAGGAAGAGAACTCAGTGAACCGTGAAGAGCAACAGCTTCGAGATGAGATAGCCCTGCGCGAAGCATCTCTGGGTGACGCGAAACGTGAATTTGAATCTGGTGAGCTTACGAAGGAACGCTACGAAGCAATTGTTTCTCGTGAAGAAACGGCAATCGTCCTAGCCAGTGACAAAATAGGCTCACTCGTAGCGCCTGCACCAAAAGTACCTGTTCGAAGAATCAGAAAAAAGCGCTGGCTCGTTGTTGCCATAACGGCCTTTTCGCTTGCGCTCGCCGGTATCTTGTGGTCAGCGCTCGCACCTCGCCAGCAAGGATCGTCAATCACTGGATCAGTGCAGCTTGGCCATAACGCCAAGATTCAACAATTACTCGGTGAAGCCGAAGCTGACGTTGCCAATGGTCAGTACGCAACAGCACTTGATGCCTACAGTCGAGTGCTCGCGATTGATGCAAAAAATGTAACTGCGCTTACGCAGTCAGGCTGGCTCGACTTCAGTGCGGGAACTGCTTCTAAGAATGCGGAGCTGGTTAACAAGGGTTCAAGACTCGTTTCTGATGCCTATGTGCTTGCCCCAAATAATCCAGCAACAGTTCTCTATTCAGCAATCATTGCTTCTTCACACGGTGAGTCAAAAATTTCTACGCAACTGTTCAAACAGTTTTTGGCTTTGAAGCCGTCAGCCGGTCAGTTGGCGGTTGCCACACCATTCTTAAAGCAACTTGGTATTACGCCCTAATTAGACGCTGAGCCCTAAAAAGCTGAGCGCGATACCAACAGCGCCGCAAATTAGTAGTCCGCTAACGACTCCCTTTCGAAGCAAGAACACCCAAACGAACATCAAGAGAAGTAGTGGTATCTGCCAGCCATGATGAAGTGCACGCGTGAGTGGCACTGAGGCACCAGCAATTGCTCCGAGCACTGCAGTCCCTGCTCCAGCAAAGAAAGACGCAACATTCTTGTTTTTTCTGATTTTTTCGAATCGTGGTGCACCGATCAGCACAAAGATAAACGAAGGAGTGAATGCAATAAATGCGGCAAGCAACGCTCCCGTTAGCCCACGAGCACTGTAGCCAACAACGGCCACAGTCTGGACAACTGGCCCTGGAGTTATTTGTCCCAGAGCAACTGCATTAAGAAATTGTGCGTTAGTCATCCAGTGATATGTAGAGACAACGTCATGTTGCATGAGTGGAATAATCACAAAACCACCACCATATGAAAGTGCTCCTACTTTCAATGCGACCCAGCACACGGCGCCGAGCCCTGTAAGTGCTGCACCGTGTCCAAGTGCGAGTGGCCCAATCAGCCCCAGCCGTTGATCTGAAGCGCGAAGCATTACTTCAAAGAGTCCACACGCCAGTAGGACAAGTACAACGAATGCAGGTAAGAAGTTGGTGCAAAGTACTCCGAGGATTGCATAAACGAACCAACGTGCCCGCTGTGTTGAGGTGAATCGCTGCCAGCTCCCGGGAACCAGCTGGTATGCAGCATTGAGTGCCACCACCGCAACTCCAGCACCAGCTCCACCAGCTGCACCGAGTACCCAGTTCATGGGGTGCTTGGCAAGAAACAGTGCTGCTAGAGCAATGATGAGAACTAGTCCTGGCGCAATAAAGCAGAGCCCACCGAGGAGCGTGCCTCGAATACCACGCAGTTTCCAAGCGCAAAACATTGCGAGCTGTGTTGATGCCGGACCCGGTAGCAAGTTTGTTGTTGCGACGGCATCTTCGAATTCAGTCGATTCAATCCACTTATTCTTTTCGACGCATAGTTTCCTAAGTAGTGCAATGTGCGCAGGCGGTCCACCAAAGCCAGTTATACCGAGCTGGAGCCACTCTTTTGCAATGACACTTAGAGAAACCTGTTCAGTCGAGCTGCTCATATCGACTGATGAAGTTGTTTACGCCGTAACTCGACACGTGTCGTCACCGCGTGCGCGTGACGTAAGGGTTACTCGAGTTGACTTGGCACCAAGGCCTTCGAGCATTCCAGAAATAAGTCCACGGTCAACTGCACAGAGCACAGGGTGTTGTGTTGCAGCTGCGCCAAAAGGACAGTTGTCTGAAACAACAGACTGTGAGGATCCTTTTTCTTCGGTGTGAGCGTCAAAGCCGTGTGCGGTGAGAATACCTGCGATTGATTCCATGGCGTTTTTAACTGTACGAGTTGATTCAGTTGGCATAACTGAAGAACCGAGTGTGCGTCCATACTGAACACCTACGTCGTGCGCCATTTGTTCTGCGGCGTCAGGACCGAGTCGCTCAAGCGCCATTTCGAGAAGAGCAACAAGAAGTGCGTCACGGCGAACTGATCCGTCCATGACGAAGTTCTCGTCAACCACGCGGTATCCCTTAGAAGGTCTTCCAACAGTGGTCTTTCGAACATTGTCAAAGGTGACGTATCCAGCTTCGCTGAGGCGTTCGAGGTGGTGGCGAACAACGTTGGCGTGGACGTCACAGTGAAGGGCCAGGTCAGCGGCGGTTGCGCCCGGGTTATCGCGCAAGAAGAGGTAGATCTTTCGACGGGTGTTGTCACCGAAAGAGTGCGTGAGGCTCGTTACCGTGGCGGTGAAAAGTTCGTTATCTAGTGGCGAATTAGTCACGTTTAAAAGTCTAGGTGCGAAGCGGCGAACTCCGACGGTAACCTCTGAGGACTACTAAAGGACCCCCTTGACGCTCAGCCCCCAACTCCGCAGTGAAATCGGTGCACTTGTTGAACCGCAACTTGTCCGCACCCTCGAAGAACTCGGCTTTCTTGGCGCTATTGGTGAAGTAAATGGAGCAGTTCGAGTCGAGCTCGTGCTTCCAGTTACCCAGTGGCCGAACCTCGATGTCTTAGAAGAGCGAATCAGAAGCATTAGTCCAGGAGCGAGCATTGTTGTTCGCTCCATGAATGACGAAGAGCGATTCGGTCTTCGTAACTTTCTTCGTGGCGCCATGCAGGCGCCAGCGGGACCCGGTCTTCACGACCACGGCGCAGACGCTAAGCCAAAGTTCTTGGACAAGCTTTCTCGTACACGAGTACTTGGAATTTCTTCCGGTAAGGGTGGCGTAGGAAAATCTTCCGTCACCGTCAACTTGGCCATTGCACTTTCGCAGGCCGGATTTCACGTTGGTGTTCTTGACGCTGACGTGTACGGTTTCTCACTTCCAAAGATGCTCGGGGCAACAAATGACCCAATCATTCTTGGTGACACTGTTATTCCAACATTGGTGCACGGTGTGCGCTGCGTTTCAATGGGCTACTTCGTTCCAGACGAACAGCCAGTTATTTGGCGTGGTCCAATGTTGCACAAGGCCATCGAGCAACTCGTCACCGAAGCATGGTGGGATGAGCCGGACTTTCTTCTCATTGACATGCCACCAGGAACTGGTGACGTTGCACTGACACTTTCTGAAGTACTTCCGCGCATTGAGATGTACGTTGTCACAACACCACAAGCTGCAGCTCAGCGTGTGGCACAGCGTTCTGCTTATGCCGCTCGCAAACTCAAGCTCGCCGTTCGAGGCGTCATTGAGAACATGAGTTACTTCATTGGTGATGATGGCAAGAAATACGAGATCTTTGGTTCTGGTGGTGGAAAGCAACTCGCCGACGAACTTGGTATTGCGCTACTTGGCCAGATCCCACTCGAGACGAAGCTACGAAACGGTGGCGACACTGGGCTTCCAGTGATGATCAGTGACCCAGATAGCGACGTTGCCAAGGCATTTACTGCTTTGGCGCAGACGGTAGCGAAGCAGGGTCCAGCCAGGGTCTATCGTCAAGAACTGAAACTTGTTTAAGTAACTAGGGGGAATCATGGAACTACAGGGAAAGACTGCGGTCATTACTGGAGGCGCAAGCGGCCTCGGACTCGCTACTGCCAAGCAGTTAGCCAAGGCGGGCGTAAACCTGGTGCTTGGTGACATTGAACAAGGACCACTCGATGAAGTTGTTGCAGAGTTCAAGGGCAACAGCGTGAACGTCATTGGTGTAAACATCGATGTTCGAAGTGCAGACGACGTAAACCGTCTTCGTGACGAAGCGGTAAAGGCCTTTGGCACCGCACACATCATCTTTAACAACGCTGGCGTTGGCGGCGGACCACTTATTGGCACTGACAAGAAAATGTGGGACTGGGTCATGGACATCAACGTCGATGGCGTAGTGAACGGCATCAACGCATTCGTTCCAATGTTCCTCGATCAGAACGAAGGACACGTAATCAACACCGGATCACTCGCTGGACTCGGTGGAGTTCCAGGGATGGGTTCGTACTGCGCAAGTAAGTTCGCCGTTGTAGGCATGACTGAAGTTCTGTACCACGAACTTGCCTTCACTGGAAAAGATGTTCACGCATCACTTCTTTGCCCAGGATTCGTAAAGACACGTATTCACGAATCAGGTCGCAACCTTCCAAAGGAACTCGCTAGTTTCGCTGAGAACCCAATGGCTAAGGCCGTGCAGAACATTGCGGCTGATGCAGTGAACAGTGGCATTGACCCAAGCATTATTGGTGAGATGGTCGAAGACGCAATCATTAATAATAAGTTCTGGATCTTGCCTCACATGCGCTCGGCTATTCGCACAACCGAACAGCGACTCAGCTGGATGCAGGGTGGCGACACACCGGGCATTGATCTTATGAAGGCCGCTAAGTCCTAACGATCAATACCGCTTGGGAGTTTGCTCTCGGGCCAGTCAAGTAAAGCCACCGCACTGCGACAAGCAAAGCGGTCAGTCATTCCTGCAACATAAGAAACTGCTTCGTGCAGAATCTCTTGCTCGCTGGCTTCGCCCTTTTTTTCAGCAATGCTTGGAATAAGAAGTGGATTCTTTACGTAGTTCTCTACAAGTGCGCGAAGCATTGAAACAACGGCTTGGGCCTGTTCACGCGACGGTCCACGAAGATAAATGGTCTCGTAGTTAAAGGTTCTAAACGCGGCGAGTGCTTCAGCGGTTGGTCCGTCCATGCCAATGACGCCAGTTTCTCTAATTGTCTTAATCATGGCGTTAATGAAGCTGCCGAGTTGCTTGTGTCGATTGTCGCCACAGCGCTCTCGAACAATCTTCGGGAGCTCATGCCTGGTAATGATTCCAGCTGACACAGCGTCTTCGAAGTCGTGACACACGTAGGCAATGCGGTCTGCCCAGCTAACAACTTCACCTTCTGGCGTCATGGGAGCAGGTCTTGACCACGAGTGGTTTCTAATACCGTCCAAGGTTTCAATGCAGAGATTGAGTGGGAGTAGCGAAACATTGGCCCCCCATGTTGCGTGATCGAATCCTCCATCAACGTAAGGATCGAGTGCTTCTTCACTGGCGTGACCACCAGGACCATGTCCACAGTCGTGTCCAATTGCAATTGCTTCAGCGAGTGCAACGTTGAGGCCAACGGCTCGAGCAACACCTGTTGCAACTTGAGCAACTTCGAGCGCGTGAGTGAGGCGAGTGCGCATGTGGTCGTCTGGGAATACGAACACTTGAGTTTTTCCCGCTAAACGTCGAAACGCTGCTGAGTGCAAGATGCGGTCGCGGTCACGCTCGAAGGGTGTTCTAAATTCGTCGGCTTCTTCAACGCGAACTCGGTTCCCTGCACCGTAGGCGCGGGTCGCTCCAGTAACGAGCAACGCGTCGAGACGTTCTTCACGTTCACTTCGAGTGGCGCCAATCCCAGAGCTGGTGTGATCAATGGTGGCACTTGAGTCCTGGTGGGCAACGGTTACGTCGTCCCTCGAGCCCTCGTAGCCCTCCATGGTGGCAGCCCATCTCTTGTTGCGCTCACTGGCATTTTCAATACTCACGACCTCTATCTTGCCCCAGAGCCGTAACATGGTGAAAGTCGGCTATTTGCTTAGGAGCAGTAATGGATATTCGTATTGGCATTGTTCAGTCCATGAAGGAACTCGAACTCTCTCTTCCTGAAGAGATGAAGCAAAAAGACGTTATTAAAGAGGTCGAAGCCATCATTGGTACCGACAAGGTCTTGTGGCTCACAGACAAAAAGGGACGCCGCGTTGGTGTGCCTGCAGAACGAATTGCCTACGTAGAAATCGGTAGCGGCGCCACTGAGCGCGCCGTTGGTTTCGGCACGGCCTGATCTAGCGACACGTGCTCGACTATCACCTTCACCTCTGGCCACACTCAGAGTCATCGGTCTGGTACAAACTCGACCAGATTGCTGACTACTGCGAGCAGGCAGCCAGTGAAGGCGTTAATGAACTCGCACTAACTGAACACTCGAACCGATTTGTCGACGTGATGAACGTCGTTGGTCCGTTCTGGGAAAAATCAGGACATGAGCCAACGTCAAAAGAAATGGCGAAGTATTTCGACTGGCACTCACGCAATTCTCTCGAGCAGTATGTCGAGCTCGCGCAAAAAGCGAAGGACGAAGGGCTACCAGTAAAGATTGGTCTCGAAGTTGATTACTACCGCGGAAAGATGGACGAAGTAACAAGTCTCTTGTCGCAGTATCCCTTCGACGTGCTGATTGGTTCAGTGCACTGGATGGGGACGTGGGAGTTTGACGACATTGATAACCCCGTCAACATGCACGAATGGGACGTGCGAGACATCGACGCGTGCTGGCTTGAGTACTCACGAGCAATCGAAGAGTTGAGCGCTACAAAAGCAGTTGACGTACTCGCGCACATTGACCTCGTAAAGGTCGCCGGCTTCTACGCACCTAACCCAGCGACCTACTGGGACATGATGGCGAACGCTGCCGGTAAAGCTGACATCTCGGTGGAACTCTCATCGGCTGGATGGTTTAAGCCAGTAGGCGAGCAGTACCCAGCAGAAGGACTCCTTGACCGCCTCGTCGCCCAGGGCGTCACCTTTACAACCGCGAGCGATGCTCACCGTTTAGAAAAAGTGAGTGCACGAGCAGGTGACCTGGCAACGTTGCTTGAAGCTCGTGGCATTCACGAACTCGCAAGTTATGAAGGACGCAGTCGCACCATGGTTCCGCTCAGGTCTATGTAATGGCCACGCTCTTCGAACTCGCAGGGCTGCACACCACCCTTCCAGAGGCGACTGTTGATCATCTGCTTCGACTCACTGCTTCATGGTCGCTACTTTCTGACCTTTCGTTTTCTGACATGTTGCTCTTCACGAAAGTTATTGATCCAAAGTCCAGTGCTGACGAATATGTAGTCCTTGGTCAGATGCGACCAAATAACCGCTCAACACTTATTGGTGACGACCTCCTTGGGCGAAAGCGCGCAGCAGGCGACGTGCCACTCGTACAGCTCGCCTTTGAAAGTGGCACACGAGTTGTTGGAGAAGTTTCGCTCGATGGCTTTGACGACCAGATCCCTGTCTGGTGCATCCCTGTTCGCCACGGTGGACAAGTTGTTGGTGTCTTGCAACGCTTGCAGGGTCCACTTCGTGGTCCTGCGTCGCTGTATGAGCAGGCGTATCTTTCAATTTTCGAACGACTTTGCGACATGGTGGCAGACGGGGCATTCCCATTTAGAGAAGAAGACGTCGCCGGTGCTGGCATGCCACGTATTGGAGACGGAATCATCTTGGTTGACGGCGAAGGTCGCTTAGAGTTCGCAACACCTAATGCCACGAATGCGCTTCACCGGCTCGGGGTCTATGCATCAGTGGAAGGTCGCACGCTTCGTGAACTTGGCCTTAAGGCAAGAGCACTTGAGCGCTCACTCGAACACGCAATTCCTGCACTAGAAGAAATTGACCGTGGTCACGACATTGCAATTGTGTTGCACAGTATTCCGCTGCTCGATCACGGGACAGTTACTGGCGTGATGACACTGGTTCGAGATGTTTCAGATCTTCGTCAACTGAACCGTGTGGTGCTTAATAAAGAAGCAGCAGTAAGAGAAGTCCACCACCGTGTGAAGAACAATCTGCAGACCATTTCTTCTCTACTTCGCCTCCAAGCCAGACGCACCGAAAGTGACGAAACTCGAGTTGCCCTTCACGAAGCCGAGCGTCGTGTTCGCTCAATTGCTGTAGTGCACGAAGTGCTTTCTCGTGAACCAGGCGAAGAAGTGGTCTTTGACGAAATTGTTCGCTCAATTGTTTTGCTGGTCGAAGATACTGCCCTCGCGTTTCACCCAGTCGAAATTGTCGTCAATGGTGAACTTGGAACGCTACCAACTGACCTCGCAACACCACTCGCGGTGGCACTCGCAGAGCTGCTCACAAATGCGGTGGAACACGCGTTCACTGAATTTGGTCCAAATGAAAACGTTGCGGGCATTGTGACGCTGCATCTCTACATCGATGGAGAGAATGCTGTTGCAGAAATCAGAGACAATGGTCGAGGACTTGGTGCCGACTTCACTTTGGACGTGCCAACGAGCCTCGGACTCTCGATTGTGCGTGACTTAGTACGTGCACAATTACACGGTTCAATTGAGATGACGACAGTTCCCCAAGAACAGGGTGGTGGAACATTCGTTCGAGTTACGGTCCCTACGACCGAGCGAGATTAAAGCTGAGCTTGACGACGGCGAGCGGCGAGCCACTGCTTGCGAAGCTTGCGGCGCTCATCTTCAGTAGTTCCGCCCCAAACGCCAGATTCCTGGTTCGTTGCTAGAGCAAACTCAAGACAAGCCTTTTGTGCGTCACAGTTGTCACAAACGCGCTTTGCTGATTCGATCTGGTCAGTTGCCATTCCAGTAGTGCCCACAGGGAAGAAAAGCTCAGGCTCAGTGTCACGGCATGCAGCGTCACTGCGCCAGTCGGCGTCATCCCAGGCGTGTGTGCGGTTCCAGATCAACGACATGAGTAATCCTTTGTTTTGCTTGAATTGCTTGGCTTTTTTGCAAAGTGCTCAAGCGAAGGGATTTAAATTTTACTTTCCCCATGGCCTAAAAACAAGGGGTGATTTGTTTTTATTCGAAAACACCCTCAGCGACCTGGCAAACTCTTTGAATGCCTGAGATTTTTGCCCACCGCGGCCTACACGTGACTGAGCGTGAAAACACTATTGGTGCATTCGAAGCGGCCGTAGCCCTAGGCGTAGACGGCGTTGAACTCGATGTTCGCCGCACCCGTGACGGTGTTTTAGTGGTGCATCATGACGGCCACATTGGCCACTTAATCATTGTTGATTCACTGGCGAGTGAGCTGCCTGATTACGTTCCAACACTGCAAGACGTTATGAAAGCCTGCACCGGCGTCAAGGTAAACGTTGAAATAAAGAACATTTCATCTGAGCCGGGATACGACAAAACAGGCGACTTTGCTCGCAGTGTTCTCAACTGTCTCCACGAGAACAACTGGGAATCGAACGTCATCATCTCCAGCTTCGATAAAGCAACGTGTGCGGTGGTGCGTTCATTTGACTCAATGATGGAAGTTGCGTGGCTGCTCTGGAAGGAAGAACTTAGCGACGCCATTACCCAGGCTCACGTGCTGGGATTTAACGCGGTTAATCCTCATTTCACAAAAGTTGATGCTGTCGTGATGGCACAAGCGAATGAACTCGGAACAAAAGTGAATACTTGGACAGTGAATAAGCCATCTGACATCAGCGCCATGGCGCTGCTCGGGGTAAACACGATAATTACTGATGATCCGAAAACTGCATTGTCCCTGACCAGGAAATAGACGATTGTTCGTTACTCGCCAGTAGGCACTAGATTATTTCCTATGAATATTGTCGTTTGCGTAAAACAGATTCCAGATCCTGCAGCGCCGCAATCCTTTGACGGATCGCACAACCTGAACCGTTCTGGAAAGTTAATTCTTGATGAGGCTGACACCTACGGTGTCGAAATGGCACTTCAGTTAGTTGATAAAGCTGGTAGCGGAGAAGTGACTGTTGTCTCAATGGGTTCGGCCGCCGATCTTGCTGGAGTTCGTAACGCACTAGCCATGGGAGCCGCTAAGGCAATCATGGTGAGCGACGACGCACTTCGTGGAACCGATGCACTCGGAACTGCGAAAGTACTCGCCGAAGCAATCAAGCGCGTTAACCCAGACCTCGTACTTTGTGCCACTGAATCTTCAGATGGTTACACCGGAACAACTCCAGTACAGGTTGCAGAACTTCTTGGTCTTCCATCAATCACATTTGCTAAGTCAGTAACAGTTGACGGATCAACAGTGAAGGTTGATCGCCAGACTGAAGCTGGATACGACGAAGTAACGTCACCACTTCCATGTCTTCTAACCGTGACTGCTGGAGTTGTTGAGCCACGCTACGCATCGTTCAAGGGCATCATGGCCGCAAAGTCAAAGCCAGTTGAGATCCTCAGCATTGGCGACCTCGGACTTGGCGCAGTAACTGGTCCAGCCGGAGCTCGTCAGCAAATCATTTCAGTTGTTGCAGCAGAATCACGCGCAGCTGGTGAGAAGCACGTGGACGATGGTAACGCGGCGCAGGAAATTATTACGTTCCTCGAATCAATCAAGGTCTTGTAGGAGAACATCATGGCTATTTCAAACATTTGGGTAGTAGTAGAGCCAGGTGCATCAGGACTCACCACCACATCACTTGAGCTTCTAACGAATGCTCGCACGTACGGTGCAACAGTTTCTGCAATCACATGGGAAAACGGTGCATCATTCGCAGCGCAGGCTGGCGAATACGGTGCATCGACATTGTTCGACGTTGGATCACTTGGTGGTGCGCTACCAGGAGTTCCAGTGGCATCAGCAATCGTGGCACTCGTTGCTAGCCAGGGTGCACCTGACGCAATCCTCATTCCAACGAGCTACGACGGCCGCGACATTGCTGGACGTCTTTCAGCTCGCCTTGACCGTCCCGTTCTCACGAACGTGACTGGTCTAAGTGATGATGGTGGACTCGTAACTGAGCACCCAGCATTCGGTGGAACACAAATTGTTAAGGCAAAGTTCACTGGCGAAGCTCCTGGAATCATTGTTATTCGCGCTAAGTCATTCGCAGCTGAGTCTGGTGGAGGCTCTGCTGCAAACGTAGTGAGCGCTCCAGCTGGAGACACTGGTGCAACAGGTGCAGCAAAGATCACAACGACACACGTTGAAGAGCGCACTGGTCCACAGCTCGAAGAAGCAACAGTTGTTGTTTCTGGTGGACGCGGACTCGGTGAAGCTGCAAACTATGTACTCATTTCAGACACTGCGAAGCTTCTTAATGGTGCCGCTGGTGCGAGCCGTGCAATTGTTGACGCCGGATGGGTTCCTTACTCAGCTCAGGTTGGACAGACCGGTAAGACCGTTAAGCCAACTGTGTACATTGCGTGTGGAATTTCAGGCGCAACTCAGCACATGGTGGGTATGAAGGGTTCTAAAAACATCATTGCGATCAACAAAGATCAAGATGCTCCAATTTTCACGGTGGCTGACCTCGGGATCGTTGGAGACGTTCACAAAGTGATGCCAGCATTGATTGAGGCTCTCAAGAGCCGTTAAGACAGCAGAGCCCAGGGAATCCCCTGGGGACGAGCAGCTGGTGAGCAAGAACGTGCGGCGCACGTCGGTGGTGGTATCGCCCTGAGGAGGTGCTCCACGGCGATAGTGTCGTCGTTGCTCTCATGCTGTTCCCGACCATCGACTTTGCCATCTTTTTTGTGGTGGCCTTCAGTGTCTGTTGGATGCTGAGCCGATTCCCGGTGTGGTGGAAGCTCGCCGTACTGGCGTTCTCGTACTTCTTCTACGCCTGGTGGAATCCTCGCTTTGTCCTCTTGTTGATTGTCGAAACTGGCATCGCTCACGTTGGTGCGCGACTTGTTCAATCGTCAACGACACAAAAAGCCCGAAAATGGTCAATGATTGGTTCCGTTACGGCGTTGCTGATGATTCTCGGTTATTTCAAGTACTTCGGTTTTCTGGCCATCAATATTGACAACCTGACCAAAGTAATGGGCATCGGTAATCTGCTGCCACTGCTTCAGCCAACCTTACCGATTGCGATTTCATTCTTTACCTTCATGGCGATTAGCTATGTCGTTGACGTCTATCGTCGGCAACTAGAGCCAGCGAACCCGCTTGATGTAGCGGTGTATCTCGCATTTTTCCCGCACTTAATCGCGGGTCCAATCGTTCGCGGTGGAGAACTTTTGCCGCAGATTCGCCGCCGAAAAGACGGTGACCACATTGACTATGCCCGTGCGACGCAGCTGATCGTGATGGGTCTGTTCAAGAAGGTCGTGATCTCAAGTTACGTCGCCTCAGCCATCGTTGATCCTGTCTTTTCTTCGCCGAAAAGCCATTCAGCGCTCGATGCGCTGTTTGGGGCCTGGGGTTATGCCGTCCAGATTTACTGCGACTTCTCGGGATACACCGACATTGCGATTGGTCTGGCCTTATTGCTCGGTATCAAGTTCCCCGTCAACTTTGAAAATCCCTATTCAGCTAATACCTTGCAGGATTTCTGGCGCCGGTGGCACATCACTCTGTCGCGATGGCTTCGGGATTATCTCTACATTCCGCTCGGAGGAAACCGGGGGACAACAACGGAAGTCTCTCGCAACATCATGATCACCATGATGTTGGGTGGACTGTGGCATGGGGCATCCTGGACGTTTCTCGCTTGGGGTGGCCTCCACGGCGTGGGCCAAGTAGTGGGCCATATTCGCCGTACACGGCGTGAAACTGCGGGACTGCCGCCCATCGCCAAGGGCACTTGGCGGCACTGGATTCAAATATTTTTGACCTTCCAATTTGTCTGTCTGGCGTGGGTGTTCTTTCGCGCAACATCGTTTACCAATGCCTTCCAACTACTGGGGCGCCTCGTCACAGGCTGGACGTCGCCAATCAATCTGGTCACACCCCTGTTAGTGCTCACGATTGCTGCTGTTCTTATTGTTCAACTCGTACCGTCGTCTCTTGGATCTCGGGCAACGGCCGTCTTCTCTCGCCAACACGTTGTAGTCCAGTCGCTCGTGCTGGCGCTCGTGTTGTTGGTCATCACCACCCTGGGTCCGACCGGTGTAGCCCCGTTCATCTACTACCGCTTCTGATGCTGCCCCTGACGCTCTTTTCAAGAGATGCTGCTCTATCCTCGGGGCTGTGTTCCACAGATTCCACCGTGAGGCGTTGCTGTCGTGAGTGACGACGAACAACAGACTCCGCCGAGTAACGACGACGCAGTTCCTGCTCTCGATCCCTCTGATTCCGACCAGGTACACCCGATTCGGAGTCCTCGAGTTGGCAAAGAGCTGTATCAGAAATTTGTTCAACACAATCGTGATCGAAAAGAGCAGATCGAGACAGCGCGTCATGAAATCGTAGAAGATCGCTACGGCGATGTTCGCCGTACCTTGCCGTGGTTGCGCGTCCTTGGATTAATGGTCCTGGCCTTTGCACTGTGGCTGGTCTTCAACGCCACCACGCTCCAACATAATGCCGACGCCTCGCCGGTCGGGACGCGACGCTCGGTGGCCTTGACCTTGTTGCGACCCGTTGCGGCTACGAGTCGCTTTCTGCAAGTGTCCCGTATCGAGTCAACCGCAAACGGGCTTCTTGGTCGAAATGGCAATGGCTTGGGTCACGGGTCGCTGATTGTCGTCGGACCGGGGAAGTTGTCGCGCACAACGACGAAGTCCAAATCATCGACGCACGTGACAACAACAACGCTGGATCCAACGACGCATCCGAGTTCCGCTGCGCCACTTCGGGTGCTGATTCTGGGCGACTCGCTTGGTCTCGACCTCGGCGGTTCGTTGCAAAACCAGTTGGCGAATACCGGTGTTGTGACCGCAACTTTGGATGGGAAAGAGTCAACGGGCCTAACGAGGCCGGACTACTTCAACTGGCCAGCGGAACTGGCCAATGACCTTCCCGCGGCCCGTCCGCAGGTCGTCGTCGCCATGATGGGGGCGAATGACCCGCAAGATTTCCCTGGACCCCCCGACATTCCCTTTGGGACTGCTCAGTGGAGTCAGCAGTATGAAGCCAATGTCATCAGCTTCATGAAAGAAGCAACGTCTACGGGCGCATCGTTAATCTGGGTCTCTATTCCTCCGATGCAAGATCCCGGCCTCAACGCTCGTATCGCCACGGTCAACGCTTTACAGCACCAAGCAGCGGTCCAAGTCAAAAACGTAACGTACATCTCGTCGCAAGCAACGCTTGGGGATTCCCAAGGGAACTACACGCCGTTCTTGACCATCAATGGCCAGAACGTGAATGTCCGCACGCCTGACGGCACGCACATTACGCCCGATGGATCCAACCTCTTGTCGAACACGGTGATTCAATCAATGCGGAGCCAACTTGGCATTTTGTTTCCGTAATTCCTAGACGAGCGGCCAGGGATAGGGAGGATAGGGGCCATCTTCGTCAGGGAAGGGAAGAGTCCCAGCGGCCAAGAGAGCGTCAGTGCGGGCAACGATGGCAGCAATCTCGCCCGCAGAAAGCAGTGCGGTCAGTGCTGTCGGGGGAGCTTCTCGCAGCGCCGCGAGTCGCTCCAGGAGTTCTGGGGAAATGGGATCACCGGCAAAATCCCAGATGACCGTCCGGAGTTTCTCTTCCTCGTGGAAGCACAGCCCGTGATCGATGCACCACAAGGTGGTTCCCTCTTGGAGCACGTGGCCGCTTTTTCGGTCAGAGTTGTTCGCAACCACGTCAAAGGCCGCAATGGCTTGGAAGGTCGATCGATACGTTGGCTCATCTCGCACCGTGAAATAGTGATGCTCGCCGTCTTCGGGAACGTAGCGCTGAAGGGATCCTGGACCGAAGGGACCTTCAAGGCGAGCGATGGTCTCGGGCACAATGCCCAGGCCTAGAGCTTCGCTGAGTTCGTAAGCGGCAATTTCACGCCGCCACAGGCCTTCTGGAAAGTCCCAAAGGGGCCGCTCGCCCTCCTCGGGCTTGTAGACCGCCAACAGTTCTTCCTCCCCGAGCGAGACGGTGACCAACATGGTGTTGTTCGAACTATTGGTGAATCGAGCCTCAATGGCAATGGTTCCCTCTGAGAGGATTTCGTCAACGGTTGCGCTCACGTGATCGGCGCGCGATGGCCATTCGTTCGAGGGCAGTCGTGACCACGAGGGTCTAAGGGGAGCCCACATAACGGACACGGAGGCCGGCCAGCTTCAACGATTTGCGTGGCGTGGATAGCGAACGCCGCCGCTTGCTCTTTCGTGATCACGATCGACGCAGTGTCGACCGCAAGGTCGTCGTCACTGATGGCTTCGATCTGAACTTCGACATTTCCGGTGTCATCATCGATGGCGACTGAGATGTTGCCGGCTATGAAGTCAATGCCTTGATCCGGACTGATGACTAATGCCATATCCTCAGGGAGGTGGCCGGGACGCCCGAGACCTTCGATGGCACGCGTCAGATACGTTGCCAGAACGGCGATCTGTTGCTTCTCAACCTTGATGGTGAGCACGCGGGTGCCCTCAATGGCCTGAAGCAAAAACATGCGAGCGCCAACCTCGCCAATAGTGCCGGCCGAGAAACGTTCGGGGTTGAAGAATAGATAGTCGGTCATGCCAGCGCTAACTCCTTGAGAGATCCAGTTGAGTTCACACTCAGCACATGAGGCCCAGCGTCGGTAAACAACAAGGCACTGATGGAACAAGGGGCAACCGTAAGGCGCTGAAAAAGATCCAAGGGAGCGCCAATTGCAGTTTGAAGAATCGCCTTAATGGGATCGGCGTGACTCACGACAACAATCGTCTTGCCTCGATGAGCTTGGGCGAGGTCGATCACCGTGTCGTAGGCCCGAGTGGTCATCTCGGTAAAAGACTCACCACCCGGGAATCGAAACGACGACGGTGTCCGTTGCACTTGGGCCCATTCCTTCTTCTTGGCGAGTGAGTTTAAGGTTTTCCCCGTCCAGTCCCCAAAGTCGCATTCGAGTAGTCCCCGGCTGGTGACAACCTTGACCCCGAGCGCTTTCGCAATCGGCCGAGCTGTTTCTCGAGTTCGTTCGAGGGGTGATGCATAGACGGCCGAGGGTTTTTTCGGAAGCTCAAGAATTCGTTCGGCTGCGCCAATCGCCTGGGCGGTGCCCTCGTCGGAGAGATGGAGCCCAGGAGCTCTACCCGGGAGGATCTTGCCCGTTGAGGGGGTTTTGCCGTGGCGAACCAGGAGCACCACCGCGTGGCGCGCTCCCGCGGGTCGAGCTGAACGAGGAGAAGTCATCGGGCCATCGTAGACAGTGTGACGCAGCGGTGGTGCCGGCCACGGATCGGCAACGGCGATGCCCTATGCCGTGCGCAAACTCGGAGCTTCGACTGCCGTCGCGGGCCAACGTTTCCTTGAGACGCCCGCCAAGCGCCGAAGCAATGCAATTGCAGCCGGGTCGTCATCGCCAGGTCGAGTTTCCACTTCCCCCGCAGCCACCATGGCGTCAAAGAGCTCGCGCCCAGCCTCTGTGCGAATGATGGTCAGCGTCCAATCGTTGAATGAACCAATGCCTCCTGTCGAGATATCAGCGTGCTCAGCAGCGAAATCAGGACAGGACTTGCAGCCCTCACGGGTATAGGCATGGCACTCTTTCAAGGGAACTTCAACATAGCGATCGTCAGTAAGCCATAGCTGGAAGACACCCTTGATATTCATCTTCAGAATTTCTTCGCGTTTGATGTTGTACTTCGCCTCAAAGAGCTCTTCAAAGATCGCATCATCGAAGGTTTTCGAACACAACAGCCCGATTGTCAGCGAAAGCCGGCGGGCGATCTTGCCCGCTTTGCGTGCCTGCATGGCCCCCGGAGCTGATGCTTGGCATCCCATCCCAACAAGTGCAATACGCTCGGCCCCAGTTTCTACGGCTTGGGGGTACGCCAGAGTATTCGCTGAGTAGGTATAACGAGACCCAGCAGTAGCAATGACGTCGGCGCGAGTTTTCGCCAGCGCGGGTACCGCCCGCCAGGTTGATCCGTCTCCTTCGAGGCTTGAGACCAGCGCGGCATCAATATGGTCGTTCTCAAGAGCGAAGGCCAGCAACGCGGATACAAACCCACCGTCTTGTCCGTGCTGCGCCAATTCAGGGTCAGTCGCCCGAGCGAGCACGATATCGAGGGACTGCCCGAAGACCTCATCGTCCGTTCGGACGCGACCAAAGCGCTTCTCATCAATCTCGGTCTCCCAAGTACGAAACCGCGGACAGGCCCTGGTGCACATCGTGCACCCTTTTTCGCCGTGCGTGCAGTTCTCCAAGTCGCCGTCGATGTCCAAATGAAACGGTTTGTAGTTGCCCTTGGCACTGTCGTAGTCCAAGACGTCGTGGGGACAGGCAATGACGCATCCGGCGCAGCCGGTGCAAAGGCCGCCGGTGACGACTTCGTTGTAGAGCTCAGTCCACTGGGGTTTTTCAATAGCCATGGGCGCTACCTTACTGAGTCGGCAACGAATCCGACAATGGAGCGCTACGGTCCACCCATGCCCGAAATTCTCGAGATCGAGTACTACCGCCAACTCGCCGAAGGCGCACTCGACCGATCAATCAAATCCGTAGCGATTGACCGCTATGCCGGCCGGTCAATCGCGCCGGGGATGAATCCAAAGGACGTACTCCCGGGACTGTCATTTACCGCTGCCCGCCGTCGGGGCAAGTTGTTGTTGTTGGACACCGAAGGCCCGGTCTTCGGCATGCGCTTTGGCATGACGGGAGGACTCGTGCTCGATGGCGTGGCAGGGATCGACAAACTCGAATATGGGCCGGGGACGTATGAAGATAAGTGGATTCGCGCTGGTGTCTATTTTGAGGACGGGGGAGCCTTGCTGTTCCATGACCCTCGGCGATTCGGTCGGGTGTCGCTCAACCCCGACGAAGAAGCGCTCGGTCCGGACGCGTTTTCCATCACTCTGAAAGAGTTCCGCGCTGCGTTGGGCGCGCGCGGTGAGGGCCCAGCACTCAAAGCGCGACTGCTCGATCAGACAAAGATCGCTGGTATCGGCAACTTATTGGCCGATGAGATTTTGTGGCGCGCACGTCTCAGTCCGCTGCGCGGCTCCGCATCGCTGACCGAGAGTGAGATCAAGCGGCTCCACCGAGTACAGCACGCTGTGCTGATCCAACTTTTTGAACGCGGGGGATCACACACGGGGGATCATATGGACGAGCGCCACCCGGGTGGGCGATGTTCGAAAGATGGACACGCACTGCACCGAGCGACCGTGGGGGGCCGCACGACCTGGTGGTGTCCAAAGCACCAAGTTTAAGAGCCTGAACGTTCCTCAGGAGGTATCGCCCTCGGCTCTTCTCTCCTCCGTAAGACTGGGGAGATGCAACATTTTTTAATCACCTACGGGTACCTCGCGATCTTTCTTCTCACCATTCTCGAATCGGCATGCTTCCCGATTCCCTCGGAAGTCACCTTGGCGCTCGGCGGAGCGCTCAGTTCGGCATCGTTTGCCGCATCGAGCGGAGACAAGCCGCTGAACCTCGTCGTGGTAATTGTGGTGGCAATCCTTGGATCGTTGGTTGGATCGTTCGTTGCCTACGTCGTTGGCCGCACCGGTGGACGAGCAGCAGTGGACCGATGGGGAAAATACGTTCTCTTGAGCCATGCCGATCTCGACAAGTCTGAAGCCTGGTTCGAAAAGCGCGGCAACATCACGATTATGGTGGGCCGCGTCATTCCCTTGGTTCGCTCAGTTATCTCGCTTCCCGCAGGCATTGCCGAGATGGAACCGATTCGCTTTGGAATTTTTTCGGCTATCGGTATTTCAGTTTGGGTAACGGCCTTGACTGTCTTGGGCTATCAGTTCAGTGGGCAATACGAACACTGGACGAAGGGTATTAGTTGGGCTGGCTACCTCGTCGGCGTAGTGATCGTCGTCGTGGTTGTGGTGTTCATCTGGCACCGCTATCAAGCAATAAAAAAGCAGGGCGCCTCACGCGGCCTGCACGCAAAGTAGCGAGCGGCTACGAGTTCTTCACGACTTCGAGAACCTTTTCGGCGTGACCATCAGCGCGCACGTTGTACCAGGCTCGCTCAATCTTTCCTTTTTCGTTAATCAAGAATGTTGAGCGAATAACGCCCACTGTCTTCTTGCCGTACATCGTTTTTTCGCCGAAGGCTCCGTAGGCTTCCATAGTGGTTTTGTCAGGGTCGGAGAGGAGCGGAAACTTCAACTTGTACTTGGTACGGAACTTGGTGTGGGCGCCATCGCCATCAGGAGAGATCCCAAGAATCGCCACACCAGAATTCGAGAATTTTCGCAAGTTGTCGTTGAACTGACATGCCTCTTTCGTGCATCCGGGTGTGTCATCTTTTGGATAAAAGTAGACAACAACTTTTTGGCCTTTGAACGAAGCGAGCGAGACCGATGTCCCATCTTGGTCTTTTAATGTGAACCTTGGGGCTGCGGTACCTTCTTCGAGACGTGCCATTCTTCGGGCTCCTTTTGCATTGATGGACGAGTACTCCCGATGCTAGGGCTTGGCTACGCCGTCGGGAGCGAGAAGGCAGGTACACTGTGGAGCGACAGATCGCATTCGGCAATCTGATTCGGGGCCCATTTCCCTTGACGCTGGTTTCGGGCCCGACCAACGTATAAGGAAGAAGACTTCATGACAGACCCCTCCCAGACGGGTGCTGATTCCAGCACGCTCACCGCGGACACCTACGAAACAACGCAGACGTTTGAGTCGTTGGGCATTATTGAGCCCCTCGCAAAAGCGCTTGCAAATGACGGCATCACCGTCGCGTTCCCTATTCAAGCAATGACCATCAAAGATGCCCTTGCTGGCCGTGACGTTTGCGGCAAAGCCAAGACGGGCTCGGGAAAGACCTTGGGCTTTGGCCTACCAATGCTGCAGCGAATCTCGGAACAGCTCACCCGAAACGGAGAGATCCAGCAGATTCCCGGAGGCCCCGCTCGTCCACGAGGCCTCGTCCTCTTGCCAACGCGTGAACTCGCCGTACAGGTCTACGACGTCCTCGGACCGTTAGCCAAATCAATTGGTCTGCGCACAGTTGCTGTCTACGGTGGCGCCGACATCGAAAAGCAGATTGCGCAACTCCAAAAAGGATGCGAAATCATTATTGCCACGCCAGGTCGATTAATCGACCTTGGAGATCGGGGCGAATTGAACGTTGAAGGACTCGACGTTTTGGTGTTGGACGAAGCCGACCGGATGGCGGACATGGGTTTTATGCCACAAGTCGAGTGGGTACTGCGTCGCTTACCAGAAGC
>Ga0118677_10006293_pt1 | contig 20199 bp, 34 predicted proteins | sample AliMusrvi5mmetaG_FD_86154 | JGI IMG/M metagenome (GOLD analysis project Ga0118677, IMG submission 86154)
CATAAGAAGTTTGCATAAATCAATTATAACCTATCAGTTTCCATCTATTTTATTCTATTTTATATCAAAAAGCTCTAAAGCCAAAGGATTCTGAAACAAATGGATTATCTAAACTGCAATGAGAAGCAATAATCATAGCAATAATACCATCAACCTTCGCTGATTTATCTGCTTCATTCTTGCGAACTTTAATATTTCCATTCACATCTTCATAAACTTCACAGTTACCTAACTGCCATCCTACAAAGGGATTGCCATCATGCTTAATCTGCTGGTTCATTATCAGTTTTTCCACATATTTAGAAGGATTAGATAATACTGCCATCCCCTGCCCAACCTTTTTAACTGGTATTCCAGCATCATATAATCTAGCCACAAGGGATGCAGCATTATAGGCATCATATCCAACCTCTTTAACATTATAGATTTCACATTCTTGCTTAATATAATCTGATATTTCCCTATCATCCATTACATTGCCTTCAGTTAATTTCAGGATTCCAGAATCTATTGCAACCCTGAATATATCCTTGTAATGCTTTGGTATTAACTCATAACCAGCTTCAGGCAAAAAGAACTTCCAATGGGCTTCATAATCTAGCTCCCCAAATCTCTTTAGGGTGCAGACTGCATTTAGATCTCGAGTAGCGGCAAGGTCAAAGCCAATAAAGACTGCTTCTGGCTCTCTATTTGTTTCTGATATTTTACATTTTGGATCATCCCAATGGTTTCTATCGACCCATGCTGATTGGGCAGAAACATAGATATTTAGGGTTTTGCATAAGAACTCATTAAGTGCCGCTGGCTTATTCTTGGCTTCTTCTGCTCTCTGGGCAATAGCATCTTCAAAAATGCTGATTCCATGCATAGGGTTGGCTTTAGCCCAAGTCTTAGGATCTCGCCAATCATCTTGTGGATCAAGGGAATAGAGCAAACCAAACCACCTAGGGTTATCAGTTGCTTCACCATTTAAGATGGATTCCAGCATAGACATATCTTCAAAGAACTTGGTATCTTTGGTAAATGCGGCTGTAGTGATATAGATTCTTAAAGGGTTTTGCCTTGCTACCATGCCTGAATGTAGGACTTCGATTGAGTTCCTATCTAATATCTGGGCGGCTTCATCAACAATAATACAAGCCGGATTCTTACCATCGCCTGTCTTTTTTGTGTCTCTACTGAGTGCTTTGAACATTGTCTGGCTATCACCAAACTTGCCTATCTGATATTTGCTGACAGTAAATAGGCTTGATATTTCTTTGGGACTAGATTCAATAAATCCTTTAGCCGCATCAAAAACAATAGATGCTTGTTCCCTATTTGTTGCTAGGGTAAAGACTTCTGCACCAGCTTCCCCACAAGCCAATTCATAAAGGGCAAGGATGGCAGTTAGTGTTGACTTACCAGCTTTCCTAGGAATATAAAGGATGACATCTGTAACCATCCTTTTGCTATGGTCTTTCTTGGCTCTAAAGCCATAAATAGCACAAATGAAGAAAATCTGGAATGGTTCTAGGACTACATTCTGTCCAGCTTGATGCCCTTTAGTATGCTTCAGCAAAGAAGCAAAGCCTAGTAGGTGATTTGGGTAGTCTGGGTCAAATTCCCATTCCCATTCTTTGTTTTCATATTGGTTCAGGAATCGCTGACAGGCAAGCCGAACATTTCTACAAACTTCTATTTCACCTTTAGCAACCTGATTAGCATACATAATGCCATCTAGGTAATTCATCTTATCCTTTTACACCTCTTAAAAATTTGGATACTGCTGAGTTATCATCAGTATTGCCTTCTGTCTTATTCAATCTACCTCTAGGGGTTAGCCCTAGTTCATTCATTAATTGTATTACTAGCTTCAGGCAGTTGTTCCTGATTGATATGATTGGATTTGGAGCAAGTGTCTTTCCATCATTTGTTGATATAACTAAATCGCTACCAACTAGCTGGATGTTACATGAAACATACATATCGATCTGATCTGCCAGCATAGCCAAAGTATGCTTGTCCTGATCTGAGCCAATGCCATAGACATCGTAAAGATAGTTTGCAGTTTCATTTACAAAAGTTGTTTTATTCCAACTAAGGGGATTGCTCATCCACTCAGCTTCAGGTATTCTTTTTTTAACTGATTCAGGCAAAGCAATAGCACTATGTTCTGCTTTTGTGCCATGCACTAGATGGAGTTCAATTGGAAGTTTATTCATGGTTGTAGTTTACAAGCAACACCCCCCTATTGGCAACCCATTTTTCGCTTGATTGTTAGTCACCTTGCTTCTTGAACTGCCCGAAAAAGTTTAAGTTTATCCTCAATATCTTTCTAGAAGGCTTGCCAAGGGTCGCTATCACTCGCCAGAGAAGCCAAAATATATTTGTAGTCCCCTATGATGTAATCCTTGATTGGATCGCTGTAGTGCCTGTATATGCCCTGTTGTTCAAGTGCTGTCTTATGGCTATGGTGTTCTGGGCATAGGGATTGGAATAGATTATTAGTAAATGCTTCCTTACCTATTGCCTTCCATGCAAACACATGGTCTATATGCATAGCACTACCTATGCGACCCTCAGATAAACAGGCTTGGCATAGTGGCTGTATAGACAGTTGAGTTTGTCGCTTCTGTTTCCAAAATGCTGATTGATACATTGAGTTAAATTGTTTTCTATCCTCAGTATCTATCCACTCTCTACCACCATGCATAGTGCAGTATGAGTTCAGTTTGCTCTTGGTGTTCTTGCATCCAAGGCTTGCACACTTGGTATAGGTTGGTAATGATGGCATTGTGGTGTTAATGCGACACTTATTTATCCCACTCACTAAACTGGGTTTCAAACTCTATGATTGGATATGCCAATGCTTCTTTCATCCAATCTACATATTGATGCAGATTATCAATTGATTCATCTACTGCTGATGTTGTTGTGAATCCACAGGGTTTACCCTGAGTGTTATAAAAGACTTCAGCCAATGCGAATACTGGTTCACCTTCTTCTAAATACTTAACTATTCGGATATTCCAAGTCATTTTAGGAATGTTAATTTGTAGATTGTGCTATCTAAAAGTGTCATTACTGCATCTATTTCATTTTGGATGTTGGAATAATCAGATATAGCATCACGATTAGCAATAACATAATCCCTAATGGATGTTAGGTATTCCAATGGTTCTGCTGATGGATTGCCAAACATAGGTGGGTAATTATCGATAATTTGCCCTGTGCATCCTTGCCATGCTTCTGCTATGGTATCTGCCCCATCAATAATGCTCTCATAGTATTTTTGAAGGGCTTTATGAACAGAATAAGATTTGGTCTGCAAATGCATAAAATGGACAATAGTGCCAGAGTGCATCAATGTGCCAATAAATTCACCCACGATATTCTTATTCATTGCTGATTCTTCCTTATATCCTGAAGCAAATGCGGCTTGTGCTACTTGAATAGCTTTGGCTTTGGTGGCAAATGGTCCGGAAGATCCCCAAAACCAGCCTTTGTCTGTGTGTCTGAATGGCATTAAGCTATTTTACTACAAGTTTTGCAGATAAATCTTTCATTTAATCCATTGTTATAGATCAAGAAATACCCTTCGCTAGTTTTATGCTTATATTTACAGATTGAACAAACCCTTAAACTATGTACTAGCAATTTCTGGATGTATTTATTTATTTCAAGCATGGTTTCATAAAAAAGATGTATTATTTCAAGAACTTAATCCAACTGGAACAGTTATGGCAAATGAACCTATAAGCAATGTCCTATGTCAAGAAGCGATTAATGCATTTGCCCTTCAAGGGTCTAAATTATTAGCCGCTAAATCCCTGAATCTTAATCCTAGCACATTTACATCTAGGTATAACAATGGGATTGCTAGGGGTCTAGAGCCTACTGTAAAAATGGTTAAACCAGAAGAACCTGATCTATATCAAAAGCTATTAGAAGCCAAAGATAAGATTAGACAGCTTGAATCTTCAATATCTACACAAAAAAGGGAAGAACTTAATGAAAAGTACATTAAGAAAATTATCCTTAATATGGCAGATGCGAAACCAAAAATCCCAAATTGGTTGGTCAAACCCAAGAAAGGCAAAACTGTTGCTGGTGTACCTAGTTTGTTTGCTAGTGATTGGCATTGGGGTGAAGTTGTTGATCCTGACCAAATTAATGGGGTTAATGATTTCAATGTAGCAATAGCCCAAGATAGAGCAAAAGTAATGGTTGAAAAGACTATTGATTTGCTAAAGAATCACATTGCCCATTCAGATTATCCGGGGATTGTATTTATCCTAGGCGGCGATATGGTGTCTGGTGACATCCATGAAGAACTAATGGCTACCAATGCAATGGAGATCATGCCAACAGTTGTAGATTTGTTTGGAGTATTGATTTGGTGTATTGAAACATTAGCCAATGAGTTTGGAAATGTCTTTATCCCTTGTGTATCAGGTAATCATGGTAGAAATACCCATAAGATTCGCAATAAAGGCAGAAACTTCACATCATTTGATTGGTTGCTATATCAGTTCTTAGATAAGCACTTTGAAAATGATTCAAGGATTACATTCTTAATTCCAGATGGATCAGATGCTTATTACAGCATTTATGGGCATAAATACCTATTAACTCATGGAGATCAGTTCAGGGGTGGAGATGGAGTTATTGGAGCAATCGGACCGATCATTAGGGGGGATCATCGAAAACGATCAAGAAACTCACAAATTGAAATGGAATACGACACTATGCTACTAGGGCATTGGCATCAGCTTATTCAATTGGAGAGACTGATTGTTAATGGTAGCTTGAAAGGCTACGATGAATATGCATATAGCAACAACTTTGGCTTTGAACCACCTAGGCAAGCATTATGGCTTACCCATCCTGAACATGGTTTAACTTTTTCTATGCCAGTTTATGTAGATAGAAAGAGACAGGCTAAATCTAAAGAATGGATTAGCTGGAAATGAAGCTAACACCAACCATTCTTAGAAATATCTATGCAATGCTGTATTGTTGCGAACCATTTTCAAAATGGAAACTTCCATTGCCAGAAGAAGTTAAATTCATAGTTGACTATGACCCTGAAACAATGGGTACTTATTGTTACGATGAAGGGGATGAGCATGAGCATACGATTACCATTTCTGCATCTAGATGCGGGTTTTTGGAGACAGTAATTAAAACTATAGCGCATGAGATGATCCATGCTTCTAGGTCTGGTACTGTTTCTGATGCATGGTTAAAGCATGATGCATCATTTAGGAGAAAAGCTCACCAAATTGGTGTTTCTTGCGGGTTTGATCCACTAGAATTGTAAAGTTACTAGACAGTTTAAAAATATGTTAGTAACAAAATGTAACTTATAGGTATATATTTTCTATATACATTGATACCTATATGTATAAAAATCAGCAAAAAATGTACATATTGTCGGTATTTATAAAGTTTTGCCGACTAATTGTAAAGCTGTAGACAAAAAGTATACATATCAACAGAGTTGTAGACATTTTTGTAAAGTTTTGGCAAGTAATTGTAAAGTTGTAGACAAAGCATTGTAAAGTTATTGACCCATAAATAAGCCCTTAACCCCCATAAGGACTTATTAATGAGTCATTTTTAAGCTATTAGCTATAATTGATTGTCTGCCCATGCCTTCTGGTCTATGCAGTTTTACATTGGCTGTCTGTAAATCCATGCACACTTTGGGCAGACTTTTTATTACAAAATGCCCCGTTCGGGAATATTTCTGTAATTTACGCTACTTTTTCCTACATTCTTCCCATTCGGGAAACTTTTTATTACATAGGTTACCTTATTTAAAAACGCTTGTAAGTGCATGAAATTTCAATAAAAAATCATGCACATTTAATGATTGCTTGAATATGGCTTTACTTGCTCTTGGTTATAAATTCTAAGCAGTTGGTTCTCATTAGCCATATTGCAGATATGATCCACGATATGCTGTAGCAAATCCATTTCTGTTCTGGTCATGGGTTTGCCTACAAATAGGTCATTCAGATGTTCAATAATCTCATTGATTTCATCTCCACCCACAACATAGTTTGCTTTGCCACCAGTAGAAGTTTTAATTGGTTTATTGTTCATTTCTTTGTCCATCCTTCCACAATTTCTAATGATTGTTTTGTAAGCATCAATTTATCTTTCAACGCCTCAATTTCGGCTTGTTGCTGGCGTAGCATGGTGGCGGCTTCTTTGTTTATGCCTACAATCGGAGCATCAAACTCAATGCAATCAGCTAGTTCATTTGCGTTCATTTTTGTCCCTTTCTTAATTTGTCAAATTTGATAACACACCACCAATAGATAGTCCAGTAGCAGTGTTTTAATCTATTCATTTCTCTTGTGCCTTTCTTAGTATTGCTGTTCAGCCATATGGCAAAAAATTCCACACTCTATCGCTTGCTCCTTAGGATAATCTCCAGCACCCATAGGTAATTCTGTAAGCCAAATGCGTTCACCTTTGTGTTTAAGAATCTTTGCTCCAATTGTTTTTTCAAGGTTTGCCATGCGTTCAAACTGCTTAGGAAAATCATGGCGAATCTTATTCCAATAACCTAAACCGCCTTTTACGCACCCAATGCAGTTGTTATTGTGATAACCTAATTTATACATGGCTGGCAATTCAATACCAGCGTTTTGTAACATAGCTAAACAATCAATTTTTTTTAGACCTTTATCAATCAAAATTGACCATAACTTTACATCATTGTTTGCATCAATAAACCTATCAACTCGGTCTTGTTCTTCTGCCGTATATCCAAATACCTGTATGTCATTAGGCTTTTGAAATTCTTTACGCATATCTTTTTTAAGAAAAGTTGTACAAGGCGCACCAGCTACTCCAACAATATATTTTCGCTTTGTAAAAACTTCGTAAATGCTTCCATTGTATTTTTCGTTTTGTATAACTTTAATTGGTTGCCCAAACCATTTTTCACAATCTTTCATAAAACGCAAATTATCAGGATGTTCTTCTTTTATATGGCAATAAACAATTTCTACTGGTGTTTTGCTTTCAGAAATTGCCAATTTAGTAGCTACTGCGCTTGCCGCACCACAAGAAAACCAGCTAATTGTTCTCATTTCTCTTGGGCCTTTCTTAGTATTGCTTTAGCAAAATCATACAAATCTTCATCTGTAGGTTTTTCAGCAACATCCATAATTAAATTATCTATTTCCTCATCTGTTAGTTCTTTTTTATAAGAAACATATTCCCCAGCCATGTGACTAGCAGTTCTATCAAACTGCATTATTTCCTCATCTGTTAGTTCTGCTTTACACAAGTCTTTTACTGGATGGGTGTAATACTCAAAAGCCCAGCCTTTATGGGTGTACCTATCTTCTTTTCGGCAAATATCAGATACGCATTTAGGCTCAAAGCCATCTCTAGCGGTAGCAGTTTGTGATTGATATATACGGACTTCACCAGTTTTTAAACAAATAGCCTTAACTGGTTTGCATAAATTGCCCAATTCTTCACGGCTATGTTTTTCGTTTTCTGATTTTGTAACCCATTCAAGGTTGCTTACATGGTTATTGGTTTTATCGCCATCTTTGTGATTAACTTCCATATCCTCAATGGGAATACCCAAAAACGCACCAGCCACTACTCGATGAACAGAAGTTTGCCGTCTTTTGCCAAAACTCCACAAATCTGCTTTTACATAGCCAGCACCCATAAGACTTTTAGCCAAAATCCTGCCTGACTTTACATTCCTAATATCGCCAGCATTTGAAACTTCATACTGACCTTCAAATCCTATTATTGACATCCACGCTACTGGCTTATTTGACATTTAGTATTCCTCTTTCAAAAAGTTCACCAATGGTTTTTCTATGGGCTTCTTCCCACATCTCAATCCTTTGGGATTTGTTGAGTTTCGATCCTTGGTCGATTTCCTCATGGCACTTAAAGCACAAGGTCGCAATCCTATAATCATGGGCTTTAAGTCCTCTACCTTTGCCATCTCTAAGCTGATTTGAATGGGCGGCAACAATAGTTCCATCCTCTACCCCACATAACTGACAGGGAATATCTTTGATTGATTTAAGCAGTTTTGCATTTCTGTACATTATTTGGTTGCTAAAAGATAAGCACCATAATTGGCAAAACAATATCCAGCATACATACAAGCCAGACCAATATCACCTTTGATTGCCATGTCAACAGAAATGTAAAAGTAGATTAAACCAGTAACAATTATCAGCCAAGAACTCATTTAAGATTAATCCATATAGAAAAGAAAACGATAGCGAAAATAAGGATACCAAAATAATAAGGTATATCACCCATTTACATACTCTTATCAATAGCACGATTATTTGCACTTTCTGTCCTATAGATTTCAATAGCCAATTGTGCTGATAACAACTTCCATTTTAATTCTTCTTCTAGTGCTACAGCTTCTTTTAAGCCATTTAGCAATGCTATATAGTCTGGATGCTTATAGGCATCTACTTCTTTACCAGCCATAGTTGTGGCTTCTGATTCAGACATAAGCATACTTTTTTTTGATCTAAGAAAATTCTCGATATAGACCCGGTTAGCCTTGGACTGGGCAAAATCTACTGATTTGTCATAAATAAATCGTCTTGCTTTGTTTGCTGATTCTTCTGTATTTTCCATAATCTTGTTATTTCATCCTGTAGTTTTATTGCTGATTCACCACCACGCTTTTCCCAGACTAATGCTATTTGCTTCCTTCTGTCCTTTAAAGACCATCTGAGTAGTTCTCTTGCTTCACATTCTGATCGCCATGCTTCTGACTTCTTAAATTCAGACATCTATAGATTACTCCATCACTCCAAGATTGGTCAATTTTAGCTTCTTCATACAATCTAATGATTTTTTCTGGATAAACCAATATGGGTCTTTCGCTACCCCTAAAGCAAAATGCATAAATCAATGGGGCTTTTTTACTACTAAACCATTCGCCAAATTCAGGTAACAATTTATATTCTGATTGCTTAAAGTTATCTGTCCCTTTGACATTGACCACAAAAGTGCCATTGTTGGTATTAATTACATAATCTGGAATATTGCGAATATATGGATTTAATCTAAAGAAATTAGGAATATTGGCTTTATGCTCATCAAATCCTAATCTAGTCAAATGGAAGCCTTTAGATTCACAATAGGCTTCAAATAGTTCTTCACCAGCATTAGTGCCTTGTATTCTTTCTGAATAGGAATGGTTGCCAGTATTCATATTAATCAAATAGTCCTTTGTGAAAATTTACATTTAGATCAATACATTCATACTTTTTATTCTGCCCTTTTGGATAAGGAAATACTTTCATTTTCATATCTTTAAACATATTGGCTTTTTCATGCTTATTGCCATGCAAAAAAATGTACCTATGAGTTGGTAACAAATCTTGTATTTCTACAATCTTTCCTTTTGTATCTAGACCCCTTCTAATGTCAAAACTAGAACCATCCTCAAAAATGTATCTTTTCTTAGGTGTACTTTCACCAGTATATATCCAGTTTGTTGCTTGGTATATATATCCATGATGATTCTGATTTGGGTCTGCATAAGATACTAATGCACATGGAGAAGGCAATTGTTTGATGCATTGGGCTACAAAAAAGCTCAATAAGTTCTTTACATCATTTTCATTAACTACCAGCCTGTTTAGCTCCAATGTTTTAACTTTCATTTCATTGAAAATACATTTCCCATCGTTATAGTTGTAATTTGGTGGGCAACCAAAAGTACATACACCTATAATTTTTTCATTGTGAACCAAACCATAAGCATAAAAAACACTACAAGTTCTTTTGGCATAGTGCTTCTTTAAAAGCCATTCTTGATGTTCACCATTTTGCAATGGGACTACTTTGTAGTCTTTCATATTGTTGCTTTTCTTGTAAATTGTTTTATCTTGTTTAATGCTTCTTCTTTTAATTTAACATCATTTTGTAATTCTATTTCTGTCTTTTGATGAGTTATTGTTTGGGAAGGCTTTACAGGGATTCTGCCAGCTTGTTTGCAAAGATCAGCAAATGCCATTGGAGTTGTTACAAAACCCTTTGGATCAAGGTTTTTAAGGGCAAAATCCAGTATTGGTCTGTATGTCAAATAATTACCAATCATTTCCTTCCAGACATCCATCACAGCAGATACATTCATATCACCCCAATGGTTTGTAATCTTAGAGCCATAAATTATGGAAAACATCTTAAAAACATATCTAATTCCATCTTCCTTGGTGCAAAAGTCGGATTCTTTATATTCCATTATTTTGCCCCTTCAATTTGTGCCCAGAAATTGCTCATTTTGTTTTGTTGATTTCCAAGTTGTTTGTCTTTTATCCAATCAGCTTTGAAACCAACCCAACCCCTTTCACAGCAGACTTCTAATGCTTTTACTAGGGTCATATCAGCTTTATCAGCTTCCCTTTGTAAGCCCTTTAAAGCTGTTTCTGTTAATGGTTTCTTTTGGGTCTTTCTTAATTTCAAATAATCTTTCCAAACAACAATATTCATTCCTTCAGGAATGGGTATGTCTTTATTCTTCTCTTCTTTTATCTTCTCTTCTCTTCTCTTCTCTTCTATATGGCAATTGCTTGGCACTTGCTTACCAATTGCTTTAGCTATGCCACCTTTTTTGCCATTTTCTGCCTTTTTAAGCCTTTCAATGTCCTTTTCTGTTCTAAGGGAATGTAGCTTTTCATTGATAAGCACACCATCAATTAGGACAAAACAGCCTGATAGCACTTGCCAAGCATCTGTCATAACATCCACCGGACAGCCACAAATATCAGCCAATTCGCCAATATCATTCGGTATTGAACCCTCAACCCAGCACTCATCAAGAAGTTCTCTATATAAACCTCTTTCAATATATGACATTCTTTGGATTTTGCGGTTTGCTCTCCAATCCTGCCAAAACCATTTGTAATAAGGAAGTGTTCTATCAAGCATTTTCAACTCCAAACGCTTTTCTAGCTGTCATACCCTTTTTATATAAAGATTTCAAGGTTTTTTGATCTTCCATTTGACAAGTATTTAAAACAGATTCATAGGTGTAATTAAGTAATCCCCCTATAAATATAGCTAACATTCTTCTTTTTTCCATAGGGATATAAGAACACATCATTTTTAGAGCATCTACAGAATGATGGAATTCAGTATGACAATCTTCACATAAAACCGCTAATTGAGAATTATGATATTGCCAAGGTTCTAAATATTTAAAGTATTCTTTGTGATGAACATGAAGATTTAATTCTTTGTTTCCACATATTTCACAAGCAAATTCTTTTAATTGCATAGCTTCCAGCCGCTTTTTTTGCCACCTTGGGTCTTGCAATTTTTCCCAATAAGTCTTTTTCATAAAAACCCCAATAAAAAAGCCCTAGACAGCAATCTCATCCTTTTTTAAGGGATGTTGGTGGACACCGGGTAGGTGCAGATTGCTGACTAAGGCTTACCCTAATATCGCCACCAAGCGATAACTCTATTTTACTACTAAAACTCAAATTCCTTGTAATCATATCTTCCATTGTCTTTTTTGAACCATCCAAAGACGATAATTCGCCATCCAGCTTCCAACAATAGGGGTAAATACTCAGATTCCTCTATTTTTTTAATCCTTGATGAAATATTGGACTTCGATGTTATCTGGACACCTAATGTTTCGCCTGACCCAATAGCCAATATATCGAATATGCCAAATAGGTCTTTTTTTCTTTTGGTGAAAGCATTGTAACTTTCTACGATGTCGCATTGGTATCCCCTGTCTTTGAGAAGTGCAACTGTACGCTGGTTTAGGCTAGTCATTCAGCAATCATACCAAATTTCCCGATCAGTAACTTTTTGCTTATTTGGGCAATATTTTGACTATTTATTCCCGATGGGGAAAGTTTTGTTTTATGTCATATATAGGGTTTATACCTAAAACTATTTTTCATTTTCTTGACCTAAGTCAAGTTTTTAATCAAAATCCAGTATTAAAGTTATTACATCAACAACCGAAAGGAATTACAAATGAAACTCGAAAACATCTACCTTCAAGCAAAATTTTACAACCCACGCATTAAAGCTACTGTTTCTGGTGCTTGGATTGCTGAATTTGACAATGGTCAAACAATGCCTATTTGTGGCGAATTTGAAGCATCCACAAAAGAACAGGCTTGCCAAATTCTTTGTGAAAGAATGGAAGGTTAATTAAATGCCCTTTGGGGCAACCCTACAAAACCTACAAAACAGGACAAGATATGCAAAACCCATTAACACCAGATCAACAAGCCAGACTTAAAAAGGCTTCTAGCAGATTGACTACCGAAAATTTTAGTAAGCTGTCTTTAGCTGAAACAAACAAAGTAGCCAATCGCATCAATCAAGTATTACTACAGTTGCATCAAGAATCACCATTTGCTTTTATTACTACTGCCTACATTGATGAAAAGAATAAAGTTGCTTTTCAAGATAAAAGAACTGTTGGCATCCCTTTCTCACAATATGCATATAGGAAATAATATGAATAAGACTGACATTATTGGAATAATTCTTTTAGGTTTAATCCTTGGTGCAATGTTTGGATGGGGGTTCTAATTATGGGTATGCATATTGAAGATCGCTACTATGAGCCAGAAGATCCAGATGATGAGGATTTTGATGAGCAAGTAGCTGAATTGCTCAATGGTGATTACAGCCCAGACCTACCAGAAAATATCCAAGGTGCAATTATGGATGATGCACTTTATGGTAAGCATTGGGATTCTTTGGTTGAAGCACTCCAAAAGAATGAGAAAGAAAAAATTGGATTAATTGTTTCAACTTGTATATACGAATACTGGGAAAACTCAGCACAAAAGGCTTGCCAATGAACAAATATAAAGAACTCAGAACCATAGATGTATCTGCTGAAACAAAAAAGAAAGGAAGATTTACATATCTTTCTTGGGTTTATTCTGTTGATACTTTGTTACAACATGATCCAGAAGCAAACTGGTTTTATACAGAACCAATTGAATATAGTGGCACTTTAATGGTTGGTTGTTCTGTTACTGCTTTTGGCAAAACAATGACAGAATGGTTGCCAGTTATAGATGGTGCAAATAAAGCAATCACTAATCCAAATGCAATGCAAGTAAATTCAGCAATGAAAAGATGTTTGGTAAAGTGTATTGCCATCTGTACTGGAATTGGATTATCCTTGTATGCAGGGGATGAGTTCTGGGATGAACCAGAAGAATCGCCAACTGACAAGATTATTGCCCAATTGGAAAACTGTAAGACAGCAGATGAACTTAAAACTGTCTTTGGGTTGGCATGGGCTGAAGCTAAAACTAAGAAACAAAAAGAGCAAATCCAGCCAACTTATGAAAAGAAAAAGGCAGAACTCAATGCGACTAGCCCAAGAACAACCTGATAATGTTTGTTTTGATTGTGGGACTAAATGGGGGCAAGAGAAACCCAGATACCATGATTACAGAGTTTGGCTAGATACTTGTGATGTATGCAAAAAACTAACAGCAGTAGTAGATGCATCAGAATATAAATATTTAAAAGAAGGTTGGGATGGAACAAAAGTTTTGTGTTAGCTGTCAAGTAGTAAGAGATGCAAAAGGCTTTAAATTAGTATTAAGAAACAAAACAAAAGTATGGAAATGTTCAGTATGTTTAATAAGGCAATCCAATCAACACTATAGGAGTAAAAATGGAAAATAAAGATTATATTTATACACCAGCAAGTACAGACATCACTATTCGCTGGAAGAAGATTTATGGTTATGTTCCAGCAAGTGAACAAGAATTCTATAAAAAGAAATGGGCTGATTTTAAAGCATTATTCAATAGGACAATTGATGATTCTGATGCTATATTTATAGACCCAAAGATTAAACAGCTTTGGAGAAAACAAAAGGTATGAATCCATTTGCTAAAGAAGAATTTGATAAGATACCTAAAGCTGTATTTGCCCCAGAAGAATTTTTTGAAATGGGATGGATGGCGGCAATCAATACTCTTTCCAAAGAATTTATGACTAAATGGGAAAAGTCTGAATTGGATGATGTTCAACTAATTCAAATGCGACCTACAGACCAGATGCCAGACGATGAAACCGAATAAGGAAATTATGAGAACTAAAGATTATTCAGAATTGTATTTAGATACCCAATTAGCCATCAAGAATTGTCATTTGTTTTGCTTAAAAAGTGATTGGGTTTCAGCAGGGAAAGCGGCAGAATCAGCATCTATTTATGCAAAACAACTACAGGAAACTATAAAACAATATGACCACATTCACGACAGAAGATAGGCTTAATGCTTTAGAGCCAATCCCATTTGCAGGAATGGTAGATTTAGCAATTTCTCAGGGAACTGAAGAATGGCGAAAACTTAGGCTAGGCAAAGTAACTGCAAGTAGGGTTGCTGATGTTATGTCTAAGATTAAGTCTGGGGAATCTGCTGGTCGTAAGAACTACAAAATGGATTTGGTAGTTGAAAGGCTCACAAACATACCTACAAGCAGTTTTAGCAATTCGGCTATGGCTTGGGGTACAGAAACCGAACCACTTGCTAGGATGGCTTATGAAGCCTTTAAAGGGGTGTTTGTAAATCAGGTTGCTTTTGTTGAGCATCCAACTATTGAATGGTTTGGTTGTAGCCCAGATGGAACAATTGAAGATGGGTTAATTGAGATTAAATGTCCCAATACCTCTACTCATATAGATTATTTGCTGGCTGAAGTGCCACCATCAAAATATATCCCACAAATGCAAACCCAAATGGCTTGTACAGGGGCAAAATGGTGCGATTTTGTATCATTTGATCCTAGGCTACCTTCTGAGTTGCAGTTGTTTGTAGTGCGATTGGATAGGGATGAAGCATATATCCATGACATAGAAGTAGAAGTTCAGCAGTTTTTAGAAGAAGTTAAACAAATTTATTTACAATTGAAAGCGAGAAATAATGGGAATTAAATATGACTGTATCGTCAAAAATGGCACATATACTGACAAAAATGGTGCTGAAAAAAATAGATGGCAAAAGATTGGTGTTTGTGTCGATACCAAACAAGGTGGTCTAGCTATCAAACTAGAAGCTATCCCAGTTACTTGGGATGGATGGATTTCTCTAGCAGAGCCAAAGCCAAAAGAAAATGCACCAGTCACATCAAGCAGTTTGGCTGATATGGATTCGGATGTGCCTTTTTAAGGTCTATTAGTAGATAGGACTAAACTTCACGATTCTGCGACAGCCCAGAATAAACCTATCAGGCTGTCAATACTTTTTTAGCCTGTTCAATTTTTAGGATTCGATCATCTAAACCATTGAACCCACCATTGATTCGCTTTGTCATTTCTTTGGTAGCTTCATAGTTGTTTTGGTCTGCTAGGTCATTCAGACCTTTCTTATTCCAAAACCAACCAGCAGACATAGATGCATAAGGCATTTCCAATAGCATATCTGGATCGCTGATTAAATCAATATTAAGGGCATTAGATAGGGTCTTATACAAGTCTTTGCCAGTACATTGAATGATCCCCCTGCCCCTATACTTCCAGCCATCCCCTGATTCTTCATCGCCATTGCCCATGCGATTGGCATAGACCTTATTGGCAATCATATCTGGGTGATTGGCATATTTATCAGCTATTTCATTTGTAGGGAATCTTGATCCCCAGACTGACTTTAAGCCATTGGCTGAATAATGCAAATTCTCTTGTAGCACTTTGAATGAATTAGATTCATGCATACATTGACCAAGAAATGCAGACTGCCGATTTACATTGTTAATGGAATATCTATCACAAGTCTTTTGAAGCCAAGGCAACCAATCAGGGTTTATACCTAGTTTTGCTAATTGCTCAGATGTCATTTAATTGTCATTTGCTGATTAATCCAATCTTGCAAACTAATTAGTTGCTGAGTCGCTTCAGCGCATTGTCCAGCAAGTAAGTTGTAGGTGGTGATTGCATCAATACCGCTGGTGGTGCTGGAAATTGTGGGCAACTTGCTGGTATTGGGCTGGCGCACCCCTGAAGCATAATAATTGCGTAAAAGAGTGAGTTTCGCATCATATTCCTTCTCTATAGATTTTGTTACTAATTCATGCTGTTTTTGGATTGATTCTACTTTTGCTTCTTGGGTCTTGGCTTGAATTTCAACCGACTTTTTATATTCAATATATCGTGAATAACCCATCCAATAGCCAGAGCCAAAAAGGATAAGGCATAAACCACCAAGAAGTGATACTTTGACATAATCGATCATTGGTTATCCAAGGGTTTGTTGGTCAAGAACCTCAATATTGCCACAATAATCCCTATGAGGATATAGCCATAGCCATAATATTTAGGGTCAATAAAGTTTTGAATATATGAAAAGTTATCGAATAAAGCACCAAATATTACTAAGGCAAATGAGAACCAAAGAGTTTTTGATTTATATCTAGGTTTCATTTCCAATGTGCCATAATAACTTCAACCATTTTAGAACCTAGCCATAATAAAGTGGCACTCATTAGACCAATTAAAGTCTTATCAATAACGGCTTGCCTGAACTTTGCCCTTCTAACTTGCTCTTGAATGGCTAATCGAACCCACTCTACTTCCTCATCTGATAAAGGATGAGATTCCACCGATTCATTGATAACCTCTTTTAAAAGGGCTACAAGTTCTTCTTTACTGATAGATTCCATGATTCACTCAGGTTGGTAGGGTTGGTTCGATTACAGGGTCAATAATCGGTGTTTCGGGTGTAATTACTGTATCTGTAGAGAACTCAGATTGCACTAATGGGTCTGGTGCTCCTTCTGACCACGGAAGTGAAGGATTCACCACACTAGGTGTGTACTGCGCTGTAATCCAAGCCGTAATCTTGTCTGTGTACTCTGACCACATCCAACTTGGGGTATAGGTTTGTACCCATCCCATAACTTGCTCTAGAGTGAGTTGGTCATAAGGTGTAGCGGATTGTGGGTCGCTAGTAGGTACATCTGTAGAGCCTTGCATAGCTGTTGAGAATTTCTCATCTGCGCCCAAATAGTTCCAATAAACCCTAAAAACATACAGGGGTACGCCTTCTTTTAAGGGATAGGCTTCCATGCCTGTGATTGTGGTGGTGAATGTAATAGTCATTATTTATCCTACTTTCCAGTTTACAGAATCGCTATATACAGGGGTCGCTACCGCCCCGCCTGTTACTACTGTTGCGCCAAATACAGGGGCTAGAGCATCCGTTACAAATGCCCTTGCACCTACTCCACTTGTTGAAGCAGAAGGTAGAGTAGCTACTGTGTAGTTTGTTCCTACAATGACACCAAAAGTCTTTGTCAGCGTTGTAGAGCTATTACCTATTACTGTAGTGTTAGAACCTAGTCCTACTGCTTGATAGCCAATGACCATTTCATTGGTGTTGTTGTTGGCAGAGCCTACTGTTTGATAGCCGATGTAGGTGTTGTTTGAGCCTGTGGTGTTAGCGTTAGCTGAAGAATTACCTGTTCCAGATTGATAACCTATAGCGGTGTTATTACCGCCCGATGTAGTTGCGTTTAAAGAAGTTGAGCCGTAAGCCGTGTTATTTGCCGCAGTGCTTGCTATTAAAGAAGCATATCCTACAGCGGTGCTGTTATTAACAGAAACGCTTGCACCTAAATTGCCGTTACCAATTGCTACATTATTGCTTCCAGTAGTATTAGAACCTAATGTTGCAACGCTTGTATTAGAAATAGAACCAATAGCAATATTATTATTGCCAGTTGTATTAACATTTCCAGCTGCATACCCTACAAATGTACCTCTTGCACCTGTAGTGTTTGCAAGTCCCCATGTACCATCTCCTGAGACTTTAATATAGGAATTTGCTCCTTGTGTTCCAGTTTTAAATACCAATGCATTACTTGTTGAATCGTAAGAAACAGTGACTCCCGATACAGTTTGTCCTGTTAACCCAGGTTTGCTAGGTGGACCTGACAAATGATTAATTCCGTCTTGCAGTGCTTGCATGAAACTGCCTAACGTATAGTCATTAGAAGGGGGAACTGTGACTGTTCCCTGGACACTTCCTACGAGAACTACAAACTTATTGTTAGTCGAATTAACAGAAAATGAGTTATTGACGTTGACCCCAATATCACCCCCTGTCATCGTGGCCGGTGTAGACTGTAATCCCCTGGTTGCAACGGTTGTTGGAGTGACCGTATAGTTGATTGAGTTTCCATTGGCATCAGCTGATGCAAGTCCCAACTCAGTCTGTGCCCAAGGACTGGGATTACTGATAGAAATACTTGAATTGTCGCCAGTCGTCCCTGATGAGAAATTAAAGCGTTGATTCACACTGTCATATGCAACAGTTATACCGTAACGTTGGTCTGCTGGGTCCATGATATAAGCACCCTCAGCGGACGCGCTGACGCTTAAACTTGTTGAAGTTGAGCTTTGTGTTAAAGAACCTGTAGACAATCCAAAGAGTGTATTTGCAACTGGTGCACCATTAACAATAGCGCCATTAATAGTTAATGATTGATTGGAGTTCATCGGATTGAAGTTAAACTGTTGAGCTACTGGGTCATAGCTACAAGTCACAGCCGATGAAAATGTTCCACTGCCTGTTGTAATCGACACTAGACTAGGCGCCATTGGAGGAGCAGTCTTATTGGTAACCGGATTGACATTTTCGAACGAAATTGAAGTACCGTTTGAATTGGCCACCGCAAAGAGACCAAGCGAGCCAAAGGGCAATGGATTAACTGGTGTTGTTGCACCTGGTACCAATCCAGTGTTCAAATAATCAACAAAATGTTGAATCGTATCAGATGCTTGTGAAGGCACTGTAATAGTTGAGATTCCAGCGCTTGTTGTAATATTTACAGTGCTTGAGCTAGTACCTACAAAGCCAATTTCATTGACTTGAGTTGAGGCCGATGTGAACTGTATTGCACCTGCAACTGCAACGGGAGGTGTTGTGTTTGTTACGCTTTGAACGCTTACGTTTGTTGGCAAGGGCGTTCCATTAGAACTTGAATTTATGCTTGAGAATGAAATAGAGGTACCGTCTTGTCCCAATACTGCAACTAAGCCAGGTGCCCCATTTGCACTTAACCCATTGGCACCATTCAAATACGACACCAAAGCTTGTGAGCCTTGCTGTGACTGTTGGGGAACAACGAAAGAGAGTTGTTGCGCCGCTGCAGCACCATTCGCTGGTATGGTAATGTTGAATTGTGTCGAATTATTCACTGAGTCAAGATTAACTCCTGGCACTGATATCGCAGTCGATGAATAGGTTGTAGTGGCGGCAGTTCCAATACCGTTTGCCAACGTCACTTGAGAAGGAATAGGCGTTGCACTAGAAGTACTACCAAAATTAATGGTTGATCCGTCCAGTCCCACAGAAGCAACAAGGTTTGTTGGAAGAATTGAAGTACCCCCAGTTGATGTCAAGGTATTTCCAGTATTTAAATAATTCACCAACTGTGATGTTGTGGTGATATTGAGTGGAGTGCCAGAAGAATCGGTAGTTGGAATCGTGATCTGGCTAACCGAGCTTGGAGCAGAACCGGATGTAATATTAAGCGTAAAGGGACCACTTGTGGTCAGTCCGCCTGTAAAGTTAATTCCACCAACCGAGACAACCCTTGATGTGTAAGTTGCTGAAGTTGTCCCATTTGTTGTTGTTAAACTTGCATAAGTTGGAGACTCAGTGGCTGCTTGCATAGGATCTGTATTGCTTGACACAAATTTAACTGCAGTTGGTTTACCACTAGCATCTAGTGGACCAGATGCAACAGCGGTGAATCCTGCTAATTGAGGTGTGGGTGTACCGGTTCCTGCTGTGTTGCCGTAGTTAACGTAGTTAATGAGTCCTTGCAAGTCGGTGACCTGTGCGGTTGAAGGTATTGATAGTGGCTCAACTCCGCCGTTATTTGGCAATGTGAGCTTCAAAGTCATTGATTGCCCTGCTAATCCAGAAAAGTTAATTCCACCAATAGTCGCGTTTGACGCTGGTGTGTTTGCAGCTGCGGCCTGAAGCTGTGAATTGATATTGTTCACAACAGTTTGGTAGGTCTCGTTTCCACTCCCCAAATTGAGGGGTATGTTTTGCATTGAGGAGCCAGAGCCTGAACCATTTTGTAGCTCTAAATTAACAGAACTGTTATTGGTTCCTGAAAAATCAAAATATTTTTGTGAACCAAATGTTTGATTGATCCTGTTGGTCAACTCAGTTGCTATA
>Ga0118677_10006294_pt1 | contig 20197 bp, 17 predicted proteins | sample AliMusrvi5mmetaG_FD_86154 | JGI IMG/M metagenome (GOLD analysis project Ga0118677, IMG submission 86154)
CCTTCCAGGGTGAGCCGACCGGGCTCGACCCGGCGATCGCCTGGGAGGTCGAGTCCAACTGCATCGAGCGCCTCACCTACCAGCAGCTGCTCACGTACGCGAGCACGACCGGTGAGCCGGGGACCAAGCTCGTCGGCGATCTCGCCACCGAGGTGCCGACCGCAGCCAACGGCGGCATCACGCAGGGCGGCAAGGTGTACACCTTCCACGTCAAGCAGGGTGTCAAGTTCGCACCGCCGGTGAGCCGCGACGTCACAGCGCAGGACTTCAAGTACAGCATCGAGCGCATGCTCAAGTCCCCGCTCGCGCCGGCGACCTACTTCTACACGGGCATCACCGGCGCCCAGGACTACATCGACGGCAAGGCAAAGGACGTCGCCGGGCTCAAGGTCGTCGATCCGTCGACCCTCCAGGTCACGCTGGACAAGCCGGACGTGTCGTTCCTGTACACGTTCACGCTCACGTTCACTTCGGCCATCCCCAAAGAGTGGGTCGCCAAGTGGGGCAAGCGCGTCGATCGCCATCCCCTCGGCACCGGGCCGTACATCATCCAGAAGTGGACGCCGGGCCAGGAGATCGTGGCCGTCAAGAACTCCAACTGGATCGGCCCCAACCAGTACGTCAATGAGTTCCACTTCGAGTTCTCCTCCAACCCGGGTACCGCGCTCCTCAAACTCGAGCGTGGTGAGGTCGACCTGCTCGGCGACTCCATCCCACCGGCAGACTACATCCGCACCAAGGCCGATCCGACGTGGGGAAAGTACGTCGTCTCGGCGCCGCAGATCAACTCCTACTACGTCTACCTCAACCACCTGGAGAAGCCGTTCGACAACCAGCAGGTGCGCCAGGCGATCAACTACGCGATCAACACCCAGAAGATCCAGAAGCTGCTCGCCGGCCAGGCCGTGGCAGCAAACCAGGTCTATCCCGACGGCATGCCGGGCTTTGAGGCAGGCAAGGCGTTCTATTCCTACGACCCGGCCAAGGCCAAGCAGATGCTCACCGCGGCAGGCTTCCCGAACGGCTTCTCGACCACGTTCTACACGCACAACGTGGACCCGTTCCCCAAGATCGCGCAGTCCATCCAGAACGACCTCGCGGCAGTCGGCATCAAGGCGAGCATCAAGCAGTACGACCGTGCCACCTACTGGAACATGGTCGGCCTCAAGGCCTCGCACTTCGGCATCGGGCTCACCGACTGGATCATGGACTACCCTGACCCGAGCGACTGGATCGGCCCGCTGTACACCAATCCGAGCGAGGGCAGCGCGAACCTCGCCTGGTACGACAACCCGCAGGTCAACCAGCTCTACGAGGCGTCCAAGAGCGAGCTCGACCCGGTGAAGCGCATCGACATGTACAAGCAGATGCAGGACATCATCATGAACGACGCGCCGCTGGTGCCGCTCTACCAGACGGTGCAAACGACCATGAAAGGCAAGGACACCGGCGGCTTCTACATCCAGCCGGTGTGGATCTTCGTCTTCCAGGAGTACTGGAAGACCAACGGTCAGTGAGAGTGCGCTAGACGCAGCTGGACAGCGCTGATCGGATACACGACGGGCGGGGCGGCCGCGAGGCCGCCCCGCCCGTTTCGTTGCGGTGAGCGCCGCCAGAGCTTGGCGCGGACGGCGCCGCCGGGCGGGTCGCAGGCCGGCTCGGCGGCCGGCGGGCGAGGCGCGACCGCCCGACCGCCGGCCTACTCCTTGAGGGCGCGCGCGCGCAGGCCCGAGTCGAGCAGTTCGGGAAGGGACTTCTGCAGCATGAGCTCGAGCACGGCGTAGGGCCGGCGCGTGTCGAAGCCGTCGTCGATGACCTCCTGGATGGCCAGCCCGTCGACCACGGCGGTCATGAGCTCGGCAAGACCGAGCAGGGCCTGCTGCTGGGAGGGCGACGACTCATCCTCCGCCGTCAGCCAGCCGCGCTTGATCTGCCGATACGAGTCGTAGGCGCGCGCCATGCGGCTCCGGAGCCCTTCGTTGCGCAGCACGTGGGGCAACACATCGAAGAAGACGCGGAAGGAACGCGAAGAGCTGATCGTGCGCAGCTCCTCCACGAACCGCGGCAGCCGCTCGTCGCTCGACACCGTGCTCATGGCGGCGGCTGCGTCCTGCTGGTCGTCACGGAAGACGGAGTCGATCATCGCCTTGACGAGGCCCGCCTTGTTCCCGAAGTAGTACTGCACCATCGCCGAGTTCTCTCCGGATTCCTGGGCGATCGCGCGCAGCGTCAGGCCGGAGAAGCCCTTGGCCACGAGCACGCGCTGAGCCGCCGCGAGGATCTTGAGGGCTGGGGGCGACATCCCAGGTCTGGGGTCGCCACTCACCTGGGCGGCGGACGATCTCGCGTTCGCATCTCCCTCGACGGCACTCAACGACACGTGGCGGGCCCCTCGCAAGGACTTGAGATTAATCACTTGATTGATTAGACTCCTTCCACCCGCACCAAGCAACCCCCGGAAGAGCGACGAGAGGAACCACGATGGCGGACGTCAAACGACTCGGCTACATGGTCGACGGCGAGTGGAAGCAGTCCAAGACCACCACCTACCTGCCGATCACCGACTCCAGCACCGGCGAAGTGATCGCCGAGACCCCGATGTGCACCGAGGCCGAGGTCACAGAGGCCATCGAGAGCGCCCACGCCGCCTTCGGCCCCTGGGCAAGCATGCCGATCCAGAAGCGCACAGAGGTGCTCTTCCGCTGGCGCCCGATGCTGCTCGAGAAGATGGACGAGATCGCCACCTGCGTGTCGACCGAGCTGGGCAAGAACCTCGAAGAGGCCCGCGGCGAGGTCGTCAAGATCGTCGAGGCGATCGACGTAGCCGTCGGCGCCCCGATGCTCATGAAGGGCGAGTCGCTGATGAACGTGGCCACCGGCCACGACACCGTAAGCTTCCGCGAGCCGCTCGGCGTCTTCGCCGGCATCGCGCCGTTCAACTTCCCGGCCATGATCCCCTTCGGCTGGATGCTGCCGCTCTGCATCGCCACCGGCAACACCTTCGTGCTCAAGGCCGCCAACCCCGTGCCCATGACCAGCCACATGCTGCTCGACATGCTTTACGCGGCCGGCCTGCCCAAGGGCGTCGTCAACATGGTGACCGCCGAGAAGGAAGAGGCCGAAGTCCTGCTCAAGCACCCGGCCGTGCGCGGCGTCAGCTTCGTCGGCACGACGCCGGTCGGCAAGCACATCTACTCCATCGCCGCCGCCCATGGCAAGCGCGTACAGGCGCAGACGCAGGCCAAGAACCACGGCCTCGTGCTCAAGGACGCCTCACTCGAGCGCTCGGCGCGCGGCATCATCAACTCCACCTTCGGCTGCGCCGGCATGCGCTGCATGGCGCTGCCCGTGATCTGCGTCGAGAACGAGGTCGCCGACGAGTTCGTCGCACTCATGAAGCAGTTCGCCTCCGAGCGTGTGACGTTTTACGCGCCGCAGGTATTGCCACGCGTAGCGGAGCTGGTTTCGCCCTGCGGACGAACCTCCTCCCGAATAGGCGTCGTTGTAGTTCCGGTAGTATGCCGCCAAGGTGTCGTCGTGGGGCACCTGTTCGACGATGAGACTCTTGCAGGTGTCACATTCCAAGCCGCCGCGGCTGTCCTTTTGGCTGATGGCCCCACCGCAAATCCGACATTGGAACTTCAATTCTGGTTGACTTGTCATTGGGCTGTCAGGTTCGGGATATGGGACGTGGCTTCCCTGTTTGCTTCCATTTTGCGACCATCGCCCAGAATCAACTCGGCACCGGCTGCCAGCGTGGCCCAGCGGCATCATCCGCCCTCCGCGAGCGAATTCGATATGGTTTCTCGGGATATTCGTGGTGACGGCACCCGGTAATGGACAACGGCGCAGGTCTTCATGATCAGGTCCATTTGGAAAGCTTCACCGGGTGCATGTAGAGAAGATCGCTTGGAAACGCCTGCGCCAACCCGTCGATGCGGCAATCCGCCATCCGGGCGAACTGGTCGATCATTTGCTCCTTTTGTTTGAACAGCCGGGGATCCGGAGGAAACCAGAGATTGTGGGGTTTCAACGTCAAATCCCTTTCATAAACCATCGGCCAATCATGGAGCGCGAAGGTGGTCGGAATCGCCAGTTCCACAAACATCCGGATCGACGCGAACACCTCAAGATCATCGCAAAACTCGTCGAAATAAACCCGCGGAACCGAAAAAATATCGGAATACCCGAAGACCACCGGGTAGGATGCTGTTTTGGCCCTGAGACGGTATTTCAAGGCCTCGCGCAGATGCCAGAGGCGGCTGCGGAAAATCATGTAATTCTTATACCAATTGGCGGACCATGGACTCTCAAACAACTGCATGGTCGGCTGGACCCGCGCCAGGCGGGTGGTCGCCATGAGCCCTTTGCGGTTGAGGGTGGCGAACGCCTCGTCATATGAAGGAATGCCGTGAAACGCCGAGCGGTCCATTCCCTGCGGCAGCAGTCCGAAGTTATGGGCTTCCATGGTGCCGCGCATATACACCCCGCGCGAGACATCGTGCATTTCCGGATAGAAACACTTGTCCCCGTCGAGTTGCATCAAGGATGCCAAAGTGCCTTCGTTGATCCTCGGATTCAATACCAGATCGTCGCCGATGAACAAATACCGGTCACACGAAACCGCCAGCAACTCGCGCCGCACCTGGGCAATGTAGGCGTGAAATTGAAACGAATTGCCGAAGACCCTGATGACATCGGGGTCGTCGCCGGTGTAAAACGGCATCAATTGGATCATCTGCGAGAACCTGTCCCGGTAAATCCGCCGGACGAGGGGGATGTTCTGCTGATAATGGTGGTTATAGATGACCACCAGGCATGTCTTCTGCTCACTCATCTATCCGTTATTTCTTGTCAGATGCCGTTGCGGCGGCTTGGATCCCCGCAGCCACGGCGACATCGGAATTCATGTGTTCCCAATGTCCCCACCGGCCCAGAGGCAGGATGTTTTCCGATTCGGCCCAGCGGTGGATGCGCTCAACCCATACCGGTTTGTCAAGGGTGTTGACCGGATACGCGAATTCATTGCGGTGCCGGAAACCGTCGGTAGCCGGCGATACCCGGGCGTTGGTTTCCGTCCAGTGGCCGCGCGATCCGGGCGCGAAATTCGAGCGGGCGAGGATCCGGTGGTAGCTGATGCGTTCGTCGGGTTCGTAAATCCAGTGCGAGGGACCCACGCTATTCTCGCCATGATAATCGACATCAATCGGAACGCTCACCAATCCGTCCGCGGCGTGTGCGATATCCGGTGGCAACGCTCCAGCCTTGGCCCATACCGACCATGGGATGGAATTCACAATGACATCGGCCGCGAACTCACCGTTGATCGAGCGATTTTCCAAGTCAATGGCGGTGACCGGCGTGTTCAATCTGAGGCGGTCGCCCAAGGCCACTCCCATGCGTCGCCAGACTTCACCGTAGCCATGTTTCGCGGGATACAGGAATTCGCCATGAGCCGGCAGCGCGCCGTGCATCCGGCGTTGCAGGCAGCTCATCAGGGTTTGGCGGAACGAAACGTCCGGCAATTTATAGAGCCAGTAGGTGCCGAGATCGTTGAGCGGCATGCGCCACAACTTCCGATTGTAGGGCAACATGTATTCATCGGCGATCCTGGTGCCGAATTTCCACCGGCACCAATCCTCAAATGCGGCGGGCATTGCGCCGCCTCCGACACAACCGGCTTGCGCGATGGCTTCCAGGTAGTCCGCCTGGGTATCGACCGGGAATTGCCACAGATTGGCCTCCAACGGATGATCGATCTCACAACCTCGCAACCTGATCTTCGCCACCCGTGTGTGCCGGAGCCATTCGCCCTCCGGCAGGAATCGGAATAACAGATCGAGCACATCGCGATTGCGCACATCGAGGAAATGCCCGCCCCCGATGTCGAGCGGCGCACCATCCACCTCTTCGCTCCGGCACAAACCTCCCGCCACCGATTCCCTCTCCAAGACCACAAATGATTTCTCACCCCGGGCCAGCAGACTGTGTGCGAACCCAAGCCCGGACGGGCCTGCGCCGAGGATCACGAATTTGGTATGGTGCATGCGATTGTTTTTGGATCACTATTCAGGACTTTGTGTTTCCGCAACCCGAGCGAAACCGGGGATTTTCTCATGGAAGCAAATTCCTCTTCTTAAACGGCCAACATTTCCCGATAGAGTCCCAGAAACGCCCGCGCCGTATTTTCCGAGCGGAAATGATCCCTGTAGAATGCGTGATGCACGCTCCCCATCGCCAGGCATCGTTCATAATCACGGCTAAGCCCGTCGAGCGCTTCAAACCACTTGTCAGGATCCTCGGATTCAATGCAAAGACCGTCAATACCGTGTTCGATATATTCGGCGTGGCCTCCGTGAGGAGACCCCACTACCGGAAGGCCGATCACGCGGGCTTCCTTAACCACATTGGGGCTGGTATCGGCCCGGGAGGGCAATACGAGAGCCCAAGCCATTGCCATTTGCTGCTGAACTTGCTGTGTCGTCAACGTGCCAAGGATTTCAACATTCGGATCATTCAGGGCACATAAGGAATCTTCAAGGTAACCGCCACCGGCAAAAACCACTCTCCATTTTCGCGCGGGATGCCGCTTGAGCATTTCAACAAGAATATCCACGCCCTTCAAACGAGTCAATCCACCGGCAAAAAGTATCCTCGGTTGGTCGGCCCGGGGTGCCCACTCAACATCATAATAGCTCGGGAAAACACCATATTCAACCTTGTAGGTGATCTTCCCGGGCGCTAGTTCCGCCACCCGATCCAAGCCCCATTGGGATTCACTCGTAACCACAGTGGCTCTATGAATGGTACTGGCTTCCCAATGTTCAAAAAGTCTCCAGCGCCAGCCTCTCAAGTCTCCGGTTTTGGCGTAGGTGGAAACCACACCTTGCATCGACAGGATTGTAGGACCCTCGAATTCCAATAAGGCCGCGCCATGCAATGTTTCGGTGCCCCAACAATGGACCACATCCGGACGGATTTTGTGGAAAATCCTCCGGTATGCCAAACGTTGCGGCCAACGGCCCAACAACATGCCGATCGTGATGCCCGCTGAAGGAATACGATGGAATGTCTGATTCCACCGCAACACGGATGATGGTTCACGAGCGGTACGATCCAAGACACACCAGTGGATCTCGCAATCGGTCACATGCTCCAAGGATTCTGCCAGTTGGGGTAGCCAGGTTGCGGCATGTCCTCCCCCTCGCCCCATCATCCGACCTGTGAGAACTCCGATTGGAAATTCCGCGATGATGGCGATCTTGATCATAATAATCTGAATATTTTACGCGAATTTCAGCCTTGGGTATTGCCGCAATTCATATGTGCTGCATTGCCCAAAACCATTTCAGAAACCAAGTCACAGTATGAATCGACGTAGTTATTGTAATTATATGTTCTCTCCACCGCGTTCCGGCCCTGACTACCCAACAGAGTCCGCAAGTCATGCTCGGCGTGAAGTCGAACCATCTGTCGTGCCATCTCGTTCTTTGAACGAACCGAGATGCCTCCCGGCATCTCGGCGATGCAACCGGCATCTCGTGCCACCCACGGCTTGGCCTCTCTCATGGCTTCAAGCAATACGATGGGCTGTGCCTCGTGGTCGGCGGACAAAACAAAAACATCACAGGCGGCGAGGGCGTCCAAAGTTGCATTTCGGTCCACCTTTTCGAGCCAGATGACTCGCCCGGTCTTTTGCGACGCAGGAAGCGCCTCATCCTCCGCCTGAAAACGTGCTGATTCGCCATTGAACTCACTGCCGATGAAAACCATCACGGCGTTAGCGAGATTGGCCGCGCGGAATGCCTGCGCCGCATACCCCTGGTCCTTTCTCCGGCTGTAGTTTGCCACACAAAGAAACAGGACTTGCTCATTGGCAATGCCCAAGCCTTGCCGGAAGCCCTTCGCGTCCCGTCCCCGGACTGCGGGATCCACGCCGTTCGGAATAACCCTCCTCCCTTGAAAGCGCATGAACTTTGCAATCCAATGATCAAAAAAGGCCTTGAAATCCGCTCGATTACTCAAATAAACAACACGGTCGATTTTAGCGACCCAGAAAAACATCTGCAATGCTTGCAACGCTGACATAAACAAGACCCCAAGTCCCCATGGGAATGACTTAGCCCGTACCCACTGCAAGGCGTAATAGCCGTGACTCACGAGAATCTTCTTTCCTGAAATCGCGCTCAAATTCTTTAGGGGCACGTAAATCGACCAAGAATAAGCGTGAAAAATCACCACATCCCAATCTCCCCGTTCGAGAAATAATTGGTAATTATCCAAGTCGCCGCGTAAGGGATATTTGATCAATCCATTGCCTGTGAATGTGAACTCGTGGATCCTGGCTCCGCGCCATGCCATCTCGCTGCGCGGTGGCTCAACCGGGGAAGTCGCAACCTCTACCTCCCAGCCTTTTCCCAGAAAGCCAGAGGCCATGATTGATGCAGCTTCGGAAATCCCGTCCTTGTTGGGCGGAAATGTGAATGAGACAATGAGGATTTTCACTCGAAGATAGGAGTAGGGTGATGATTCCGAAAGCAAACATTGTCCCAACCCGGTTGAGCCGGAACCGAAAGGAGTCGGCTGTGCCATGCAAATCACCAACCCCTCACACGCAGCATGAAAAAATCGCCGCAAACATGTCCACTTTCCGCGGGTGGGGTACTAATTACCGAGCTTAGGAATTCGCCAAATAGATGGTCAGACAATAGATTGCATTTGTATAATTCGTGTTTCCTTCGCCAGTGTATTCCGTATCGTAGAATCCGCAAAGCGACATCCCCTGCCGGACCAGGAAGCTGTTCACCTCCTGGAATTTACCATGAGAGGAGTCTCCTCCAAAACCAACTTCGAGTAGAACCGATTGTATTGCTGACCTCGAAAAGGCGCGCTCAAAGCCTTTCAGCACCTCGAACTCATGTCCCTCGGTATCAATTTTAAGCAAGGCGAGATTCGAAACTCCGACAAGTTCGCAAAACGTGTCACCCTTTGTCAGGCTGACAGTTTCGGTGGAGAATTGCCCGCGTTGCTCAAGAATAACCTGATATTCCGGGTTGAGACTGTTCCATTGTGACAGGGGATGGTTATCGCGACGGACATCAAGGTGGCCATCAGTATCACTCAATGCAAGGCGATGGGCGGTGACGTTGGGATGGCTCCCGGAATTTCTGAGCAGGTGTTCGTAATTCTCCGCAAATGGCTCGAATGAATGAATTCTGCAATTTGGAAAGATTGTAGCATAACATGCTGATGTTTGTCCGATATTCGCTCCGACATCAAAGATAACAGGATAGGGTTGTTTCGTCATGATTCCGCGGAAGATCTCGCTATTTGATAGGAAGAACGCGCTTGATGATTGGGCATCGTTGTCGTTTTCATTCAGGCTTTTCAGCACGTTGAAGCCGGTATTAATCATGACTTTTGGAAGGTTATGATAACACGACAAAAGGTAGTGGTGAAAGCCTTCGGGGAGCGCCGTCAGCAGGTGTTGAACCATTTTTCGGACTAGAAGTCTGGTATTCATTTTTGAACGCTTTTCGCTATTATCAGTCTACGATGACCCAGTATGATCGGCTTGAATCGGCTTCCGTGCCGAACCATGACAAAAGCTGATCGGGCACGTCACGGCACAAAGCATGAAGGGGAAACAGGGTTTTAAACCGATCTCCACCGCTCAGGAGCGCCTCAAGCGCGTATTGTTCATTGTAGAATCCAGGAGCGTAACTGTTCTCAATCCATTCCGTTGGATACTCATAGGGCGTGTAAATATCATGAATATGAATGATCACACCCTTTTTTAGTGAGGGGAGAACGTGAAGTAGTTCCCACTCCACATCACTCTGTAATTTCATAATGTGGCTCGTATCAATGAATAACATGTCACCCGGGCCGAGCGCATCAAAGAATTCGAGGGGCAAGTCCTGTATTTTCTTTACGACCATATCCCCACATAGGTTCGCCCCGGCTAGACGTGTCCCAGGATAGGGTTCGATGTAAGTTACCGCTGTGTTGATTCCATCCTCTCTATTCTGTTCACAGGCTCGCGATGAAACATGCGAACTGTAGCCACATCCGACTTCAATGTATGATTTCGGTTTGAAGTGCCTTATCATGGCGTAGAGTACCAAGCTGTCGATTGTTGGGAACATCCAATCCCACGGGACTTCGGGCTTGTTGCCTGGATGTGATCTCCATGGGAAATCGGCGGCGTAATGACCAAGATCACTGCCGAGTTGGCGGATGCCAGCATCGTCAATGAGAACACCGGGAAGATGGCGTTTTTTGCCGAGTAGATTAACATCAATATCTCTTGCGACCGTTACCGGTGAGGAATAATCCTGCTTTAGGCAGACGATGTTATGACGCAACGCAAGGTCACGATCATACATGTAGTTTTTGAGAATCTGCAGATGAATTGATGGAGGAACTAGCTTAGCAAGTCTGGAGGCGTACTTTCGGCATGCGTATCGTAGATTCATGAGTGGGTGATTTCGTCGATTTTTCTAAAAAAGATATTTGGATTAATCGCAGGGTCTTCAAAAATCCCAAATCGGGATGTGCGGGTCCATGAGCCGCAGGCAGCGCCCGAGAATCCTACTAGGCTGTGATGGTGTATCCCCCTTATTTTTGCCAGAATCGCGTAACAAGGATGCATCCACGAAGGATGAAAGACCTCCAAGAGGTGAGTCCCAGGAGCGGACCACATGATGTTGGCATGGCCAGCACCGTGGGGACCCACGACGACCGCAGCTTCTTGGAATAGGCGGATTTGATCTGTCACAGAAAATCCCTCGAGATGAATTAGCTCAAACCCTCGTGATTGGAGACCATCAATCAGAGCGGCCTCGTTTACCATCATCCGTCCTATTTTACGAGAGATGTACAACCGTCGCCAAGGTGTTGAGGGCGCGGCAGGAAGTTTCTGGGCAAGTTGTCTCAAAAGTTGGTCAATGTCATGGGGACAGGCGATTCCGTGCTGCGAACTAGGTCCCGAACCGACAATCACGCTCCCGTTTGGTGGCACGAGAATTATGTGGCTGCCATCCTGGACTTGAGCGGTTCGGATGCCAAGCAGCCTGAGATATTCCAAGGCCCACGGATTTTCATAAAAGAATGGCAGGCAAACAGTGGCTTGCCGGAGTTCAGAACTAGTGATCACAGAAAGTAACCTGGCCAGTTTTGGAAGCACCTGGATAACAAAATCACCGTAGCTGGCCCCGCCAAGTCCCCACGGAATTATGACTGTTTTAGCGGCATGAGACGGCCCAGGAGTATAAGGATGTTCAAGGGCACGCCAACGTTGATTTGACTGGTTGCCGACGTTCAAAAGACGGTTAGGACTCATTTCGACGAATCTTCCCTGATGGATGATCGCTCCGGCGGATGGGGTATAGATGAATACATTTTCTGTGGCGAAGGTGGAATTCCCGTTGGTGCCGTATGAGCTGGAAAGGTGCGTATATTCCGTAGGCAGTTTGAGATTTCCGCCTTGAATTTCGAGTACACAGAGTGCCTCAGCGTCGTGAAGCTGAGCTGGCTCAATAAAACGTACCTTGTAGAGAATCCGGTGCAGGAGCAGCCTGAATCCATAATAGGCGTGGCGAACGAAATCCTTGATTTTGATTTTCATGAGGGGCAATTGTGTTCCCCATGGTAGGAAAGACTATTATCGCACAGGTTTTGTTTGTAGAGGCAGTTCAAAGTGCGACGGAACGCTTGGGTAGGAACCGTGAAACAGTCTTCCATGCAAACGTGGTAAGCTGGTTTCTGATTCGTGTGGAAACACCGATCGTCATCATGGCGGCCATTGCCACCAGAGTCCCCGAAGCTCCCGAGAAAATCAGACCATAGTAGCCAGGAAGACATCCGTTCATTGAGGAGCATAGCCAAGCTCCCAAGGCCGCGAGCGGTGTCGCGAGCGTGGGGCGGAGAATCCCCTGCCACAGCAGTGGCCCGTTGGCATGATTGGTGATAGAGGCGAGATAGCGAACGCCGAATGGAATGATTCCAAGCATGTAGGGGAGTGTGCTTCCTAGGATCAGACCCGCGAGGCCAAATAACTCGGCCAATGGAATTACGAGGGCAATTGTCAATGGCACCTGGATAAATCCAATGAACCGCGATTTCCCAATAGCCATCTCCATTCCAAGCCCACCGGACGCCAGGCTTGCAGCGGTGATTGTGAAAAAATAAAGGGCCAGCAACCATTGATTGGCCTCGCCCCAATGGATCCTGCCATGGGTCCAGAGGTCGATAAAAGCGGAGTTGTTCGCCGCCGCGACGACAAAGACGGTCCCGGCAACGGCCAGAATACCCTGAGTGACGTCTGTCCACCTTCCAGTAACCGCCTTCATATCACCGCGGATGTAGTCGTCATAAATCAGTGGCAGAGCTACATCAAAAGGGCGGCCGACCATCTGGCGAAGAATAGCGAAAGAACGCGTTGTAATCGTCCACATGGCGTTTGCTTCGAGGCCCAACAGGCGGGCAACCGTCAGTTGAGGAATACTGGAAAGAAGGAGAGCACCGACTTGTATGGAAAAAACATCCCGGGAGTAGCGCCAGACCGAGGTCCATTCATCGCGGTTAGGCAGTCCCAAGCTGGCTATCTTGGGATAAAGGCCAAGTTTGGAACATGCGAAGAAGTTGAAACAAATACTCCACAAGTAACCTGCCGCCTGATTGGCAAGCATGGCATAGATTCCCCATTCGGCTTTGAATGCCAGACGCAGTACCACATAGTAGATAACGAACAGTCCGATCTGATTGATCTGGCTCAGATCCTGACGATGGTGCACATACAATGGAACACCCAGCATTTGTGTTGCCATTGTGAGCGACAGTAGCAGAGTCTGTCCGATCATTAGGTTGACAAAGCGTCCCAGGAGTTCCCCCGGAATCGGGAAAAAGCGCCAGGCGGTTTGGGATGCCAGAAGTCCCAGACCGGCAATCGACAGGGCGACAATACCCAATGCGATGGCGCTTCCGGTGAAGAGCCTGCCGTATTTGCCATTGTCCCGTCCATCCTTGCATTCCAGCAAGTGACGGGTGACGGCATTGGTCATGCCCATTTCCGCAAGCATGAGATACCCCACAATCGTCGAACTGAGGCCCCACATTCCAAACTCCGCCGTCGATAGGTGGGATAGAGCGAGGGGGATGGAGGCGAAGGAATAAAAAATCTGCGAAACTATGGCTCCATACCCAAATGCCACGCTCCGCGCGAAATATTTCTTCTTGCTCATGCGTATGCCAACGAATCGTAAGTGGAGTTGCGGGGGATGGAGTGTACTTGGTGTCTGAGAAAAAATGCCTAACCTTTGCGTCTCTAGTATCCTGTAACACCTAAAGTTTCGTATTGTAAAGTTTCTGTAAATCGCTACACGGGGGCATGGCAACCCGTTACCGCATTACCCTGACAGAAACCGAGCGCCAGTCGTTGGCCACCCTGACGCGCAGTTCCAAAACCAATGCCCCGAAATTCGTCCACGCGCGTGCCCTGTTGCTCTGCGATGTGGGTGAGCACGCCGAAGATACGCCTTGGAAAGTCGCCTAAGTGGCCGGTGCCCTCGGGGTTTCGGCCCGCACCATCGAGCATGTCAAGGAGCGCTTCGTCGTAGAGGGGATGGACGCTGCTCTGGGGCGCAAACTTCGCTCCGGGCAGCGCGACCTTACTTTCGACGGCGCGTTTGACGCCCGCCTGACCGCGTTGGCATGCTCCAAGCCGCCGGCTGGACGCGCCCGTTGGACCGTGCGGTTACTTGCCGACAAGCTCGTCGAACTCCAAATCGTTCCCAAAGTTTCGGTCATGACCGTCCAAAGGTCTCTAAAAAAACGAGTTGCGTCCTCACCTGAGCAAATATTGGAAGATCCCGCCGGATGCCAACGCCGCGTTTGTCGCCTGCATGGAGGACGTGCTCGAAGTTTACCAGGAGCCCTACGATCCGCAGTTCCCCCTGGTCTGTATGGACGAATCCAGCAAGCAACTCGTCGGCGAGGTTCATGAGCCGATTCCAGTGGCACCGGGCTGCGCCAAAATCGAGGACCATGAGTATGTGAGAAACGGAGTCGCGGAGATTTTCATGGAGGTCGAACCGCTTGGCGGGCGCAGGCATGTTGAAATCACCGAGCGCCGGACCGCGTGGACTGGGCGGGATTCGTCAAGGGAATGCTCGACGAACGCTATCCGGACGCCATCAAAGCGCGCCTGGTCATGGACAATCTCAACACGCACAGCGTGGCTTCCATGTATGAAGCGTTTCCGCCTGAAGAAGCCCGGCGGCTCGCTGAACGGCTCGAAATCCACTACACTCCCAAGCACGGCAGTTGGCTCAATGTGGCCGAAATCGAACTGAGCGTATTGCAAGCCCAATGCCTTGACCGCCGCATTCCCGACATTGGCATGATGCGTGACGAGGTGGCAGCCTGGGAAGCCGACAGAAACAACCGCGCCAGCAAGACCATTTGGCGATTCACGACCGCGCAGGCGAGGATCAAACTCAAACGCTTATATCCGAAACTTTGAATGTTACGGGATACTAGGGCTTGCCGCCCAAATTCGAAACGAACGCGACGCGCCTAGCAACGGAGATTCAACAAATAGCCGAATTGATGTGCGAACCTTTGCGAAAAATACGGTCAAGTCCTGTGGATTATCAGGATGTCATACGTATCGTTGGACATGCGCAGTAACTTTCAGATCCAGCCCCAACTCAACATCGTTCCCATCGGGAAAATCCTCGTTCTTGCAATCGTGCGCAACGACCGCAACTGCGATTATGACGAACTCGAGGACCTGGCATCCCACCACACACTGATCCGCCAGTTCCTCAATCTTCCCGAGGAAAAGGTTTTCTCGCTCTTCGAGCCCCTCACCCAGTGGATCAGCAAGGGCAAAGCCACTATTTATTGGGAGTATCAATTGATGGCGTCACGCTTCACGTCCGGTGCCCAATCGTTGTTCACTGTTTGCGGGATGAAGGGAATTCGGGTGCGTTTTACATAAACAGGCAGCGGGAGATTGTTTTCCAGCAGCCGAATCATGCCATAGCTGAGAAAGAGAGAAGCGGAGGTATCCTTGAAGGTGCCGAAAACGAGGACGAAGATAATCGGAGCCAATACCAATGGGATTCCGACGAGCAACGCGAGAGGAAACCATTCCGTGTTGCGACATCGCTGAATCTGGCGATGAGCGTGAACGGCAAGCCGGACTTGGGCGAGCACGAGGAAAAGCAGGCCGATGTAGCCGATGGTGCGGATGGTCTGCACGGGTCCGCTATGATAGTCACCATTGCTGAGAATCGCCTCCCGATGGGCTTCGAAGCCGGAGATTCCCATGCGGGCACCTTCGCGAGCCGTTGTCTGGGCGGCGAGTTCCGATGCTTTGAAGCCGAGTCCATCCCCCAGCCATTTGTTCTCAATCCACCGGTTGGTCAGCAGCACCTCCTTCCAGATTTCAAGCCGCCAAGTGTTGGAATTTTCCGCGTCAGCGGAATAGCGTTGTTCCCAGGTGCCGGGAAGGAAAGTCAGCGAGCGCTGAATGTTAGGCGGAAGGGGGTGAATCACGTTGATCACAGCGAGCCCGGCCAACCCGCCGACCATCCCGATGACCGCGACCATCATACCGAAAAAGCCGCTGCGGTAGCAAATCCCGAAAAACAAGATGAATCCTGTAGATATGATAGAGTTTCTGAATCCACTCATCGCCGCGGCAACCAAGGTGACTAGCATGAGCACTGCCCACAGCGGTCTAAAGCAGGCGCGAAGCGGCGAGACAAATGATGAGATCCAGAGTGCCGAATTCTTGCTAAAAGTACCCAAGTAGCCGATGCGCGTGGCATCTTTGGCATCGATCGCACTGTCGTTATCAAAGCCTTCGCTTTGATCATATGCCCCTCCCGTCCAATAGCCAATGGCGGGGAAAAGATTGCCCACGATCGAGACCACCAGATTCATGAGACCACCCAGGATCGACAAGCGCAGAAGCCATTTCAGCTCGCTGACAGGAACGGTGAGTCCGCCAAGCAGCAAACCACCGACCAAGTAGATCGCATAGACAACATAGGCTTTTCCGCCCACGGTGTCACCACCGAACACATTCACCCCTACCGGATTGCGCATGTACGCCTGTGCCACAAACAGGGTCAGGACCAAAAGCCAGAACTCCAATTCCCTGAACGCGAACCGGTAGGGGAGTCTCCGCAGCAGAAAGAGCGGAATGCTAAATCCGATAACAAGAATCTGCCCGAGCAGTCCAGTGTCCGGTTGGCCTGGAATGCGCAAGCCGATAGCCAAGGCGGACATGAACGGTATCAACAACCAGACCTTGCGCCCGAGAGCGATGCAGGTGATCAGGACGGCGCTGCCAAGCATCCACGCGACGGTTTCAATCTGGGCGGTGGCGACCGAAATGCCCAAGTAAAGGGCCACAAACACCGAAAGGATGCCGACGATGATGATTTTGATCTTGCTGGTATCCATGAAAGCGCCGGTGTTGCGAAGGTTGGAAAGAAGGGTCCGAGAGGTTGAAAGGTCGGTGAGTGGCCGTACAGGCCAAGAGTCCTTCGGCATCCAAATCAAAATGAATGTCCGCTCTGAGAGCCTTGGTTTCTTGTCAGAACCGTCTCATTCCTTGCAACATACAATCAGATTATTCAACCCGAACTGAAAGTGTTTATGCTGCGTTGTATGAAATCCTGTTTTCCTCATTAATTCGAGTAACTCATTCTTGTCGAAATAATGTTTGTGATCACGAATCTCTTCTTCATTGATCAAATGAAGCTTATATGCCAATAGTTCAAGTATCCATTGAGCGCGCTTATCCGGCGTCGTCATAATAAAAATCCCCCGATCATTCAATTTATCAAATATAGCCCGCAACATGGTTTCAACCGAATCAGGGTAACGAAGATGTTCAATGACAGCCAACAAAAGAATAACATCGAACTTCTTGTCGCAATGAACAAAATCCTGCTTTGAAAGAAATATGTTTTCTTTCAAATGCTTATCTGATTTCAGATTGAAGTCAAAACCGTACCCTTCTTTGATATGATCAGCAATTGAAACAAGAAGCATTCCTTCCTGTCCACAACCAACATCGCATACAATACTCTCGCTTTTCAAAAAGGATTTCACAAATTTCGATCTCCAACGAGACAAAAACCTATCAAAGAGATTCCAGTTTGATTTTCGTTCTAACGTTTCCATGGTGCTGCGGGATTGCCTGGCAATCGGTTTGAGGTGGTTCCTTGAATATCAGTCGGTATGTCCGGCATCACCCGGTTGAACCGGGCGGAGACGAACCAAGTGCCAGGAGGTCGGCCCCGTGCGGGCTTTGAGGGTGAGTTCAAAGCTGCTTACGATTTCGGCATCGAAGCGAGCCAACCACTGGTCCAGCTTCGGCTGGCCATGGGAATTCAGCGCTTCATCGTGGATCAGCACCAGTTTGATGTCTTTGCGCCGTAGGGATTGGACATCATCGACGGCAGTAACATGCACGATTCGGCGCGAGCCCAATGGCCACCAGAGCGGGGGTTCCGGGTCACCGGGCGCAACCAGACCGAGCGTTTTCAAGTCCGACGGTAGGGTGGCACGCACCGGCGCAAGGCCGTCCGCACGCTCGCCATATACGGAATACACTGTCCAAACCCGCTGGAGCCAAGGCGAGGAACTGCTGTCGGCATGGATGGCCCGCAGCAGAGACTGGGCTGGCCACAGTGGACGGGCGGGTGAAACAATTGTCAGCAATGCGGCGAGGGCAAACCCCAGTAGCGCCACACGCCGCCACCACCGGCGATGCGTCAATTGGCTGGCACGAGGCAGTCGCAGCACGGGCACCAATAGCAGCAAATACCACGGTGCCAGATAACGAGCGGGACAGGCCAATCCCGATTGGGTGAAAAAATAGAGTGTGATTACCCATGCACCAACCGGGACGAGATTGGCCGGGCGGATCAGCGCGGCCGACCATTCACGCCACCCGCGCCGCCAAGGGCGGGGACGGCCACACACAACGGTAAGCACCAAAAGGCTGGCACCAAATCCAAGTCCGGCACTCTCTTCCATCGCCATTTCCCCGATGGAAAGTTTGGCGCCGTCATACTCGAATTGCTTGCTCATCTTGAGCGCCAAGTCGGCTGGAATCACGCGTGACATCAGCCCGTCCCACGCCTTCGGGAAGGGGTTGAACGGCGGATTGAGATTATGGATTGTCACAAGGACGCTGTTGACGCCAAGATGGAGCATCGGTTCACCAGTGGCCAATAGCACGGGTTCCGCCTTGAGACCTTTCCAATCGCCGCAGCAACGGGCATTGAACAGCGCGGTCGGGGCTAACGAAACGAGGAGGGCCAGCGCGCCAACCAGCGATGTTGCCAGCGGGCGCCGGAACAGGATTCCTATGGCCGGCAACAAGGCAAGCCCCCAAGGCAACAGGACAAGGAGGTTAAAGGCTTTGCTCGAGGTCATCAAGCCGGCCGCCAAGATGGCCAGCCAGGCGGCGGTGGCGCTTCGCTCACGCGCGGCTCGCAGGGCGAAATCCACTGCAGCCAGCGCAAGTGTTGCGCCAAAAAGGTCATTGCAGATACTTCCGGCTTGCAAGAGGTAGCAATAGCCTGCGGGGATCACCCACATCCAATGCCACGCCACCCGCTGCCGGACACCCAAGCGGGTCAGCAAGCTGTAGCACAAGCCGGGCAGCAGCAGGAACGAAACGGCATTGATCAGGAAGAACCAACGGTCGGTGCCGGTCAGCAACAGCAGCGGCGCACTGACCCATTCGAAGCCGCAACCGCGCGTGTTGAGTGCCGCATTATCCGTATGAATCCAGTGCCACCGCCCCTCAGCAAGCCAATGCAAGATACGCGGTATGCGATAAGTGAGGGCGTCGTAGTTATTGGGGGCATGCAAGAGTCCGCCCGCCAAGGCCAGTGCCGCTACCAAAGCAAACGCCAGCGGAAAGCCCCGCCGGAAGCGTCGAATGCGAAAGCCGAGCCGCAACCGCGGTCGCACCCGGCACCACCACCACACGCCAGCCGCTAGGGACAGAACCAAGACCACGCCGTAGCCAAATGAATTCAACTGGTGCGCTGCGGACAGCATCCACCCAGCGGCATTCAAGAGCGTGCAAACCGCTACCCATACGGCAGCGGGTGAAAGCAAAGGCTTCTGTAATGGATTCATCAATGGATGGTGTGAATTTCCGGGTGTTTCATCATCGGTCATTCCAATGGAGGAGCTGTAACGCGTGACTGAATCGCTGTCCTGTGGCCAAACCGTCGAGAATCACTGCCACCGAAAAGCTCAACATCGCGAGAACAGACAATCCCGAAGCAAGAATCGCCAATGGGATATGCAATATTTTGCCGGTATGAATATATTCCACTATCGGGAAAGCACCCGCGGAGAGAGCTGCCGCAGCGAGGACAAACGAGCAGAAGCTGAAGAACAGCAGCGGGCGGTATTTCGCGAAGATCGCGAATACGGTCTTCAGGACAAGGATCCCATCGGTAATCGTATTGAGCTTGGAGAACGACCCCGCGGGCCTGTCCCGGTAATCGGTTGGCAGTTCGATGATCGAGTATCCCTTGTCAAGAGCATGAATGCTCATTTCCGTCTCAAGCTCGAACCCATCCGCCAAAATCGGATAGTTCTTGACAAAGCGCTTCGTCATGACGCGATACCCTGTTAGAATATCCTCAAGCGAGCCCTTGAAAAGGAAATTGATCAACCAACGCACCAGATTGTTGCCGAAGTTGTGGAACGGACGCTTGTTCTCACGGCTGTAAACACCCGATTTGTGGCGGTTGCCGCAGACGATGTCGGCCCGTCCGTCAAGCACCGGGGCGAGCAGTGCCCGCAGATCACTGGCAGGATACGTCATGTCCGCATCAACCATGACATAAACGTCAGCGTCGATTTCCATGAATGCCTTGCGGACGGCGGCAGCCTTACCTTTGCGAGGTTGTTCCAAAAGGCACCCCTTGCAGCCGAGTTCCTGATAGGCCGCGCGCGCCAGTTCGTTGGTACGGTCTTTGGAGGCATTATCGATGACGTAGATCTCCGCCTCCGGACAAACACTGAAAAAATCGCTCATCGTATCGACGATTGTCAGTTCCTCATTGTATGCCGGAAGGATAATGGCGATGGATTTTGACATAAGGGCTAGGGCTAGGGCTAGGGCTAGGGCTAGGGCTAGGGC
>Ga0118677_10006297_pt1 | contig 20197 bp, 16 predicted proteins | sample AliMusrvi5mmetaG_FD_86154 | JGI IMG/M metagenome (GOLD analysis project Ga0118677, IMG submission 86154)
GGATTATACTCCCTGTAACGGCGCTCAACCGCATGATTGAAAAGCCCGACGATAGCTACCCGATAAGCATTCCGCGTGGATGGTGTATATCCCTTATCGTTTAGCCACCGTTCAACATCGGCCGTACTGATCTCCGCGACACTAACCGCGCCGAATGACGCTACAAAGGGCTTCAGCTTGAACTCGGCATCGATAATTGTCCTGGGGCGCTTCCCTGAAGCCTTCTTGGCTGCCATATACTCTTTGGATACGTCAGCCAGCAGGCGGGAAGCATCAGCGGTAGTGGTGTGCTTATCGTAGAACCGTAAGGCTCGGATTATCTTGGAGGTATCATCCCCCACGATGGACAAGGCCTCGACGACATGCTTGCGCTGAGTTTCGGTCAGGCTGGAAAGACGGGCGAATGTACCCTGCTTTTCCTCTTGTTTACGCCCATTCAGCACAGCCAAATATTCGGCTTTTTTATCGGCAGCCCAGGCAATGGCCTCGGCCTCAGTATCAAACAGCTGCCGGATCCGTTTACCCGCATCCAACTTGAACCCGCAATCGACCATCCATCGACCCCGATTATCCCGGTAAAAAACCTTCGGTTCCCAGTTCGCTCCTCGTTCCCGCTTGATCTTTTTTTTGCGTGCCATAATGCGTTCCTGCTTTATGAGGCATTATCCGTACTATGTCCCATTTCCGAGGAAGATTATGACACCATAGTGACACCAATCAAGAAATAAGTGCTTTATTATGGGATTTTTTATAATTAGCAGTCTGACTTCGGATCAGAAGATTACAGGTTCGACTCCTGTCAGGCGCGCCACGTAGCAGAGGTCGCGGTAGCGAACACGCTACGTGGCTGCCCCGCAGTGTGCCCGATGCGCAGCAAGGGCTCTACTGAGGGGCGCCGTAACTGAAGTGACAAAAATATGAATTACCCCCCAGAGTTCCGAGACTGTTGAGACAGCCGCGTGAGTCACCCCCTTCCATTTTGTGTCTATGTGCTTCAGAGTGCCAAAGATGGCGGTCTGTACATCGGATTTACAACCGATCTCCAACGCCGACTGGCTGAACACAACGATGGTAAGTCACCGTCAACCGCTCCACGCCGACCTTTCGATTTAGTATTCTGTGAATATTACCGGGCCAGGAATGATGCCGTCCGACGAGAAACCTATCTCAAAACGACTGCGGGAAGGCGGACACTCAAGATCATGTTGCAGGAAAGTCTGCCCACTTGATGGATCACAGCCGATTAATATTCCTACATAAACATTTTCAATTGACTGCAATTATAGCCAATGCTTAATAGTTTAAGCATGAGTAATTCAGTTTCCATTAAGGACATTGCGGAGGCGGCTGATGTATCGATAGCGGCCGTCTCTTATACCCTCAACGGCAAGGGGGACAGGTATCGGATCGCACCTACAACGCAGGATCGGATCCGGAATGCGGCCCGCGCGTTGAATTATGTGCCAGACCAATTAGCAAGGAATATTCAAGCCGACAGACAGGCATTCACCGGCAACGATAAAACCCTGGACCGACACGTGGCGTTCATCGTTAGCACGGCCAGTCCGGCAAACATTTTGGCCTTACTCCCCACTCAGGAACCGGTGCTGGCTACAACAGGGTTGAAGACTATTTTCGTCACTTTACCGACGGATCAAGCCTCAGCCCAGATAAGAATCACCAAACTCCTGGCCGATGGCATTACCGGCATTCTATGCTGTCCAAGTCTTTATTCCACCATCTCAGCATCCGTAGCCAGCCGCTGTCCTATCATCACCTTGAGCCCGTGGGCCGCAGAAAAACTTTTCCAAAAGCCGACCCCACATCCAACTTCACCACCAGTATCAGCGACAACAACACCAGCGCCACCTCGCACCATCCAAACGCCAATACCGGTGTCGGCATCCAAACCAGTGACGTCACCACCTATCCAGTCGATCCCTGTGGTAACACCTGCGCCGGAGCCAGCGCCGGAACCCATAGTACTGGAGCCGCCATCCATCACCGACACCATCCCTCCGTCAGCGGAACCTATACCCGAGACGCGGAACAGCAACGTGACGCCTCCAGCAGAATCGACCGAGCCGACACCGGTTGCGGTCACGGAACCCACACCAAGCCCCACGCCGACACCGGCAACCGAACCGCCAGAGGAAACCCCACCACCCAATGTTCCGGACTCGGTGCCGATATCCACACCGGCGATTACACCTGCACCTATCCAGTCAATTCCTGCGGTAACACCTGCACCTGAGCCGGCGCCGGAACCCATGGCGCCGGAGTCACCGCCCATCACCGAAACCATTCCTCCGCCAGCGGAGCCTATACCCGAAACACCGAGCGGCAACGTGACGCCACCAGTAGAACCGATCGAGTCGACACCGGTTGCGGTCACAGACCCCACCCAAAACCCTACTCCGACACCGGTCACTGAACCGCCAGCGGAAGCCCCGCCACCCAATGCCTCGGAACCGGACCCCACCTCCGCAACAGTGATTATACCCGAACCTGTCCAGCCAATTCCGGCGGCAACACCTGCACCGGAGCCAGTACCGGAACCGATAGTGGTGGAACCGCCTCCCCTCACCGAAACCATTCCTCCGCCAGCAGAACCGATACCCGAAACACTGAACGTCAGCACGGAGCCTCAGTCGGGACAACAACCATAATAAAAACCAATGCTTAACAGTTTAAGCTTACCAAACCGTGAGGTATGAACTGTCTTTAAAGCACACACATCTAGCCCTGACCGGGGTGGCCTTGGCCGCTAGCCATGTCCACCACCTTACACTCACGGAAACTGAATGTGCTTTGAGAGCGTCTGGATGATATCGGTAGTTTGAGTCTGAAAGTAAAACAAGCGAAAGCTTTATCGTTTAAGGGATGCCCCGATCATCACACAAATGAGGTGTCTTAAAACAACCTATCCCAAGGACACCCAAGCGCCTTCTGCAATCGCATGGCGGTGGTGATGAGAATTGTTATCTTGCCAGCCTCAATTTTCTGAATCGTCCTGACGTTTAAGTCGGTCAGTTCAGCAAGCATCTGTTGGGTGATGCCTTTCGCGCTTCTTTCCCGTCGCAAATTGGCCCCAAATCTTTGTACTTCTGCATCTATTTGTTGTCTTTTGAGCACGCCCCATAGTGCCGTATGAGATAAATTGACAACACGGCCCAACGGGGCGTAAAAGAGGACTAAGGAAATATAGGAGGAAAGATGAAAGCGATTAGTTGTTGCGCCCTTATTAGTGTGTTCGCATTCTCGCCGTCATCCTGGGCGGGGTTCGGTGATGCCAGTCCTGAAATGCTGGCAATGCTTAATCCGTCAGAAAAGCAGACATTGACCAAAGCGAATTTTGACGAGGCACATCCCCCCGATATTACCCGGATTCCCGCGCTTACCTTCGTCACCCATTATGATTCCAAAACAAATGATCTTTGGGTGTATTCAAGAGGCGTCAAGGTGAAGAACCGTAAAGACTGGGTTCCTTTCGTTCGCCCGGAAGACGTTCCGTTCTCCCCCGAAAAAGAGGCGGCGTTTCAGAAGTGGGCAAATGATTACGTCGGAATCGGAGTTCCTGAGAGAGACGCAAGAGGGGCATTTATTGATGGGGCGCAAGGGATATGGAAGGTGAATCCTGAAGATGTAGAAATCAATCAACAGCGAAGTTATGACGCCGTGTTTCGGGCCTATAAAAAAGCTCAAATGGATCTTGATAAAGCCCTTAACGATTTAGACAACGCACGCGCTGGGAAAAAAGGCATTAACTATCAAGAGGCATATGATACCGCCGAAAAATGTCGTACCGCCCTGCTTGATGCTGACATAGAACTTCAGAACTCTAAATGGAACTCATATAGAAATGTCAACGCGGTAACGGTCAGTACACCTGCAGCAACCGGGCCGAAAATCACCACCGCCATACAGGTGCAAAAGGATTCACCGCCCCCAGATCAGCAATCAGCGGGTTCAAAGTGACGCTAAACATGGCTATTAAACGAGCACCTTGACGGGTGAAGACATGGGCGGAATCTGGCGGGGCTTGTGGGGAATACCGGGCATTCCCTCCCTAGTCAGAAAATGGTTATTGTCATGTCTACGGGGAAGAATGATAATGCCTCCATGATCACAGTAGCTGAAAGAGATACCATCCGCACCTTGGCCGAGAAATATTCTGTCAAGCGTGTGCTTGTATTTGGTTCGGCATCGAGGGGCGATAGTGGCTACAGAGATATTGACCTGGCCGTAGAAGGCATTAAGCCGAAGGATTTCTTTCGTTTCTATGGAGAGTTGCTTAACAGCCTCCCTTCACCAGTGGATGTGGTCGATCTCTCCCGCCCCAGTCGGTTTGTGAAGATGATTCTCGAGGAAGGTGTTCCTATTTATGGTTGATGTAAAAGAACGGGTTCTGGTCGAAGAAGAGAACATCAGGCATGCACTGGAACAACTTCCGAAATCCCATGAATTGTCCAAACTCTCGGAGTTGGAACTGGCAGGGACGGCTGCGTTATTGCAGAACATATACAACGGACTTGAGAATATTCTCAAACAGGTCGTTATTGAGACCGGTGCCAAACTCCCTAACGGCCCGTCATGGCATCGTGATCTTCTGAATCTGGCGGTAAGCCAAAGAATCATTCAAGTATCAACAGCGCATTCATTGGCCCCCTATATGGCGTTCCGGCATTTCTTTAGCCATGCCTATGCTTTGGACTTGGAGCCGGAACGGATGGAACCTCTGGTTGACGGAGCATCACGCATGGTTGATTTGGTGCATGATGAACTGCTTGGTTATCTCGACACGCGAGCGTGATATTTTGCTACCATTTTTGCTACGACTCTGTATGTCGCTCACCGTATCCCACCATCAAAAACATTGATTTTAAAGGGAAATTTTAATGTTTTTTCGCCTTCGGATCAGAAGATTACAGATTCGACTCCTGTCAGGCGCGCCACGTAGCAGAGAGGCGCATATGACCTCCGCAGGGGTTCATCTTAATCCTAATCGTAATCTTAATCGTAATCCGATTTTTCGTTCTGCGTTACGTATGAGCCCCGCTCTTCATGAACACGATCAGGCGATGTGCTTCTGATTAATCCTACCAACATGAAGCTAGCGGGGACGGTTGGTACACACCGGATCGTTACCGCAAAACTGGGACAGCGGCCAGGCGGTGCTGGACATGCGGCAACGGAGACACCGTTGACATGACCTCCGCTCACGCGCTGGCGGAAACCTACGCGACATTGTCCGGCGATGCCCGGCTGAAAATTACCCCCTGCGATGCCGCCGCGATGGTCGAAGACCTGGCGAAAAGGTTAAAGATCCACACCATCGGCATCACGGATTATCGGCAATTGATTGCTGCGGCGCCGACCAAGGGCATTTGCGGCGGGGGAATTTATGATGCATTACATGCACAAACCGCCCGGCTCTGCCATTGCACGGAAATCCACACCCTCAACGTCAGACACTTCAAACACGTCGCCCCGGATCTCAGCATCATTGGATTGTAATACCACATGACACGTCAAGGCGATCCGCAAGAAGGTGTCCACATCCGGAACGGGTGAAAATGTGCCGGAATCCGGCGGGGCTTATCAGGGCTGAACAGCCATTCCCATCTTGACCCCAGTGGGCGGGCCATGCCACACTTAAACCATGACAACGTTGACCATTGACCACAGTAGCACCGCCTTGGATGACGCATTGCGCCATGTGCGGGCAGATCATGAGGCCGTTATGATCGAACAGGACGGCCATGTCATCGCCGTGCTTGTCCCACCCGAGGAATACCTGCCTGTCAGAGATACCGATATTCCGCTGGAGTTCTGGCAGGGATTGCGGGAGTCTAAGGCGGGAATCGGCGTGGATATGGAGACGGCGCTTAATGAACCCCCGCCCCGCGTATAAGTTCAAGGCAACGCCGCAATTCTGAAAAACGTTTCTACGCCCTGCCACCAGCAAGCAAGGAAGCCGTGCGCACCGCATGGCGCGTTTTCAAGCTTGATCCTTTCGCCCCCGGACTGGGAACGCACAAGATTCACGGTCTTTCCGCCCGATCAGGGACAACCGTGTATTCGGTCGTTCTCGCCCCGGACTTGCGGGCCGTTTTCCATATCATCGGTGACACCGTGTGGACGTTGGATATCGGCACTCATGCGCTCTACCGTTGAGCCTGCCTTTGAGCGCGATATTTTGCTACCATTTTTGCTACGACTCTGTATGTCGCTCACCGTATCCCACCATCAAGAACATTGATTTTAAAGGGGAATTTTAATGTTTTTTCGCCTTCGGATCAGAAGATTACAGGTTCGACTCCTGTCAGGCGCGCCATTGATAATCAACGGCCCGTAAAACCCCTTATCGATACCGAATATATCCCGCCCATTCTCCCAGTCAATTTTTCAACAAAACGCTCCCCCGGTTTCTGCAACCTTGCCCTTGGCGCTTCCTTTTGCTTTGATCTGTCCAGTTTCCAGACAGGAGAAGACGCATGTTCAAAATTGATGACTTTCTAAGAGGTGCCGTAGAACAGCATGCCTCCGATATCCACCTGAAGGTCGGGCAAACCCCCTTTCTGCGGCTTCAAAGCCAGCTCACCCCCTCAACGCTTCCGGTCCTATCACAGGAAAACCTCCACGCCACGATTCAACATGTGTTGCCCCCACATCTCGTGTCACATTACACGGAGCAGCATGAGGCGGATTTCTCCTACTTTGTCGAGGGAGCCGGACGTTTTCGCGTCAACGCCTTTCTGAGCCAGGGCCAGCCGGCGCTGGCATTCCGCCACGTCAAAACCAAGGTGCCTACTGTGGATGAACTCAATCTTCCGCCATCCATCAAGACCATTGCCGAATCCCAGCGGGGAATCATTATCGTCAGCGGCGCCACCGGCAGCGGAAAATCAACCACCCTCGCCAGCATGCTGAATCACATGAATGAAACGGAGAATCTCCGCATCATCACCATTGAAGATCCCGTTGAATACCTGTTCGAGGACAAAAAGTGCGTCATTTCCCAGCGCGAAGTCGGCCTGGACACCTTGAGTTTCCAAGCAGGCCTCAAACACATTCTGCGCCAGGATCCGGATGTAATCGTCATTGGGGAAATGCGCGACCAAACTACATTCCGCACCGCCCTTTCCGCCGCCGAGACCGGGCATCTCGTCCTGACCACCCTCCATTCCTCCAACGCCGCTATTGCCATTCAGCGGCTGCTGGAATTTTTCCCGTCCGGCGAATGGGACCAGATTCGCCTGAACCTCGCCAGCAACCTGCAGTCCGTCATCTGTCAGCGCCTCCTGAAAGGCACCCAGGGCGGCGTGATCCCCGCCGTGGAAATCCTGATCAATACCCCCACCGTGCGGAAACTCCTGGAAAAAAACAAGCTGGACATCCTCCCGGCTGCCATCGAAACCGGGAGTGATGACGGCATGCAAACCTTCAACCAGTCCATCTATCAATTGATCAAGAGTGGCATGATCACCCAGGAGGAGGGCATGATGTACGCCAGTAACCCGCAGGCGCTGCGCATGAATCTCCAGGGCATCTTCCTGGATGAGGGACGCCGCATCCTGTCCGCCATTTGATCATGAACGACACCTCACCAACCGACGGAGCGTTCGGGCTCCCTAAGGGAATCACCGAAATCGTTTTGCTGGCCGGCAAAGGCGATTACCCCCTCCTTCTCGCCCAATCCGCCCGTGCCCAGGGTGTTCGCCGCATCACCGCCATCGCCTTCCGGCACGAAACGGACCGTGCCATCGCACGTTATGTGGATGACGTAAAATGGATCTATCTGGGCCAGTTCGGCGCCGTCCTCGACGCCTTGTCGACCTGGGGCATCAAGCATGCCGTCATGGTCGGGCAAATCACCCCCACCCACTTGTTCAGCTTGAGATTTGACCGTGTTACATTTGAACTTTTGAAGAATCTGAAACAACGTAATGCCCATACCATTTACGGGGCCGCCTGCGATGAGTTGATTAAACGCGGCGTCTCCCTGCTGCCCGCCCACCTCTTTATGGAAGCCGCCATGCCGGAAGCCGGCCTGATTGGCGGTCGGGAGCCGACCGAAGCGGAAATGTCCGACATCCTGTTCGGCTTGCATGTCGCCAAAATCACCAGCAGTATTGAAATCGGACAAACCGTTGCCGTGAAAGAAGGCACCATTCTTGCCGTCGAGGCCTATGAAGGTACCGATGAGACCATCCTGCGCGCCGGACGGGTGGGCAAAGGCGGGGCCGTCGTGGTCAAGGTGGCGAAAAAAGGCCACGATATGCGTTTTGACATCCCTGTGGTTGGCATGCGGACCATGAAAATCATTAAGAAAAGCAAAACCCAGGTTCTTGCCGTGGAAGCCAAACGAACCATCCTCCTCCAGCGCGAACAACTGGTCAAGGAGGCCAGCCGGTTGGGCATCTGCTTCATTGCCATGAATACCGAGGACTCGCTACAGGGTCACCCATGACCAGGCCTCGCTCCATCATGATCCTGGCCGGTGAGATTTCCGGCGATATGCATGCCGCCGGATTGGTGCGCGCACTTCGCCAGACCGATCCCTCCCTTACCTTTTTCGGGTTCGGCGGCCCGCTCATGCGGGAGGCCGGGGTGGAAACCCATTATGACGTCAAAGACCTGGCCGTCATGGGCATCGTAGAGGTGCTGAAGCGGATTTTCTTTTTCCGCAAGGTATTCCGACACATGGAGCGAATGGCTCGCGAAAGAAGACCGGACGCCGTCATCCTGATCGACTATCCCGGCTTCAATCTCCGGTTCGCCGCCAGCGCCCATGCCATGGGGCTTAAAACCATTTACTATATCTGTCCCCAAGTCTGGGCCTGGAAGAAGGGGCGTATCCCCACCATGGTCAGGGTACTTGACCGGCTCATGGCCATTTTCCCGTTTGAGCCCAAGGTGTTTGAAGGAACAAGCCTGAAAGTGGATTTTGTCGGGCATCCCCTGGTGGATGAAATAAATGAGGCGCTCCACACCCCCCTGACCCCCATCCCCTGGGATGGCGAACCGCAAATCGGTATTCTTCCGGGCAGTCGCCACAATGAGATTGACCGGATCCTGCCCCCCATGCTGGGAGCCGCCCAATTGATCGAACAGAAGTATCCGAACGCCTCCTTCGTGATCCCTTCTCCGACAAAAGAAATCGAGGCTCATGTACGGCGCCTGGCGGCCCGCCTTTCCCGCAAACCCAAACGCCTCCACATCATCCGGGGCGATGCCCGACAGGTCTTCCGCCAAAGCCGGGCCGCCCTGGTCAAATCAGGCACCGCCACCATGGAGTCAGCCCTCGTAGGCTGCCCTACCGTAATCACTTACATTGTGGCTCCCCTCACCTACTGGATCGCCATACGCATGGTGACCATCAAGTTTGCGGGAATTGCCAATATCATCGCCAACCGGTACGTCTGCCCGGAGGTGATTCAATTTGAAGCAACCCCCGAAGCCCTCGCCCGCGAACTGCTACCCTTGATTCCGGACTCCCCTGAGCGTCAGGCCATGCTGGATGGCTTCGCCGAAATCCGGACTCTCCTGGGGGACGGCGGGGCTGCACAACGCGCCGCCCAGGTGGTGTTGGATGAACTGGAAAAGCCACAGGGAAAGGGATCATGACTGAGTCCGGACATGGGGGAAATCTAAACGCATTGGCGCTGGCCTCAGGCCGGAATCCGGACGACCTGCTTGATTTCAGCGCAAATATCAATCCCCTCGGACTTCCGGACTGGCTCCGCCCCTTGATCAGCCGCCATGTTTCCGACCTGGTTCATTACCCCGACCCCGACACCACAGCCCTTACCCAGGGCGCCGCCCGGTGCTATCACGCCACACCCGGGGAAGTCCTGACCGGTAACGGCTCCGCCGAGTTGCTTAATCTGTTGGCCCAAACGGCCGGAATCCCGCGTGCCCTCATTCCCATCCCATCATATTCCGATTATGCCCGAGCCGCCCGCCTCGCCGGTATGGCAATCACCGAATATCCGCTGCCCGAATCAGAAGGGTTCAAACTGGACCCGGCCTTGCTTTCTCCCTTGCTGAAATCCCCCGCCACGGTATTCATCGGCCAACCGAATAATCCCACCGGCCAACTCTATCCGGCCGACGCCCTGCGTGCCCTGGCAATCGCCCATCCCGACAGCCTGTTTATCGTAGATGAAGCCTTCGGGGATTTTGTGGAAGACTTTGACAGCCTGACAGGAAACCGGCCTGCCAATGTGGTCGTCCTGCTCTCGTTGACCAAAATATTCGCCATCCCGGGATTGCGCCTCGGGTGTGCGATTGCCGATGCCTCAATCGTGAGCAAGGTGCACGAACTCCAGCCGCTCTGGAGCGTGAATACCCTGGCGCAGGTCGTGGGCGAAGCCGCGCTTCAGGACCCGGATTACGTGGCCCGTTCCCGCACATTGGTCAGTCAGGAGCGGGCTTGGTTGACGACTGAACTACGTCAGTTTCCCGAACTGGTAATCTACCCCGGAGCCGCCAACTTTCTTCTGGCCCGTCTGATCGGCACAGCCCTCGACGCCCCAACCCTTACCAAACGACTCTTGTCGGAACAGGGTATCGCCATCCGGTCCTGCGAAAATTTCCGGGGCTTGAATCCCCGGTTCGTTCGCTTGGCGGTCCGGCCCAGAAATGAAAACGAACGCCTGATCGAGGCGCTGCAAGCCATCCTCGGAACCCGTCGCACCCGGCACCGGCCACGTCCCACTCCGGCCATCATGTTTCAGGGAACGACCTCCAACGCCGGCAAGAGCGTGATGACGGCGGCGTTATGCCGCATCCTGTTACAGGATGGATACCGGGTGGCCCCCTTCAAATCCCAGAACATGTCGCTCAACTCGTTCGTCACACGCAACGGGGGCGAGATGGGGCGGGCGCAAGTGGTTCAGGCGCAGGCCTGCCATATCGAACCCGACGTCCGGATGAATCCTGTTTTGCTGAAGCCGAATTCGGCGACGGGCTCACAGGTCATTGTCATGGGAAAACCGGTGGCCAACATGTCGGTCGGCGACTACATCCGCTACAAACCGGAAGCCTTCAAAACGATTTGCCAGGCCTATGACGAACTTGCCGCCGATCACGACGTCATTGTACTGGAAGGGGCAGGCAGTCCCGGCGAGGTCAACCTGAAAGCCCATGACATTGTTAATATGAACATGGCCCGCTACGCCCAAGCTCCTGTGCTACTGGTCGGCGATATCGACCGGGGCGGCGTTTTTTCCGCTTTTGTAGGTACCATGGACGTGCTGACGGAGTGGGAACGCGCCCTCGTGGTCGGCTTCGTGGTCAATCGCTTTCGCGGCCAGGAATCCCTGCTGAAGGAGGCTTTGGATTACATGCTCCGGGTTACCGGACGCCCGGTGTTTGGCGTCGTTCCCAACCTGTCCAACTTGAATCTGCCGGAAGAGGATTCCGTCACATTCAAAAGCGGTGTCATGGACCAGAAAAAACAGGATGGGGCAACTATTGAAATTGCCGTCATTGATCTCCCTCATATTTCCAACTTTACCGATTTCGACGCCTTCAAGGCGGAACCGGATGTCTATTTACGCATCGTCCGTTCGGTTGGGGAAGTAGGAACCCCGGATGCCGTGATCATTCCCGGCAGCAAAAATACGCTGCATGATTTGGCCTATCTCAAGCAGACCGGACTGGCAGACCGTATTCTCAAACTTGCTGCCATAGGCAAGACCGAAATTGTGGGAATCTGCGGTGGATTCCAGATGATCGGCAGTGAAATTGAGGATCCTGATTGCGTGGAAACCCGCAGCGGCCGGGCCACTGGATTGGGATTGCTGGATATCCGCACCGTTATGAAGGATGAAAAAACCTTGTTGCGAGTCACGGCACGGCACGCCCCTTCCGGGCTGACCGTACAGGGTTACGAGATTCATCACGGCCAAACCCAGTCGTCCTCTTCTCACTCCCCACTCCCTATTCCACACTCTGTACTCGGCACTCCCCGCTCCCCGCTTCTCGCCGCCTTCGTCCGTTCCGATGGCGAATCCATCGGGCTGGCCCGCGCGGAAGGCCGCGTCTGGGGCACTTATCTGCACGGAGTATTCGATGCCGACGAGTTCCGGCGCTGGTTCATAAACCGCATTCGCGAACACCGGGGACTGGCGCCTCTGGTCGGCATTACCTCCGTCTATGACATCGAACCGGCCCTGGATCAACTGGCCGGTGTCGTGCGAAAAGCCCTGCGCATCGATGAGATTTACCGGCTGATCGGCTTGCGAAAATGACGCTGACATTACAAATCCTTGCGGCTGTTGGCCTGGACATCCTGATCGGTGATCCCCGCTGGTTACCGCATCCTGTCCGGGGAATCGGCTGGCTCGCGCGACAGTTGGAAGCGCCCCTGCGCCGCCTGATTAAAAATGAATATGTGGCCGGCGTTTTGGCGGTGTTGCTTGTGGTGGGGACTGCCGCCGGGGCGGTCTGGGGACTGATGCATGGCGCCTCACTTCTGCATCCGATCGCCGGGGACATCGTGTCCATCCTGGCCATCTACACCGCCATCGCCCCGCGTGATCTTGCCCACCACAGCCTGTCGGTCTACCGGGCGCTGAAGGCCGGGGATTTGCCACTATCCCGCAAAAGGGTTGCCATGATTGTCGGGCGCGACACCGACATCCTTGACGAAGCCGGCATCACCCGGGCGGCAGTAGAGTGTGTGGCGGAAAGCACCGTGGATGGCGTTACCGCCCCCCTCTTCTTCGCCTTGCTGGCAGGGCCGGTGGGGGCCATGGCCTATCGTGCCATCAACACCTTGGACTCCACCTTTGGCTACCTGACCCCACGCTACTGCCGCTTCGGCTGGGCTTCGGCACGGCTTGACGATCTTGCCAACTATCTTCCGGCCCGCCTGACGGCACCGCTGATCGGTGTCGCAGCCCTATTCCTGAAAATGCGTCCGATTCAGTCCTGGCGCATCCTCCGGCGCGACGGTCGCAAACATGCGAGCCCCAACTCCGGCCTTCCTGAGGCGGCGATGGCGGGCGCATTGGGGGTTCAACTGGGCGGCACGACCATTTATGATGGGGAACCCCTGGAGAAACTCACCATCGGCGATGCCCTCACGCCCCTCACCGCCAAACATATTCTCCAAGCCAATCTCGCGATGTTCACCACCACCGCCCTCTTTCTCGCCATTGGCTTGCTGATCCGCCACGCGGCATTCCGGTGATAAGGACTATAGCAAGATATCCAGTTCGCCCCGAAGATAGGTGACGGCATAGCCGCCGATCTTCACCCGGTCGCCAGCGTCCTGACAGAACAGCTCACCCCCGCGTGCCGAAATCTGAAGGGCATGCAGATTTTGCTTTTTAAGCCGCCGGGACCAATAGGGAATCAACGTCGTGTGGGCGGACCCCGTGACGGGGTCTTCATTCATTCCGGCCTTGGGTGCAAAAAAACGAGAGACAAAGTCAACCGAATCACCGGGAGCGGTGGCAATGACGCCCAGGCAATCCCAATCCCGCATCCGCTCGAAATCCGGCTGAAGCATCTTCACATCCGCCTCTGTCGCAAAGACAACCATATAGTCCCGCGCCCGCCAGATTTCCTGCGGCAGGGTCCCCAGCACAAACTCAACCCCGTCCGGTGCCTCACAACGCTCAGGTGGCCGCGCCGGAAAATTCAACACCATCATATCGTCCACCCGCGCCACACTAATTTCACCGCTGAAAGTCTTGAAGTCGATGCTTTCCGCATCCAATCCAGTCTCAAAAAAGATCGCATGCGCTGTGGCGAGGGTCGCATGCCCGCACAAATCGATCTCCATCGTCGGGGAAAACCACCGCAATCCATACCCCCCGGCCTCACGAATGACAAAGGCGGTTTCAGACACCCCATTCTCAGCCGCAATTTTCTGCATGATCCCATCCGGCAACCAGCCCTTGGGTAAAAAGCAAACGCCTGCGGGATTTCCCTTGTAGCGCTCTTCCGTGAATGCCGCCAATTGATAGTAAGGTATTTTCATGTGCCATTCCTGAAGTCGATAAGGTTCAACTGCAAAGTGGTCCGATTCATATAGGTATTTGCCCGCAGGTTAAAGGCTAAATCCAACGGGCCATCCCCCAATTCACTTGCCCGGTCCGCCATCTTGAAGCCAATCGCATCACACACATCCCCTCCCAACCCGATGCGCAGTTTGATATGGGCGTCTTTTAATATTCTGGGTGCCCCGACCAATTGCACGCTTTTCAAACCCCACACCGGTTCCGGATTGCTTTCCCCGAATGGCCCCATGCAACCGGTCACCGCCATAAATTCAGGATCAAGCACCTCGGCCATGCTGACCCAGCTGTCCAACTCCAACGTCCGCCGGAGATCCCGCCCTTTCAGCCCCTTCTCGCAAACCGTATGAAATGCTGTTTGGAACCGCTCGAAGGCCCCCTGATGAACTTCAAGCCCGGCCGCCATTTCGTGTCCGCCGTGTCGGCTCAAATACTCGGAACAGGCGTCGAGACTACCCAGCAGATCAAACCCCTCGATGCTCCGGCAGGAACCGCGCCCCATACCGTTCTCATCGAATCCCACCACAATCGCCGGACGACCATATTTATTCACAAGTCGGGAAGCCACAATTCCCACCACCCCGACATGCCAGCCGACTTCGCCCACCACAATGCCGAAATGCAGGGCGGGATCATAAAAGGCTTCGATGCGACGAACGGCCTCCTCCATGATTTCATTTTCGACCTGCTTGCGGTCCTGATTGGCAGAATCCAGAAAGACCGCGAGTTCCCGGGCTTTAACAGGATCCTCGGTAAGCAAAAGTTCCAGGGCGTCATCGGCCTTGCCCATCCGTCCTGCGGCATTCATCCTCGGCCCGAGCACAAATCCCACGTGATAGGTCCCCATTTCCCCGGTCACACCGGCAACTTCGGAAAGAATACGCAATCCCACCCGTTCGCGGCGATTGAGTTGGGCGAGTCCATGCCGGATCAGAATCCGGTTTTCATGAATCATCGGGACCATATCCGCAACCGTGCCCAGCGCCACCAGATCGAGCACCTCTCGCAAATCCACGGAAAAAGCCGCCGCGTGTTTATGGTCCCGCCCTTTTTTCAACAAGGCATGGCAAACCTTGAACGCCACCCCCACCCCTGAAAGACAACGGGCCCGGGAATCGGACCCCAGCTTGGGATTGACCAACGCCACCACCGGAGCCGGACCACCCGTGCCCACCTCATGATGATCGGTCACCACGATGTCCACGCCGGCCTTGGCGGCGGCGGCAGCGGCTTCATGAGAGCCCGACCCGCAATCCGTGGTAACAATCAGGCCGGGCTTGCAGGCCTTGATGCAACGTTCGACTGTCTCGGCGTTGAGGCCATAGCCCTCCTCCATGCGATTGGGAAGAAACCGGTGCACATGCCCGCCCAAGGCGGTCAGCACATAGCTCATTAACGCCGCACTGGTAACCCCATCAACATCATAATCACCGTAAACAACAATGGGCTCCTGCTTCTTGATCGCCTTCCAGATTCTGGCCACAGCCGCGTCCATTGCGGGCAGAGTAAAAGGATCGGCGACATCACTCAGGCGCGGGTTCAGGAATCGGTCCACCTCGCCCGCGGCAGATACCCCCCGCAGGCTCAAGGCGCGGGCCAAAGGAACGGATAACAAAGAATGACGGGCCAGCTCAAGAACTGGCCCGTCGTTAGTCTCTCGGAGTCTCCAATTTTTCACAGATCTTACTTGTTCTGACCGAGATCGGGAGCCTTCCAGCGGTACCAAGCGAGCGTAACCGGGGTGGCAATGTAGATGCTCGAATAAGTGCCTGTAATCATACCCACCAACATGGCCACCGAAAAGTCTTTCAATGCGCCACCACCCATGATGAGCAGGAACAGCACCGATACCAGCGTGAAGGAACTGGTCAGCAATGTCCGGGACAAGGTCTGGTTGATACTATGATTACACAGATCCTTGAACGTCTGCCCGCCACGATAGAGGCGCAGGTTTTCACGGATACGGTCGAAAATGATCACCGTGTCATTGCTGGAGTAACCGATAATGGTCAGTACCCCGGCGATCAGCGTCATCGTGATCGGGAAGCCGAGCAGATGGCAAACCCCGATGGTGATCATGGCATCATGGATGGTTGCCACCACGGCGCCAAGACCGAAGCCGAATTCGAAACGGAAGGCAATATAAATGACCATGGCCAATGTGCCCAAAACTATCGCCCAGAAGGCACGAACCTTCAATTCCTGTCCGATCTGCGGCCCCACATCATCCTGCTGCATCAACTTGAAATTGGCCTGCGCCAGTTTGTTGGTCAACAGCCCCTCGACCTGTTTCCCTTCCTCCAGGGTGGCCACCTTGACCAGCAGCACTTCCTTGGTGCCGGACTCCATCCCCTTCTGATATTGGATAAACGGGTCTTTGATACCACCGGTCGTCAGCACATTCCGGACCTCATCAATCCCCTGCTTGGAGGCAAAACTCATCGTCAACTGGGTCCCACCGGTAAAGTCGACCCCGAACACGCTCGACTTGTCATTCATTCCGTTTGAGATCATCAGCGCCCAGGAAATCACTACCACCGCAAAGGTACCGCCCAGCATGTATTTCCATTTCCCGATGAAATCAATGTTCGTCTCGGGAATGATGGAGAACATTTTCATAATTTTAACACTGTTGGTCTTGGCGGCAATCAGCATGTGACACATATGGGTCACGGTCACCGCCGTATAGAGATTGATCAACAAACCGGCAATCAAGGTAATGGAATACCCACGGACCGGTCCGGAGCCGAAAATAAACATGATCACGGCCGTCAGGATGGTCGCCACGTGAGAGTCAAATACCGCCGCAAAGGCACGCGAAAAACCCGCATCAATGGAGGCCTTGAGGCTCTTGCCCGCTTTGATTTCCTCACGAATGCGCTCAAAAATCAGCACGTTCGTATCCACGGCCATACCAATACTCAGGGCGATACCCGCGATACCGGGCAACGTCAATACGGGAAGGGCAATTGCGCTGCCGGCCCGGGCATCACTGGAGAACATCCCGAGAATGGCGGCCACCACAACCATACCCAGAGGCAATAGCACTACATTCAGGATCAGCGCCAGATCAGCCAGCAAGCCGTTGACAAGGTAATAGAGCGCCATCAGGATAATAATCACCACACACCCATACACACCGGCATTCATCCCACTATTCACGGAATCCTTACCCAGGGTGGGATCCACCACCCGGCGTTCCACAATTTCCACGGGGGCAGGCAGGGACCCGGCCTTGAGAATGTGGGTCAGGAAAAGCGCCTCACTGAAAGTGAAGCTGCCGCTGATGACCGCGCGTCCGCCATGAATGGCCTCTTTGATAACCGGCGCAGAATACAACGAGCCATCCAATACAATCGCCATCTGACGTCCGACCGGGCCGGGATTCTTGGCGCCGCCGGGCGCATACTCGCCCGTTACCCGCGCGAATTTCCGGGAACCTTCGGGATTGAATTCGAGGCTGACCACCGACTGGCCCACCCCCTGGGTGTCCACCGAGGCCCGCTTCAGGGTATCGCCAGTCAACTGCGCGGTCTTTTCGACATAATAAGGACTGAACGCCTCACGCCCGCCGATTTTCTGCTTTTCAAAAAGCAACTCGCAACGGCGGGGAGCATTGAATTGCGCGATCTTCGCGCGAAAAGCCGAATCCATTTTCTCATCCGGAACCGCCTGCCGGTCGCGTATCAGATAATCCCGGGCCGCCCCGCCATCCGAGAGGGACATGATTTTGTACCCTTCCGGCGCGACGCCCTTTTCAAACATCTTGGCAATCAGCTCGTGATTCTTTTCATGAACCATGCGGAATTCAAGGAAAGCCGCTTCCTTGAGCATACGGGCCGCCTCATCGCGTTTCTTTTCATCCACGCCGGGAAGTTGAACCACAATGCGGTTATCCTTCTCCGGGAAAATGATGGGTTCAGCAATTCCCAAACCGTCAACGCGGTTCCGGATCACTTCAATGGCCCGGGCCTGGGCTTCTTTAAGGGAGGTGACCATCCGATCCTTCACCCGGACCGTGACTTCTTCTTCAGTCAGTTTGCCAAAATCTTCGGCACCCAGCTTGGTCTTGATTTCCTCGCGGATCTGCTCCGACATCGCCGTTTCATCAATTTGCACCGTGAAACTGGTTCCACCCTTGATGTCCAAACCAAACCGGACCTTATCCTTGACGGGGAAAACCATCACGATCGACATCCCCACCAGAACCACCAGCAACATCCACTTAAAGATTGTTTTCTTATCCATATCGCCCTACTCCTCGCTACCTTGCGCCATCTCTTCTATTACTTGTTTTCGACATCGGCAGGAACTTCATCCTTGCCGAGCACCCGGATCACGGCTCCCCGGACAATCTCCACCTTGGTATTGTCAGACACCTTAATCGTCAGGGCCTGATCCTTTACCGTCGCCACGACGCCGATCATTCCGCCGCAAAACATCACGCGGTCTCCCGCCTTGATGCTATCCACCATCGCACGGCGTTCCTTTTCCCGCTTCTGCTGGGGACGGATCATCATGAAATAAAAGAGGGCGAAAATGATGACCATATAGCCCATCATCAACATCCCGCTGCCACCCTGCCCCTGCCCACCGGCCGGAGGCGTACCCATTCCTAGAAACAATGTCGTCATCATGCTCATTTAATTCTCCTTATAAGTTGCGTGAAATTCCCGTCTAAAATCCTCAAACACCCCTTGATCCAACGCCGTGCGTATCTCGCGCATGAACAATACCGTGCGGTGCAGGTTATGGATCGATAACAGCCGCACCCCGAGGATCTCCCGCACGTTCATCAGGTGCCGGATATATGCCCTCGTGAAATTCTGGCAGCAGTAACACTCGCAGCCCTCCTCAACAGGCCGGGTATCCTCCTTGTACTGCCCGTTTCGAACCGGAAAACGCCCTGTCCGGGTCATCGCCGTGCCATGCCGGGCATAACGCGTGGGCATCACGCAGTCAAACATGTCAACGCCCATCGCCACCGATTCCACGAGTTGCTTCAAAACCCCCACCCCCATCAGGTAGCGAGGTTTTTCATCCGGCAGTTCCGCCACGCCATTCTTCACGGCCTCCATCAGCACCGGTTCCGGCTCCCCAACGCTCACCCCCCCGACAGCATAGCCGTCAAAGCCGATCGCAATCAGTTCGCGGGCACATCTCGCGCGTAAATCCGCATACTCGCCACCTTGCACAATTCCAAAGACCAATTGGCCGTTCTGCGGATGCAGTTCAGCACATAAAGCGGCCCATGATAGGGTTCGCATTACGGCCTGACAAGCGTATTCGTAGGTGCTGGGATAGGGTGGACACTCATCAAAAGCCATCATGATATCGGAGCCGAGCCGGCGCTGGATATCCATCGCCTCACGCGGACCCAGAAATAGTTTTGTCCCGTCAATATGCGAATTAAATTCGACCCCATCCGGCTTGATTTTGCGGAGTTTGGAGAGGCTGAAGACCTGAAATCCGCCACTATCGGTCAGGATGGGACGATCCCACCCCATAAACTGGTGCAATCCACCGCATTTTTCAATGATCTCGACACCCGGCCGCAGACTCAGATGATAGGTATTCCCCAAAACAATGTCAGCCCCCGCTTCCTTCAATTCGATGGGCGTCATCGCCTTGACCGTCGCCTGCGTCCCCACGGGCATAAATACCGGAGTTTCAACCGCCCCATGCAAGGTCCAGAGCCGGCCGCGCCGCGCCTTGCTTTTGGGATCAACCGCCAGAAGTTCGTAAGTTCCCGGTGCCTTCACTTTGCCGCCGCCGCCATCAACGCCGCATCTGCCAGCACCAGCGCCGCCATCGCCTCAACCACGGGAACCGCCCGCGGCACCACACAGGGATCATGACGGCCACGCGCTTTCAATTCGCAGTCCTTCCCTTCCCAATCCACCGTGGACTGGGCACAACCGATGGTGGCCGGCGGCTTGAAAGCAACCCGGAACAGGATCGACTCGCCATTCGATATCCCCCCCTGGATCCCGCCACTGTTGTTCGTCAGCGTACCCAACGATTTGCCCCGTTTCACAAACGGGTCATTATGCGCCGAACCCCGCAAACAGGTGGAGGCAAAGCCTAAACCGAACTCAAACCCACGAGTGGCAGGTATGGTCAGCATGGCACTGGCCAGAAGGGCGGACAATTTACCAAAC
>Ga0118677_10006299_pt1 | contig 20193 bp, 13 predicted proteins | sample AliMusrvi5mmetaG_FD_86154 | JGI IMG/M metagenome (GOLD analysis project Ga0118677, IMG submission 86154)
GATAATTCAGGTATTTTTTGTCACGGAATGATAATATTTGCACTTAAACTTCATTTATGAGCCAATTTTATTTTACTTTGGGAGAAGTAAAAATCCAGAATGAAGAGATGGAAGATGAAAAGACAGTGTCAATGCTGAAACCTATTGTTTTAAAGGAACTTGTTTCGGAAAAGAATCCGCGCCTGGCTGCCAGAATCCCCGGATTTGTGTTTGGCCTGATGAACAGGATTTTGCACATCAGGGAGGTAAATGAGATCATCAGGAAGTACGGTCATCTGAAGGGTATCCCTTTTATTGAGGCTGTGTTGAACTATTTTGAAGTAAAAGTGGAACATTCTGGAGAAGAGAATATTCCGGCTTTGGGACGGTATATTTTTGTCTCCAACCACCCTTTGGGGGGGTTCGATGGTTTGATGCTGATAAAGGTGGTAACAGATTATATGGGTAAATCGTTATTTCTGGTGAGAGATGAATTGACGAAAATTCCTCCGTTAGCAGAACTGTTTATCCCCATTAATAAGTTTGGAGACCAGCGACGGTCAGCTGGTCTGATCGCTCAGGCCTACGACTCAAAAAGTCAGATTCTTATTTTCCCGGCAGGGTTGGCTTCCCGGAAGATTAAGGGAAAGATAGTTGATTTAGCCTGGCAGAAACATTTTATTCAAAAATCGACCGAACATCAAAGGGATGTTGTCCCTGTCTATATTAGCGGAAAGAACTCGCGGTTTTTCTACTGGCTGGCCAATTTCCGCAAATGGATCGGGATTCCTGTTAACCTGGAAATGTTCCTTTTACCCGATGAGTTGTTCAAAAACAGGGGTAAGACCTTTGTGATCAGTTTTGGAAAACCGATACCCTGGAGCCGTTTCGATCGGTCAAAGTCTCCATCAGAATGGGCAGGTGTAGTAAAAGAGGTTGTATATGAGTTGTCTAATAAAACAAACAAATAGCGATAAATAGGATAATAAAAGACAATTATTGTTATTTTTGAAGTATCAATTCAACTGTTTGAAAAATGAAGGAAATAATTCCTCCCGTAGCCAGGGAGCTTATTGAAGCAGAACTTACATCCGATAAATTTCAACGGAAAACCAACAAAGCCGATAACGAGATATATATTCTTACTTACCACGATTCACCCAACATCATGCGTGAAATTGGTCGGTTACGGGAGTTGACTTTTAGGGCTGCAGGTGGTGGCGTAGGCGATGAGGTAGATATCGATCATTACGATATAACGGACGAGCATCCATATAAACAGTTGATTGTTTGGGACCCGAGTCGACGTGAAATACTCGGTGGCTACCGTTTTATTCATTGCGCAGGGCTTCCACGTGATGAGAACGGCGAAGTTCCGTTGGCAACATCTCATTTGTTCCGTTTTTCGGATGAATTTATCGATGATTACCTTCCTTATGTTATTGAACTGGGACGTTCGTTTGTGCAGCCTGAGTATCAGTCAAGCAAAGCCGGAGCCAAGGCGCTCTTTGCCCTCGACAATCTCTGGGACGGACTTGGTGCGCTGATGATTGATCATCCTGATATCCGGTTTTTCTTCGGAAAAGTGACAATGTACACGCAGTATAATCAACATGCCCGAAATCTGATTCTCCATTTCTTTGAAAAATTCTTCCCCGATCCCAGCGGCTTGGTTAGTCCCAAGAGGCGAATGCCTTACAATGCTGATTCGGTACTACTTGATGAACTTTTTGCCGGAAAGGAATATGACGAGGCTTATAAGATTCTCTCTGCTGAAGTGCGGAAACATGGCGAAAATATCCCTCCGCTGATCAATGCCTATATGAGCCTCACCCCATCGATGCGCACTTTTGGCACTGTCATAAGTGATGAGTTTGGTGATGTTGAAGAGACCGGAATTTTACTTGACATTGACGACATGTACGATATAAAAATCGACCGGCATGTTTCGACCTATCTTGAAGAACTGGCAAATAAACTGGAAAATCCGAAGGTCAGATTTCAGTGACTGGAAAATAATTCTAAATTGAAGATCAGGGAATTCTGTTAATTGATCAATTCATCATTACCACTTTTCATTGACCAGATCGGGCCGGATGTTCTGGTCATATATTTGTTTAATATGCTCCATTTGATCAAATGATAAATCGGGTAATTCAGATGCCTGAAGATTCGAAAGAACCTGCCCGGGACGTGATGCCCCCGGAATGACACAACTCACCTCCCTGAACATTAAAATCCATTTAAGTGCTACTGCTGACAGTTTAGTGTTTTTAGGAAAGAGTTTCTTGAGTTCTTCAACCGTATTCAAGCCTTTCGTATAATCTATCCCCGAAAATGTTTCCCCTTTATCAAATGCTGCTCCGTCTCGGTTATACGAGCGATGATCGTCTTTGCTAAATGTGGTTGAGGAGGTGTAATTACCTGTTAAAAGTCCGCTGGCTAATGGTACACGGGCAATTATCCCCACGTTTCTTTTGGCAGCTTCTGCAAAAAATATTTCGGAAGGACGCTGTCTTAATATGTTGAAAATAATCTGAATCGTAGTTACATTTTCATATTCGATGGCCTTTAGCGCTTCGTCAACTTTTTCAACACTGACACCCAAATTCAATATTTTCCCCTCTTTTTTCAGCGTGTCGAAAAGTTCAAATATCTCGGGACGGTAAAATGTTTCGGTTGGAGGGCAGTGCAATTGAATGAGGTCGATTGTTTCCAAATCCATGTTCTTCAGACTTTCTTCAACAAATTTGCGCAGTACCTGTGGCTGATATAATTTATCCGTATGAGGTGAAATTTTCCTGCCACATTTAGTAGCAACAAAGATCCGTTCTTTACGTGAACGAATAAGGCGACCTACCGCTTTTTCACTCTCTCCATCACTATAAACATCGGCTGTATCTATAAAATTGATGCCATTATCGATTGCGGTGTTCAGGATAACATCTGCATTTCTGTGACTAAAAACATCACCCCATTTCCCCCCTACCTGCCATGTTCCAATTCCAACTTCTGAAATTTCAAACCCGGTTTTTCCTAACAAACGCTTTTTCATTGAAAATTACATTTTATTAATTCATCACTTTAGGTCTAAAAAACAACCTGAAATTAAGGTGCAAGTCTTGAAATGACCCATTCCTGTTCGTTACGTTCGAAGATAATCCTGTCGTGTAGACGGTTTGACCGTCCCTGCCAGAATTCAATGCGATGAGGTTCTATCAGGTATCCACCCCAGAAAGAGGGTCTTTTCACCTCATTGGCGAGTGAGTTATTCTGTTGATCTTCCCAAAGTTTCTCAAGATAATTACGGTCAGGGACTACCTGGCTTTGCTCTGATATTACAGCGCTAAGACGACTTTCAAACGGACGGCTGTTAAAATATTCCTCCGAAATTGCCGGAGAGGTTTTTGTGGCAATCCCCTCAATGCGCACTTGTCTTTCGAGTTCAGGCCAATGAAATAACAAGGCAACATGTTGATTTAATGCAATCTCATTCCCTTTTCTGCTTGAGTAGTTGGTGAAGAAACCAAATCCGTTTTGCGTAAAAGCTTTTAGCAGAACGATTCTTGCAGAGGGGACACCATCAGGAGTTGCTGAAGCGAGGACCATAGCGGTGGGTTCATTCACCTTTGCCTCAAAAGCCTCTTCGAGCCATATCCTGAATTGCTGCAACGGATTCTGGCTGATCTGCTTTTCGTCCAATATTTTAAGTTGGTAGTCCTTCCGGATATCTGCTAAATCCATATTCTCTTTTTAGTTAAACGACCTTCACAGGAGCGATTTTGTAAATCCAATCAATTCTTCCGTTTTGCAAGATCTGAAAGTGGTAAAGTAATTATCCGACCGATTGGTTTATTATCACGATATGTAATGACACGGAAAGTATCAGCATCCTTAGGAATGGTGAGCTTCGCACCTTTCAGATACACCGGACTGTGATGGTCTGGATAGGTGTTGTCGAATGTATAGTAAATCTGAAGATTGTCAATCTCGGTTTCGAGCTGAATCAATAAATTTCCCTTTTCATCTTTTGAAGTTGTGATAATGGCATCATAAAAACTGTGGGCATAATTGATATCGGCAAACGAAAGTCTTGCAAGATTCACTTCTGTGCGACGAATAAAGTCGTTCCAGTTTCTGAACGATTTTGGTGTCCATAAAACCTCCGCAAGGGCCAGCGATCGGGGCCAGAACATATATTCTGCATGACGGAATGTGGGTACACTCTCAGACCAGAGATTGCCCTGTCCTCCAAGGATATATGAGGAATCAACCCCTTCCGGGACAGGTTCGAATTTGTAAACGGTATTTAAACGCAACAAGCTGTAGGTAGGGGGTTCGATGGCGGGATCACCCTGATATAGATCAAGATAGGCAAAGGTCGTTGGGCTCATTACGACCTGATGTCCGGCTTTGGCGGCGGCAATCCCTCCGTCCATGCCACGCCAGCTCATTACGGCAGCATTAGGCGCCAGACCCCCTTCGAGAATTTCATCCCAACCCATTAACTTTTTACCCTTTTTCTGCAAAATCTTCTCCAGACGTTTAATGAAATAACTTTGTAATTCGTTTTCGTCCTTTAATCCATTATCTTTCATTCGGTTCTGACAATCGTCACATTTTTTCCAGAACCTCTTATTACATTCATCACCACCAATATGAATGAATTCAAACGGGAATAATTGAGTGACCTCGTCGAAGACAATATCCAGAAATTCAAAAGTAGATTCCTTCCCGGGACAAAGCGAATTGTCATCTATTCCATAGAATTTGGAACCGGGATTAACTTTATAGGGCAGTTTGGATGAAGATAAGTAAGGATAAGATGCAATCGCGGCCAGACTGTGTCCGGGTACGTCGATTTCGGGTAAGATGTCTACGTGACGTTCAGATGCATAGGTGACAAGCTCTTTAATTTGTACCTGTGTATAAAAACCACCGTATGTTGCGGCCTCTCCTTCCTGTGGTGGCTCCCTGTCCCACCACAATCCGGTGCGCGGCACCCGCCATGCCCCGACTTTGGTGAGCTCAGGTAATTTTTTTATCTCCACTCTCCACCCCTGGTCATCTGTCAGGTGAAGCTGCAGAAGGTTAAATTTATAGATAACCATCTGATCGATTAGACGTTTTACTTCTTCTATGGTAAAAAAGTGTCTGCTTACATCGAGCAGGAGACCGCGCCACTGAAAGCGGGGCTCATCTTTAATCTCAAGTGCCTGAATTCGTGTATCACCATTTATGGGGATTAATTGAAGTAAACTTTGGACACCATAAAATAAACCCCGTGAGGTGACCCCTTTGATTGTTATTGAATTAGGAGTGATACTTAAAATGTATCCCTCTTTTGCCGTATTAGTTTTTCCATCGATAATCAGGTTGATCGACCGGGAAGTTGATGTTGTCCCTTTTATACTTCTTACAGCTAACTGAAGTTTATTCAATGATTTTATGGTTGCAGATGTGTAACCGGCAAGGAATTCCAATTGCGGGTCATTGTAAAGAATGGCCGTATTCTGTCCGATGATAAAGTACCCTTTTTGGATTTCGATCTGTTTGGGTTGTGGAATAATGTCCGTATTTGCAGCGCTCAGCCACAAACTGAGGGCGATCAAAAACAAAGCAATGGTGGTTGATTTGGAATTCATCTTGTTGTTATTTTTTTATGTATTCGATGGGTAGATTTTTATAGGCCCGGATCAAAACGGCGATATTTCTTTCATCTCCCTTTAAACTATCGACAGATTTGGAGAGGTAATAATCTACTGGTGGCATCATTGAACCCAAAACAGGTTTAGTAAAACCATAAAGGCCGACATTCTCTTTAATGGCTGCCGGGATAACTTTAGCCGGATCCTGACCGTTCCAGTTTGCCAGGCAGGTCACCAGGCGTGTTTGTTTGCCTAACATGCTGCGAACAGCGGCTGTGGTAGCAATATCTCCGGCTTCATTTAACACCCAATCTACCTCTTTGAGCATATCAGATCCAGCAATGTCTTTACTTGTCAGCTGGCACGAAGTGAGCCAGATGAGACAATCAGGGTTAGTTTTCTTAACCGTCTCTTTGATTCGCTTCCAGGTCCGGTCAATGGCTTTACGCCGAAACTGATGTTCAATTTCAGGTGTTATCTTATCTTTTCCGGGGAAGGGTTGGTTCATCAGTTCGCCATACATCACCTTTTCACAATCGAGCCATTTCAAAGGAGGATAGGGTTCCATTGTTGTGCCGGGATTCCAGAGCCAGTCGATAAAAACGCCATCTATGCCGGTCTTTTTTATGGCATCTGCAATCGAGGCACACAGATAATCGAGATAGGCAGTTGTGTACGGAATATGCGGGCTGGAAGGTATACCATAGCTTAAATCGGGATGTTCCTGTCCCCATTTTGTGTTGGAGCCTGCACAAAAATAGCCGAAGACTTTAATTTTTTTCTTGTGAGCAAGCTTTACCTGTTCGGTCAGAAAATCGTACTTTAAACCGGGCTGCTCCGGAACAATTCCATTTTTATACCAGGCATAACCGTTGCATGAAACAGCAAATGATTGAATCACATTGCATCCTAATTCTGCATACCAGCTGACATGATCTGCTGGATTTGCATCAGCCCAAAGTCCGGGTTTGGCAAACCCGTTGGGGCCCCCTTCTCCCCAGTTAAAATCGATATCGTAGGCTTTTATCGTCTCGATATCATTTTTCTGCCAATTACCTGAACATGCAAAAAGGAACGTGAAAAACAGAACCATTATGAACAATCTGAAATTTTTCATTGCTTTAGTTTTAAGGTGTTTATATTGCGAAATATTTTTTAGTCAGATATCTTTATTGCTGTTTTCTTATTGATCTGAACTGAAACTGAAAGAGTAATTGCCTGAACCGGTAAGAATGACTGTTTTACCGTTTTCCAATAAAACCCGTTTAAAATCTTTATTATTGGTCAGAGAGCTTCCATTTTCAGTAATTTTCGCAATATTAACAGCAGGCAGATAGATGGTAGCTGTTGTATTTGAGGGAATTGCAATATTTATAATAAGATTATCGTTCTCCCGTTTCCATTCAGATTTTATGGTTCCATAAAAAGACTGATATTCACCTTTTACCCATGATAAATCGCTGGCAAAATAGGGACGTATGATCACATTTTTAAATCCGGTGGCAGAAGGGTCAGGTTGAATACCTGCGAGTGAGTAGTAAAACCAATAACCCAGGCTTCCTCCCAGCGGCGGCATCTGGACTAGTCCACCTTTCCAGTCCTCCTTAAATATTTTGGAACCATGATTAAAAACCATATCATACCATCCTGGATAAGTTCGTTGATTCGCCATTTTATAGGCTATATCACCCTCCCCCAGATCAGTGAGTCCGGTAAGGATCAGGGGAGTTCCTACGAAACCGGTCCCCACATGATTCGAATCTGCTTCAATTTTCATAACCAGATTATCCAGTACCAACCTCTTTTTATTATCCGGTGTAAGGTTAAAGTAGAGGGGCATCAATTGTGAGGCCTGACTGTATTTGGCATATTTCCCCGTAATGGGATTGAAAAAATTATTATTGAAGGAGGTTTTAATTTTCTCAGCCAGTGCCGAGAAATGCTCAGCATCCTTTGTAAATCCAAGTATGGCGGCAGTTTTGGAAGTAATGAGTGCTGTGTTGTAAAATCCGATCGTTGAGGTAAAGGGCACAGGTGTCATTTTAGGCCTGACACTACCAGGTTCGAGCCAGTCGCCGAGGCCCCATTTCACGACGTAACTGCTGTCGATCGAGTTCAGGTAACCTGTATATTTTTTCATCGCGGTATAACTTTCTTCCAGGATTTTTTTATCTCCGTAATAGGTGTAAATCTTCCATGGCAGATAGACGATCATTCCTCCCCACCATGGACCATTGATGGTTGGTCCGTCAAAACGTCCAGGAGCAACTGGAGGAACATAACCATTTTCATGAATAATATCGAGAAAGTCGCGCTGCCACTTGATATACATTTCAGGGCAATCGAAGGCATAAGCGTAGGCATCAAAAGCCGTCTCCACATCCTGTGTCCAACCTGCCTTTTCGCGGACAGGGTCGTTGGGAATGTGGACGACATAATTTCTCATGGTGTGCAAAAGAATGGAATTCAGCTCATTAAAAACATCGTTTGAGCAGGAGAATTTACCCGTTTCCGGGAAATCGGTATTGACTGAGATTCCGGAGATATCCTCCAATTTCGGTTTGTATTTAAGGCCGTAAATTTCGACTGTTTTAATTCCGTTATAACTGAATTTTGCTTCGAAAGTTTCTGGTTTGCCCCCTTTGAGGATATATTCATAGGTTTGGTATCTCCCTAAGGTATGCGACCCTGCACCCGGATATTTCACAGTGATTTTGCTCCCTTTTTCCCCTTTCAACTTTAGTCTGCACCAACCGGTGATCTCCTTCTCCAGATCAACAGAATATCCGTTCTCAATAGTTTTGATGCTAATGGCTTTCACCGTGTTGGTAATTGTAACAGGTTTTAAATGCTGTGATTCAAGTCTGCCGGTAGGTGCTTCGGCGATCATCGCTTGTTTCCAGGCCGGCGCTGAATATCCGTTTTTATTCCAGCCATCTATTTCCCTGGTGGCATCCCAGGTTTCACCGCTTAAGATATTGTTGAACCGAATCGGCCCTTCGGTAGAGAATTTCCATGTATCATCCGATATGACCGACCTTCTTGTTCCATCCTTGTAAAAGATATCAAGTTGAAAAAGTAAGCGCGGAGTTGCAATATAATCTGCTGCGTAATATCTGAGAAGATGCGGTATTACCAGATTAAACCATCCGTTTCCCAGGATTACTCCAATTGTATTAGCTCCGTTTCGTAAATAATTAGTAACGTCGTATGATTGATAAAATACCCTTTTCTGGTAATCGGTATATGCGGGGTTTAATACTTCTTTACTTACTTTTCCTCCATTGATATAAAGTTCATTCAAGCCTAAGCCACAGATATTTGCAACAGCATAGATGACCGGATGGTCTGATGCAAATTCTTTTCTGAGATAAACAGCAGGAGCATAGGAAATTGTGTCAGTTTTCTTCCTGATCTCATCGGCTAACTTCCACATTTCTTTTTCAGGTTCCATTCCAAAATCGGGAAGTGCCCTTAGCTCCTTCTGAAGCGGGGAAAGTTGAAGGTCAGAAGTGATCCATTTCCCTTTCCAGTCAGAGGAATTGAGCATCGCCATGGTCCAATAAGCGGTTTTACTCCAGTCAGATTCAATCCCGTTTTGATCCCATACCTTAACTTTCCACCAGTATTTTTGAAGCGAACTCAAAGGCCTTCCGGTGTAAGGGATATACAAACATGTAGATGAGGTAATTTTCCCGCTATCCCAAATGTCACCATTATTGAGACTTAGTTTTGTGCTATCGGCAGTCACGAGTATCTGGTAGGCTGACTGGTTCCAGTTTCTCTGCTCCGATTCGATGTTCCAGCTTAAGCGTGGATTAGGAATATCTATTCCGGTGAAATTTTTCGAATGCTCGCATTTTAAGTTTACAACGCGGGTTGAAGCCCCATTTGCAAAATAAGTAAATGAAAAAACGACAAGAAACACGAAGGAAAAAATTGCCTTTTTCATGCTTTTAATTATTAAGAATCCTTAAATGCTTTACCGACTCCTCGATGGCCTGCAGGGATGTATATCTTGGATTGTAATTCAAAAGATGTCTTGCTTTTTCAATACTGCAGTTCGGACTATGGGCGATATGGTCCCATGTTTGATCTGCATCTATTTCACTGACTGTATTTTTCCACTCTTCCCAGGGTAAAAAGCTCAATCGTGCTTTCTGACCAAAGAAGGCTGCGACAGCATTGGCATAACCTCTGAGAGTAAGTGCCTGTTCCGAAACGATATGAAAACTTTCTCCTACCGCATTATTCCAATTATTCAGGGCATTGCAAAAAGCAGCGGCAACATCGTCGGCATGAACATGGTGGAGTGTCTCCATTCCCAGGTTGGGTAAAACGACCTCTTTTCCTTCCGCAAGAAGCTTAAATATCTCAGGATTTTCAGTTCCAATTGGATTTACAGGAACCCAGCCTGGCCCAACGATATGGCCCGGATGCAACACAGTTGCAGGGAATCCTGTTTTGCGTGACAGCGTTAGCAGATAAGATTCTATTGCTGCTTTTTTTGTTCCATAATCGCAAATAGGTTTACGGAATTGGGTCTCACTTGTGGGTACCTGTTCGCTGTGTCCATGTACCCAGATTGTTCCGCAATGGATAAAGTGTTGTACCTGCCCCTGAAGTGCTTCGACCAGACTTTGGGCGCTCTCTGGGGTAAAGCAGATCAGATCGATAACCACGTCAGGAACCAAATAGCGAATTTGGGCACCAAACGTGTTTTTTCGCTCTGCCTCGTCCCGGTCTATTGCAATCAACTTCACCGAGTTCCATGCCGGATGTGCGAGGTAGGATTTGCGCTTCTGGCGGCTGACGCAAATGACTTCATGTCCCGCCATAACGAGTCTGGGAATTAAAAAAGTGCCGATATGTCCAGTGCCACCTATAACTACAACTTTCATTTTTAGATTTTTTAAAGTTTCGTGATTTGTCCTTCAGATGAAACAATGATCTCTTTGGTTTCCCCTGGTTTCACTTCTACCCTGGGCCATCTCAGAAAAGCGGTATTTCCCAATGGTATTTTAGACGCAACTTCGGTTTCAGAGAAGAGCGAAATGGCTGCATGATAGTGTGTTGGATTAGAAATGGATATTTTCACCCCCTTACCGGAATGGGAAAGCACCTTTGCTGTTATATGGTCAAATACCACCATCTCCTTCTTGTCTGTTTTGAGATAGATGCCCGGCAACTCCATCGCCATCAGAATCCCGTTTAATTCATTCCACCCAGTTTCCCATCCGGGGCATCTCGAACCACGACTATCGGCATCGCAATAGGTGAGTCGTTCAGTGATTTTTCCGTTGGGTTGAATCCCTTCGCTCCAGGCATGAACGACGTCATTCATCAATTCAGCATAGCGATTGTCACCTGTGGCGCGATAGATTTTGAAAAGCGGATCTCCCGATGAGGTGCAGAATCCGGGTGCACCATGCTTATTCTGGGTACTTGCCCAAACTGCTCCTGCCAATTTCGCCCCAACTTGTGCCAATTCAGTTCTTGAAGGTAGCTTATAGTCATAGGAGACCACCCATGTTGCGCAAAGATTGGCAAGATTGCGTGATTTTTCGAGCCATCTTTTATCTGTAGTTATTTCATAAAGGGCCATCATCGAGGTCATAAGGGCTGCAGCAGATTCTGAATCGGCATTCTGCAAAATATCTGCGCAGGCGCCAGTAGTCATCCCAAGTTTGACAAAATCCCGCTGATAATAGTAGTTGGCAGCTTCAATGGCTATCTTTAAATACTCAGGTTGCTTAAAATAGCTGGCCGCGAGAGCCAATCCTCCGATTGCGCTGGCACCACTGGTTGAATTAAAGATTGCAATTTCACCTGTCTGATTGTTCACGAAATTTCCCCACTGTCCATTTCTTTTCCATGTATCAGCAAAAGCCTGAGCCAATCGTTTGATATTGAACTCCCAGTCGGGTTTTATTGCTGATGACCTCCCTTGGGCCTTCAATATTTCAAATTGTTTAATCATCCACAGGAGTACATCTCCGTTTTTGCGCGTGAGGCAAATCTCAGGATATTCATCGTACCCTTCACGACCAAAATTTTTACCGTCAAAGTTAAGGGCCCCGTAAAAATAGCCGCTTTTACCCTGCGCATGCGGGATGGCAAAGTCGAAAGTGTTGGTTACCCGTTTGAGATGCAGACTATCGCCAAGCACAAGCATTGGGTAGGTATCCATTAATCCGCCTACCCAACCAAATGAGATCCAGTCCGCATTTTCAGGACGATAGAATTTGAAATCACCATCATAAAACCTTTTATCGATATTGCCGGTCATCATTCGTCTGATCTCACTAAAAGGGTAGAGATTACGGGGATGATTTTTCCCGGTTACCGATTTACGTACCGACATGAATTTTTCCAGCAGTCCCGGAATTCCGGGTGTTTCAAAGGAGTATAACCTGAGTCGTACCTTTATCTCATCACCTGTTTTCCAGTCGATACCTCTGTCCGGACTTTTACTAAAACCAACAAACTCTGGTTTTCTCTCCCGTACCCCCGGAACACTGATTACTAATGTACCCCGGGAATGATCGGGACTTTCCTCGATCATTAATCCATTGTCTACTATACTATCGCCTCTTGGTATCCCTTGTTCTGCTAACAGGATAAATGCCCTTCTGATCTTTTTATTATAAAAGCAGATTGCCGGAGTCGTGGCATTACACGAAAGAACCTCGACCAGTGATTTCATTCCGGGCTCAGGAGAGAGCTGAGGAAGGTCAGTTGTTGTCAGCTGAAGATCTTTTTTGTAAAGTTCTGTGCGGTCAAGTCCGGCTGCATATTTGCGATTTACAATGCGATTGCGGTTTCCATTGTAAACCGAGGCTGGGATTAATGTGTAATCATCAGTATTCCAGTTGTTAAAATTAAAAGCAATGGCAACTCCTGATGATTTTAGGTTTCCTTTTTGAAGTTTAAAGATGAACGAAAGGTCAATTGCATCATTTTCACCCTGAATTTTCACCGTATGGATTTTGCAACTCCATTCAGATCCGTCAAGATTCAACATTCCATTCACAAAAGGGACCGATTTTAGCAGTTTGGAGCCATCATATTTACAACCTGTTACATACATTTCCCCATTCAGGGTTCCAAGGAATTGGTCAACTTCGGGAGAGAGTTGATGATTTTCTGATCCGGTTAACCATTTTCTATCTGTTGCATCAACGACACTTACGGATGAATTGTTCGGCTTGTTTTTCGCTGGTCCGGCACTTAAATCCAGGGGAATAACCCCTGTCATTGTAGCAAGAATTACTACAGAAAGAAGAAGTTTTAAAGTCAAATTTGTCGATTTTTTGGACATGTTAATTAAGGGATAATTGAGGTATGATCTACACAACTAACCAGGGTTTGACTTGAAATTTATAGAATACTATTTTCCAAAAGCTGATCTGATCTGTTCTATTGATACTCCGAGTACCTTGGTAGAGATCACGTTCAGCTTTGCTTCATCTCCCACAAAATGGAAAATCCGCTGGGTATGGGTCAGACTTTCACCCGGAGCCAGAAATGCAGCGGGAGAAGAGCTTTCGATTTCGTAAAACGGGCCCATTTGACTTCCATCAGCCAGCGGACCGTCGTTGTACGAATTGATCACATCGCCTTTAAAGGGTTCTTTCTGAATTTCCCAGAGTTGATTAATGTAACCAGTTGAGGTTTGAGGTTTTGTAAATTGAAGAATAGTAAGCATTTTGCGGCTTGCGTCATAACTTCCGGCAAGAGTTTTTGCCCGTTTATCTGAAAGTCCAAGTTTACTGCGATGTTTTCCATCCACTTTAAAATAGAGGATGCCTTCTCCAATTTTTATACGGTCAGCAGGGATTTCTCCAAAATAATTTGTAGTTGCCACCTTCCCTAAATCTTTTTCGTCGCCTTGAAGGTAAGGAATAACAACTACCCCGCTTTCCGAAGGGGTAAGCATTGCCAGCATCCAGATATTGATGGTCCCTTTTTCGCGTGTCCATTTTTCTGTCCCGGCATTAATTAGGGTATTCACCGTTTCGAACCCAACCCATTTAACGGTTGAATCGGGAGAGATCCCAAGATTCCCCGAGAGGTCTGCTCCCTTCAATAATTTTACCTGACGACTTAGAGACACACTAAATTTAGTCCCGGAGTAGTTTTGCAACTGCATCTGTTTCTTCATCAAAACTGTGATGGAATCATGGCCTAATAGTTTCCAGGGTTCGCTGTCAAGACCAGCGGGGGTTTGCCAATTGTCAAAAACCATCTTAACACCCGGTTTGAAGAAGATGGAAAATTGACCCCCCTCAGGACCGAGCCACATCCGGTCTTCACCGCCGTATGCATTTATATGACGGGCAATGGTATCGGAACTCAATGCCTTGTAATTTATCCAGCCTGAGCTGTTCCCTGATAATCCTGTCGCAGTGCTGGTAAATACCTTCCCCTGGTATTTGGGTGAAACAATAACCTGGGCATCGCCATTTTGAAGCACTATAACATTGTCTTTTGATTTCAGAAACTGAAGATCATAGCCGAATGATCCTTTTTCAAATTGGGCTATTTTTTGCTCTCTTTTTGTGTTTACACTACATGAGGCAAGGAGACCAATGATGGTCAGACCGTAGATAATTGACTTTAAATTCATAAGTAAGTATTTAATATGCTGGTGCTATTATTATTCCTCTCCAAGGGAACATCCGGTGTTCTCTATTTGATATTAACTATTTGAATCTCATTCGTTTTAATCATAAGGTTTTTTAATGCTACAGATCCTATATCTGTAAGTGTAAATTTTGATAGTTCAAGCTGACCGTACAAAACTGCAAGGGTTGCCTTTCGTCCTTCAACTTTGCAAGTTCCCCAGGCATAACCGTTACTCCAGAAATAGGTTCCCGGTCGGGAAGTAAATGACATTGACTTCTCGACACCTGAATAGTGAAATCCGGTGATTGCAAGCGGGGCTGACCAGGCTGCCATTGCCCTGCCATAATGATGACCACATTCAGCCTCGTCAAACGGGCTACGTTTTCTGCCGTCGTATCGGTCGCGGATATTTTTAATGCATTTTAAGCCATCCTCTGTTTGTCCTTCCTGTAACATCCCGATGGCTGCAACATATTCAAAGCCAGTCATCACCTCTGTGAAATAGGGGAATGGATTAACTGGTCTTGATTTTGGGTAGGAGGCCATCAGCAAGGCTGCTTCATCGCCAAGGGCAAAGCTTCTGAAATTGTTGAAATGGTCGGAAAGGTCGGGCTGGTAATTGTATTTCATGATGCTTCGTAAGGTTGTGGCAATATTCTCCTTTTTAACCAGGTATCCCAATCCGCAAACTTTTGCCAGGTACTGTCCGACCAGTTGGTCTACAAGGCAACCTTCACCAAGCTGGTAATCAGGATTCCCATAATCTGAAGAACCCATGCCAATCAGCTGTTCTTTAGGAATATCTTCTTTTTTGGGGACAATCAGCTTATGAATATAGTATTCGCCGTTGAACAGGTTTTCATCGGTCCATTTACTTCCGCTCTCAAAGAGCCTCCTGCATTTCTGCGCCATCTCTTTGTCTTTCATGTAGTTTGCCATCTCTTCCATAGCGCGCAAGGCGCCGAGGTACCAGATGGTCATTTGTGGATTGGGTCCATAATACTCCACATCCATGGTATTGTGTTGCACGCCTTCCATCACCCCATCCTGATTGGCATCCCATCCCCCTTTTTGCCAGGCATAACTCAAAGCGCTCTTCCCCTTGGGATAAAGCCTCTTCAGAAAGTTGTCGTCACCCGAAAGCTGCCATTCACGATATAGCTTTATGATGCACCCCATCTGTCCATCCGCTGCGACTTTAGCGAATTTTGGGATCTTATCAAATGGCAGTTTTACCCTGAAACTCATGAGGCCATTGTCAGCTGTTGCGATACCAAATTCAACGTTACGCATTGTTTTTGCGAGGTCGCCAAAGAGAAAGGCGGTGGTGGTCTCGTAATTCCAGACATGGGTGCAGGTTCCAAAGCAGCACCCTTCACGATTGTTACATCCTTCCCATCCAAAGAAGTTTCCATCGGAAAGGCGGAAGCATGTTTGCGACCTCAGGGTGCTGACATTAAACAAGGCAGCTTCTTTTACCTCCTCAGGAAGATCACTTTTGCAGAATGAGCTGACAAATTCGGTAGTTTTTTCTTCAAGGCTTTGAAGTTTTGGTGCACTTTTTGCTGCCACATCCCATGCTCCGGCATATTTTGTTGAATAGTAATTTTTCAGGGGAGCTTCAGACCATGCAGTTCGGTTAGGGAAATACCAGGTGAGCAGGAACCGTACTGTTTTAGTTCCATGCGGAGGCAGCACGCTACTTAAGGCAAGTGAGGCCATCGGTTTATCTGATTCATTGTCTGTTCTGTTTTCAATCCTCCCGTCTTTTGAAAAATCGTCCCAAAAATCGAGCACCGAAGAGCCCCATTCTTCAGGTAACCAGGCAGTACGGTAGGATACTTCATCCTGAGACGGGGTGGAGAGTGCCATCTCCCCCCACTGATCTGTTTTTTTGTCTACACCCTCAGATGTAAAAAGAATACCTTTTAAACCGTCTTTTGAAAGATATGAATTCACATTCTTTATTGATTTGCCGTTACTGCCATCTTCACCGATAAAATTCTGCATCGACCCGCATACGCTGAATGAGATATCTTTTACGGAAGTATTGGTTATTTCAAAATCAAGAATAGCCATCGGTATACTGCTATTGTCGATATCTCCAGGAATCAATGGATTAAATGATTTTATTCTGACCTTCACAGGAATTTGAGGTGTACTGAGATTGACCTGTCCAAACGGATAGGCGGCATCAAAGGTTGAGGTTTTAAATCTTGGAAAGCCATGATTAGTAGCAACAGCACCAGAACTCCCCTCATACTGGTAAAATGGGATTGGACCCTCAAGCAAACGAAGATCCTTTTTCCCGTCAATATTGGTAAAGAGGGTAAAGAAGATTGAATTTTCCCTTCCTGAGCCCGGATTATATCCTTTGGCCGGGGTATTCATTATTTCAACATCCTGGAGATTTCCCCTCCCACCCATCGAGATGGTCCCAGTCCCGATTCCACCAATTGGCATTGCAATTTTATAGGTATGTTCCTGGTCATATTTTTTCAGGACGGGCCATTCGGACGAACAGGCATTTTGATTTAAGAAGTTAGCCAGAAAAAAAAGCAGGAGGGGAAAAGTCAAAGTTTTCATAACTAATCAGATTTACAAGGGTAAAAGTACAAATTATAAAATTCATATGGCTATGTTGGCGGATGCAATCTCTTTTGGAACCAGGCGCGTACCGAACGCATTTTTTCAAGCTGGGAAGCTGGTACATGCCTGTGACAAGTAGAAAGTTCTTCACTCTCTTCAGGAGCTCCCCACCGAATTTCAATCCCGTCGTTTGGGTTATAGGCCATCTCGAATGCTGCCCGCCGTTTAAGTATATCTCCTATAGTCAGTGTTTGCTCAGTGCCATTTGTCCGGGTGTAAGTGATGGAGAGTTCTGAAATTTTTTGATTAAGTATAGCCTCCAGCTTCTTCCTAACCGTTTCTGGTGAGCTGAGAGCCGGCATTTTGAAATCTTCAGGAGAGGTGACAATCCTGGCAGGGAAATTAAGTAAAGCATCCATTGCGATGAGAAGCCTCAAATCGCGGTTAGGTGTCGAAAAATCTTCCCATTGACCACCAGCCTGAAATACTCCGGCGGCTGAACCAGGCATTCCGATTACCGCACTGGGATGCGATTTCATATAAGCTTCACCGTTGGCAACAGAAGTAATCCTCACCATCAGCTGCTCATGCAAAGCCTGAATGAGATCCAACAGTGCAGCTTCCGGATCAAGTGGTTTTGGATTGATGATCCGCTCCATCGTGTGATAGAAGTTATCACTCTCCATCTTTTTTTGCTCAAGAGAGAAAGGGATGCCCCTGTGATTTTCTGATAACTCCTTGTTTTTCAATAAATAAAACTCCTTGTCCTTCAGAATGATCGGACGAAAGGCTTTAAATCCGGGCTCTCCAACCACTTCGGAAGTGTTGAACAGAAAATTACCTTTCCAGAACCGCTTGATGCCGACGGTGCCATCGGGCTGAGCATCAACTGAAAGAAGTGTCCCGGGATGGCTGTCTGACTGAGGAATCCAGCCAACCAGAATTAAGGTATGACCATATGGATCAGCATATACCACACCTGGTCGCAAAGCGTCGCGGGTTAGCGGAACCGGATAATAGTCGGAGGTTTCGTCATTTAGTGCCGTACGGGCAGTGCCTGAATGGACACCATCCATTACCCTTCTAAGAAAACTATTGAATGACAAAACCGGATTGGTTTTAGCGCTTTGTGACTCGTTGGTAATCCATCGACCGGTTTTTGGAGGACGACCCAGACTTCCCCTGTCGCATTCGTGATAACCAAATGGGAGGCCAAGCTTCCATGAGAAATAAGCTCTCAGGTAAAATGGATTATCTGCACAATCGGGTTGCATATTCACCCTTGTTTTTCCTGCAGGTTCATCCTCATCAAGAGAGAGATAATTAAAAAGGAAATTCTGATCGCGGTTTTGCATGACTTCATGCAAAGCTTTCCAGGAGGAGCGTTCATCGTTGTTAAAAAAAAGTGCATTTATCCATGCGGAATATAGCGCTTCTGCATCGCCATCCCATCCGCGTACTGTTTTCCATATTACCCCTGAAGTTGTCGTTACAGCTTTCGGGGAGATTGTTAATTCAAGACTGGAAACTATTTTGTGATCATAATTTAAATCAACCTGATATTTACCAGCAGCCCCGGCGACAAACTCATCCATGCGCCAGAAAGGCAAACCATTCCCGTTCCTGCTTTTGCCCGATTCAACCAATCCATCCGGGCCACTGACCACAATTAGTCCTTTCCGGATGTTTTTCCCGCCAACTGCCAACACGCGAAATGGTTGTCCGGGAACGGGATTTTTAGGCGAAATCAGCAGTGAATTAGCAACTTGTGATTCGATAGTTTCGTCCTGATCGTTCGGTGTATTTGGCGAACTTTGAGAGCTTAGCACCCCGGTTTTCCAGGCAGGACGGTCACCACAGGAGGCTATACCTATAAATAACAGAGCAATTACCATCGCAACAAGCGACATCCGGAGAGCAATTCCGGCAATGGTCTTTCTTAATCGCATTTTTGCTTCAAAGATAACCCAAATCATTTGACTACCTTGATCGAGCTGATCAGTTTTATATCTTTTAAATTGGTGTAATCGTACTGATAAAAACCATCAGCTCCGATCATCAACAGGGAGCTTCCCAGGGGGATAACGTCATAGGCATTGATATTCTTAAAGGCAGCAAGCTGATGTTCAGCGATCAGGTATGGATCTGATGCATTATATACTTTCAGACCATCACTACCGTCGCAAACAAAAAGAACATCGTCATCAATTCCCACTCCGTAGGGACCGGTCATACTGTACGAGCGCATTAATGTTGCTGATTTAATGTTGGTAATATCTAATACATCAAGCCGGTTGACATTGCTTCCGCAGCGATTTCCTCCCCGTATGGTCACATAAGCCCTGTTATTTTGTACCACCACAGGATCGCAACCAGTTGCATGCCAGAAGGTTGAAATGTATTCGGGTTTTGTCACATCTTTGACATTGTAAATCAGCATTCCGGTAGTGGTTCCAAGAAACATGGTACTGCCTGATAAAAACATGGTTTCAATTCCCCAGTTAATACTGATCTTCGTTTCCATTAATGGATTGGAAGCACTTGTCAAATCAAAATTGTAATAGGTACTGTTGTCGACTGCCAGTAAATGATTCCCAACCAGCCCGAATCTTGCCATTGAACCACCAATTCCCGCTGCTGTAGTCTGCTGTGTGCCATTTGTGGCAGCATCGGCACTGAGGGAGAAATCGGTAAACTTACTTCCAAAGAAAACCGGATATATAAGATAATTGATCGGTTCAATCTCCTTTCTGACTGTCCTGATCTCCCAGTCTATGACAACTCCCTTTGTGTCATCAATTTGCCCTAAACGATAATTCGAGTCATATGACGGTACAGCATACGGGAATACACTTTTTATACGACCAATCTCTTTGGCATTGGCTGGATTTGAAATATCGATGCTGACCAAATCAATATAACTATCTGCGAAGAGCGTGTTTCCGAGAATGGCAATATCTACATTTCCGGGAATATTTATAAAACCAACATATTGGGGATTTGCAGGATTTGTATTATTGTAAACATGTATTCCCTTCATTATCTCGTTAATGTACAAGTAATTATCTTTGAAGTAGATTTTTCCTGGTTTCTGCAGGAGATGAGTACTTTCCATTTTAACAGCCTCCCTGAAATCTTTATAACTCAGGTAAACCGGTTCGAGAGAAAGATATTGTTCGGTGTATTTGTCTTTGCATCCTGACAGAATAAAAACTAAAGTCAGAATCTGAAAAATTGGTTAGCGATAACCGTAATATGAACCTTGAATTTGCGTCTTCAATGTCTTCTGATATTCGTCCTAGCAAAAATTCATCAACTCATTCATCTACCAATTTGTATGATACTACTG
>Ga0118677_10006301_pt1 | contig 20190 bp, 23 predicted proteins | sample AliMusrvi5mmetaG_FD_86154 | JGI IMG/M metagenome (GOLD analysis project Ga0118677, IMG submission 86154)
TTCTTTATAGTCTTTGAGCTGGCGTTCAATATTTTTTTGCACGGTGATGTCCTGTAGTGTCCCATATATTTTGAAACCACCGTTTGGGTTGTGTTCTGCGCCACCTTTGGCGTGTAAGATCTTTGTCCTGCCGCTTTTTAGTATGATACGGTAGTTAAAATCGAAGGGCTTGTGCTGCTCTATGGCTGTCCTGATGGAATTCCTGATCAGGTCATTATCATCAGGATGGTTGTATTCATCCAGTGTAGCGCTTGTTTGCAGCGAATTGTGCGGTAGCTCATAAATGTTATAGACCTCGTCCGACCACTCTAATGCCTTCGTTGCCATATCCCAAGACCAATTGCCTATGCTGGCTATGGCTTGTGCCTGTTTGTACAATTGCTCGCTGCGCTGCAGGCGGTCTATGAGTTCTTGTTTTTCTGTCACATCCTGTATGGTGCCGAACAGTGCGATCACTTTGCCTTCTTCGTTTCTACGTACGTCTCCTTTTAAATGCAGGTGTTTGGTAGTACCATCCGGTAAGATCATCCGGAAAATAACATCACAGGGAATATGCAGTTCGCGGAGTATGCGTATTTGTTCATCCACCATTGTGGTATCATCAGGGTGCCTGTAGGTTTTAGTGATCTCCGGTCTCAGGTTGCCGGGCTGCGGCTCCATGTTGTATATGTGGTATAGTTCATCAGACCATGTCCATACGTTGGTAGCAAGGTCCCACGCCCAGTTGCCAATACGCGCCAATTGCTGTGCCTGCTTATAAAGATCCCTGCTTTCTTCTATTTCCCTGATCATTTTGTGCCTGCCCGTCACATCCATTACTGTACCTATAAGCAGTTTCTTCCCGTTTTTATAGTTAACCTTACCTCTCGACCATAATACTTTCTCCTTGCCATTGACCAGGTAGCGGTATTCGGTATCGTAAATGCCGTTTTCCTGTATAGCCTTATCTCTTTTATTGTTGGTATTGTCGCGGTCGGCCGGGTGCACATGGTCTATGAGGTTGTAGAGATCAAAATCGTCCAGTTCATATATTTTTTTGAACTGTGGTGTTACGTCCATTTTCCCGGTTGCCACATCCAGTTCAAAGCTACCGAGCATTGCCTGTGCTTGTGCATCAAGCAATTGTTGCTCGCGGTACAGTAGCTGTTCGGCAATTTCTTTTTCCTTGCTTACATCCAGTATAATGCCTACTAACTCTGCGGCATCGCCCCTGTTATTTCTCTTAAATACAGATACGTAGTTACGCATATAGATGTAGGAACCATCTGCGGCCTTTATCCGGAACTCGCATGATACAACTTCCTTGTCGGCCGAAAGGGCGCATTGCGCCAGGCAATCAACTACATGTTGCACATCTTCAGGATGTACAAATTGCTCTATAATTTTCCCCGACATCTCCTGTAGCTCACTTAACGAGTGGTTCAGGAATTTCTCGGCATTTTTGTTGACATATTTTACTTCGTTGTTGGTTACGTCCAATACATAGTTGAGGCCCGGGGTGGTGTGTGCCAGCCGCTCGCTGAAGAAAGACTCTTCATTGATCCTGTCCTTCAACAGGTTGATATAAATATTAGTTGCGGCAGTATCGCCCTCAACAGTTAGGAAATCTATTTCTTTGATGATCTCCACAGCCTCACTTACATCAGTAGTATAGTTTGGCAAAAATTTTAGCAATGCTTTTTTGCGCATATACCCGGAGAGGGTAATGTCTTCAGCGGTCACCTCATCACGTTTCATTATTCCAAGTCCATCGGCAACCCATAAGGCGAGGCCCTTTTCCAGGTGTTGTTTTTCTCTTTGTACGCTTACATTTTTATTGCTATTTTGCCGGGCTGGTTTGGCATTCCCACCAATTCAATTGTGGAAAAGATCACCATTGTGCAGATCGCAAAAAGTGTGTTCATTTATCTTGGAATACCTTTTCTTGCCGGTTTTATCACAAGGTTCACACTGATCAGGATAAAAAGCAAAGAATGGTATCACACGAAGTTTATTCCCAAAATAAGCCCCATCACATTGATAGCGCTTCTTTTTACCATCATCGTGATGTTTTCGCTCAAGGGAGAATATATCATCAAACTGCCGCTCGACGTTGTCATTATTGCCATTCCGCTCATCATCTATTTCCTCATCATGTTTTTGCTTTCGTTTTTTATGAGCAGAAAAGCAGGGGCTACTTATGGACAATCAACCACGCTGTCGTTTACGGCTGCCAGCAACAATTTTGAACTGGCGATAGCTGTGGCAATAGCAATTTTTGGAATGAATTCGGGCGAGGCTTTTGCAGCAGTCATTGGTCCTTTGGTTGAAGTGCCGGTGATGATCGCATTAGTGAATGTTGCGTTGATGTTTAAAAGAAAATATTTCGAAATAAAAGTTTAAATAAAGAGTAAATTCCGAAATGTAATAAATACAAAATTGCCGCTAAGGCACTAAGACATAAGATACGCAAAGCATTGATAAGCAATTATTACTTTTTTGCGAAACTTCGAGTCTTTGAGTCTTAGAGGCAAGAAAACGGCATAACGGAGCAAAATCAAAAAAATATTAAAATATGAATGGAAAATTTTGGTGCAGTGACTGTAAGAAAATTTTTACTGCCGAAGGAATAAAAAAAGAATGGAACGACCCGATTTACGGACCATGCAAGAAATATGTCACTGAATGTCCTGAATGTAAAACGGAATGTAATGAATACCGTGAGCCTTCAGTTGCGAAGAGATCAGAACCTATGCCACAAATGAGTTGTAGCGGACATTGTCATGGATGTGAACATGCAAATTAGATAATAGTCATTGGTCAATGGTCATTAGTCAATAGTCATTGGTCATTAGTCATTGATGGTCATTAGAAAAAAGAAAAAAAATAGAACACTGATTTTTATGATGATTATGATCAATACTGATTAAAAGTTAAATCTTAAAAGATCATAACCATCAGTATCATCAGTGTTCTATCAGGTAAACAAACAAATTAAAATAAATTCAAAAATGGAAAACGAGAACGAAAACAAAATCGAAAACGAAACAAAAAAAGAAGATTGCGGATGCGGAACAGATTGCTGCACACCAAAGAAAAGCAAATGCTGGATGAAGATCTTATTCATAGTAATCATCGTTGCTGCAATAGGAATTATAACATGTAAACTGGTTTGCAGTCATTGCTGTGGTGATCAGAAATGCTCCAAGGCAACAACAGAAAAATCATGCTGCGGTGATTCAACAAAATCAGGTAAATGTGGTGATATGAAAAGCGCTGCCGGTTGTTCAAAGGATAGTATGAAATCAGGAAAATGCAGTGAAATGAAAAGCTCAGCAGGTTGTACAAAAGAAGGTGAAAAATCAGGCAAGTGCTGTGATTCTAAAAAATCATCCTGCTGCTCAAAGGATACAGTAAAATGATAGAATGGGTAAGTCACATATTGAATTCTGAACAGGCAGGAATAACGGTTTTAATCGCCGTTTTCCTGATGGGCATGATCAGTGTGGTTTCCTGTGGTTGCAACTTTGCCATCATAGGCGTTGTTGCAGGTTACACAGGTGCAATAGGATCAACAGGCAGAACAAAAGCAGTCGTCTGGAGCGGCATATTTTTCCTTATCGGAACAGTCGTTTCTATGGCAATCGTCGGAGCCATCATTGGTTTTGCAAGTCAGCTTATCAATGCATCCTTTGGAAACTATTGGAAAATAGCGGCCGGTTTGATCTCTATTCTTTTCGGACTTTATACACTTGACCTGCTCCCCTTCAAAATTCCCGGAATTAATTATAACCCTAAAGGCAATGGCAGCGGCATTGTTTCAGCCATGATATTCGGCTTTGCTGTTGGAGGATTATCCACAGCATGCAGTTTATGCTGCAACCCTTTTTTCCCGATAGTGATGGCTGCTACTTTCGTGAAAGGAAGTGTGCTGTGGGGTGTTCTCATGCTGATCGTTTTTTCGGTTGGCTATGGACTGCCATTGGCTGCAGGAATGATTGGCATTGGATTGGGGTTTGGAAAAATATCAAAAACAGTTGCTAAAGTTGGAACCATCATCAAATATGCAGGCGGTATTGCACTTTTGGTTCTTGGTTTTTATTTTCTGATAACAATATGAAAAAGCATTACATCACAGGAAGTATTGATACTGCTGCTGGCAAGGTGCAACAGATATCAACAGTGTGGAACAATACTGATGTTTGGAGCACCATCAAAGTGCGCTGGTCTGTTGGCCGTCATGACTACAAGGTAAAACAGGGTCTTTATGCAGTTGGCGTACCTGATGAAAATTCAAGCATTTTTGTTACTGCAAATTTCAAATTAAGTTTTGATCACCTCCGCCGTTCTTTGCATGGAATGAATGCATGGGTGCTTGTGCTCGACACCAAAGGAGTGAATGTTTGGTGTGCTGCGGGCAAAGGAACCTTCGGAACAAAGGAACTTGTTTACAGAATCAGGGCGCACGAACTGGAAAAGATAGTCAGTCACAGAAAAGTGATCGTTCCTCAGCTTGGTGCGACAGGTGTTGCTGCACATGAAGTTTTTAGTAAAACAGGGTTCCATGTAATTTACGGACCGGTGAGAGCAGCAGATATCAAAGCCTTTGTTGATGCGGGTTTCAAAGCCACACCGGAGATGCGCCAAGTTGCTTTTCCGATGAAAGAAAGAGCGAAATTAATTCCTGTGGAACTTTCTTATGGAAAATATTATCTGCTGGTGATACCTGCTCTCTTCTTCATCATTTCAGGACTGAATTCAAAAGGATACTCTGTGGATGTTGCCTGGATAAACGGAGGAAGGGCAGTGGTTAATTTATGTGCAGCTTATCTTGCAGGTTGTGCACTCACGCCATTGTTGCTGCCCTGGATACCTTTTAAAATGTTTTCAATAAAAGGGCTGTTGATGGGGTGGATCATTACTGCTTTGCTTTTGTATTTAAATTTTCTCGGCGGTAGTATTTTCGAGATCATTTCATGGTTTCTGATCACAGGAAGTCTTTCTTCTTTTCTTGCCATGAACTTCACCGGTTCATCAACTTTCACATCGCTATCGGGTGTTAGGAAAGAAATGAAATTTGCCTTACCTTTGCAAATAGGAGCCGCTGGTTTGGGATTAATTGGTTGGATTGTTACTAGATTTATTTAGAAAACCATGGAAGAAATTGAATTACTAAATCAAAAATTAAAGCAAATTATCCCTTCTGAAAAATATCTTCAGAGCGAGATGGTTGTAAGTGATTTTAAAAATGCTATTTCATTTTACCCTGCGGGTAAAGGGGTATATAAAAATGTTCCAAAATTTCCAAAGGGCAAAATAATGGTTGTTGGTCAAGATTGGGGAACTAAAAGTGCATTTGATATTGACCTGAATAATGATGATGAAAAAAATTTAAAAGGAGCAACCTGGAGAAATATTAAAACTCTCTTTGACGAAGCTGGAATTAATATGGAATGGTGCTTTTTTACAAATGCAATAATGGGTTTAAGAAGCGGAGATAAGATATTAGGAAAATCACCTGCATTTAAAAAAGAAAATAAGCCTTTTCTCGAATTATGCAGGCAATTCTTCGTTGAACAATTGAATGTATGTGAACCCAAAATTATTATCGCTTTGGGTAGCTTTGTTCCTTTGTTCTTGCATGCTTTTTTTGAAAAAGATAACTTTGATTTTTTTAGTAAAGTTAGGTCTTTTAAAGAAATTGATGTGAATAATAAATCAGTTTTACTTAATGTCCAACTAGCAAATTATTCTCAAAAAGTAAATGTCATTTTTTTAACGCACCCTTCTTTATATTTTGTGAATGTCAGATATCGAAAATATCATGATTTAAAGGAAATGCCAGCAGAAATAGAAATGATAAGAGATGGTTTAAAAAGCAAAATTAATTTGTCTTAGTTATGAACGGATTGGTATATCTTAAAGATGTTGTCACTCTTGAACTGGATGTGACGAAATGCAATGGTTGCAGGATGTGTACTATTGTTTGTCCTCATGATGTTTTTTTGATCAAAGACAGAAAAGCTATCATTGACAAAAAAGATCTCTGCATGGAGTGTGGCGCTTGTGAAAAGAACTGCCCTGAAGGAGCCATCAGTGTTAGATCAGGTGTAGGATGTGCAGCAGGGATCATCAATGGAATATTGAGAGGTGGCGAACCCACTTGTGATTGCTCATCATCGAAATCTAATTGTTGCTAAAATGGTCATTGGTCATTAGTCATTAGTCAAAAGTCAATGTGCTTCGCCAACTTTGAACCTTAAACTTTAAACATTGAACTCAAAATGAAAACAAAAATTCTCATAATATGCACCGGAAATACCTGTCGTAGCCAAATGGCTGAAGGGTTTCTGAAATCACTGAATCCCGAAATGGAAGTTTATTCTGCAGGTACGAATGCTGAAAAGAATGTCAATCCTTATGCTGTGAAAGTAATGGCTGAAAAAGGAATTGATATCTCGAAACAAACTCCAAAAAATGTTGATCAGTTTCTTGACAAGGCCTTTGATTATGTTGTGACGGTTTGTGATCAGGCAAATCAATCATGCCCTTATTTTTCGGGAAAAGTCAAAAACAGGTTGCACATAGGTTTTGAAGACCCCGCCAATGCCAAAGGGACTGAAGAAGAAAAATTAATTGTTTACAGGAAAGTAAGAGACCAGATAGAGGAAGAATTTTTAGTTTTTTGTACAAGGTATAAATTGCTGTCATAATCTATATCTGCGTTCAAAAATTAGCACCCCCTTTGAATTTGGAATTTGAGACTTGGTTCTTGAGTCCACTCCGATAAATCTATTTCTTGCCGCGAAGGCTCAAAGCCTCAAAGTTTCGCAAAATAATTTAAATTGTTTTTCAATTATTTGCGTATCTTGATGTCTTAGTGTCTTAGCGGCAATTTTATGTTTTATTACTTTTCGGAGCAGACTCGTTCTTTAAACTTAAAGATTCTCGTTTCCCTTTTTTATGTAATTTTGTACCAGAACATCTGTTATGAAACCTCTTTACTTTCTTATTTTTATTTTCACATTCAACCTTGCAAATTCGCAGGACATCACTGCTTACAGAGACTACCGCAATTACTTTTATGTGTTTGATAAAGGTGTGCAAAGTGAAATTGAAACCCTTTCAATAAAAAACTATAAGATAGGTCAGGATTGCATAGAATACAGAGATTATACAGGCAATCTGAAAGTTTATTACAAAGGCAAAGTGTATGACATGTATGATGCAGCCGACGATTATTTTGTTTCAAAACACTTTGCACTTGGGCTGTTGAACAATCAGCTTAAAATTTTTGATAAAGGCAATATGATCACCCTGTCAACCAACATTGGTACATACGCAATAGCTGATAGTCTTGTGGCTTTTCATGACAATGAGAACATGAAGTTCGATGTGTATTACAAAAAATTTATTTACCAGTTGGAAGATGTCATCGTGAGCAATGCGATAACATCTTTTAAAGCCAAAGGAAACATGCTTGCATACATTGACAGCAAGTCTGATTTCAAAATGTTTTATCATGGAAGTGTCTCCACCATCATATCTCTTAATTCCGTTTCGCCCCTGCTTTATGATGTAGGACAGGATGTGGTGGCTTATGTCAACAACGATGATCAATCATTCAATGTGTATTGGGCAGGACAGAATTACAGGATAGAAGATTTCAGTCCTGCTTCATTTGTTGCAGGCAGCGACTTTGTGGCTTATGTTGATAACACAGGACAGTTCAAAATATTTTCAGAAGGTGGCGTTTCATTAATCAGTGAGACCACTCCTGCATTTTACAAGGTGACCGACAATATTATTGTTTACTCGGAGAATGGGTTGTTTAAAGCAAATTACAAAGGCGCTTCTTACGAACTTGAAAAATACATCCCGACCGATTACCAGTATGACCAGGGAACAATTGCTTACCTTGACAATATAGGTTCACTGATATTATTCAACAATGGCAAAAAAGAAACAGTGACTTATGATGTCATCAAGAATTACAAAATAAACGGCAGCATTTTGAAATATACCACCGGCAATCAAACCAAGATTTATTATAAAAGTAAGCTTTACGATGCGGAATAACCTCTTTGGAATAAACTAAATTTTGTACTTTTGTAGAAGTAAATTTTTTATCACATGAGCATCCAGGAACAGCAAGAAGTAAAGGAAAAGTATTATCACGAAGCAATACGCTATATGGATAATGCTAAAGAAACTTTAAAAAAAGCAGGCAAAAAAGACAATTTTTATAAGGATGTAAAATATGTAAAAACGGCATGTGGAACTGCATACAGTGGAGTGTTGTTAGCATTAGATGGCTACTTTTTATTGAAAGGTTTTGAAAAGAAAAAAGGAAGAAAAAGTGTTGATTTTTATCAGGGATTGTTAACCAAATTGGATAAAAAATTACTCAATTCCTTCAATGCTACTTATGAGTCTCTGCATTTAGCAGGTTATTATGATGGAACAAACTTTGCACCTATAATTGTTGCAGGTTTTGATGAAGCTTATGAAATAATTAAAAAAATAAAGCCTTAATTGAGCATTGGAAAATCTTTATTTCACACACAGAAAGCGGTACTCCAAATACCGCTTTCTTCATTTTAAACAACCGGTAAATTTGCTCATGCAAACAGTTTTGTATAATTTTGATAAAATTTAATTCAATGAAAAATTTACTGATTATTGTCTTCATTTTTCTGTTGTGTTCATGCGGTAAGACCAAGGTTTTTGAAAAGTTTGAAAAGTTTGATGACAACGAATGGATCATGAATAAAACTGTAAAATTCGATGTGCCTATTGAAGACACTGCTGCAATCTACAATGTTTATGTTCCCGTAAGGCATACTGATAACTACCCCTTCGATGGTTTGTTGATCAATGTGTCGTATGATTCTCCCAATGGTGAAAGCCACTCTAAGAATTACAAGCTAAGTTTCCGTGATGCAGGTGGAAAATTCAAAGGAGATGTTTCGGGTGATATCTGGGATGAAAAAAATGTCATCATGGAGAAAGCCAAATTCAATGCTGTGGGAACTTACAAATTTGAGATCATTGACGACATGCCGAAAACACCTACGCCGGGCATCATGGAAGTGGGTTTGACAATTGAGAAAAGTAAGTGAGTTGAAAAACTGTTTATCTGCTGAAAAAATATCACCACATAGACACAGTAGATACATAGAAAGTCACATAGATCTAAACATCGGATTAAACCTATGTGAAACCTATGTTTCTATGATTCTATGTGGTAAAATTTAAGTAACTTTAAGTTTATTACAATTAAAATATCTTGCCAACTTCAAATAAAAATATTCAAAGCATCCTGAATATCCTTCCTGACAAACCGGGTGTTTACCAGTATTATGATGATACGGGGAAGATCATTTATGTTGGCAAAGCTAAGAATCTGAAGAAGCGGGTTTCTTCTTATTTCAATAAAGACAAACATGAAAGCGGCAAGGTTTCGGTTCTTGTAAAAAGAATTGCTGACATCAGGTACATTGTAGTAGCAACAGAATTCGATGCTCTGCTTTTGGAAAACAACCTCATCAAAGAGCATCAGCCACGCTATAATATTTTGATGAAGGACGACAAGACTTACCCCTGGATATGTGTAAAAAATGAACGTTTTCCAAGAGTGTTTCCAACAAGGAATATTGTCAAAGATGGCTCGCTTTATTTTGGTCCTTATGCCTCCGTTCACATGATGAACACGCTGCTCGACCTTATCCGGCAGTTATATCCCATACGCAACTGCAACCTGAACCTGACTGAGGATAACATCCAAAAGAAAAAATTTAAAGTCTGCCTTGAATATCATATCGGCAATTGCAAAGGTCCCTGTGAAGCTTTGCAGACCGAGGATGATTACAACGAAACAATTTCAAATATCAAGGATATCATCAAAGGAAATATCAACACTGTTGAAAAACAATTGAAGTCGCTGATGAAAATTTATTCGGAAACAATGGAGTTTGAGAAAGCCAATGTTGTCAAGGAAAAACTTGCTTTGCTTGAGCGTTACCAGGGCAAATCAGTGGTGGTGAATCCTGCCATTACCAATGTGGATGTATTCTCAGTATTGAGCAATGAGAACAATGCTTACGTGAATTTCATGAAGGTGATCAACGGTGCCATCATTCAATCGCATACTATCGAGATTAAAAAGAAACTTGATGAAACGAATGAAGAATTGCTTGCATTATCAGTTATTGAATTTCGTCAGCGTTTCGGCTCCGATTCAAAAGAGATCATTATTCCGATCATGCTTGACACAGCTATACCCGGCTTATCAATTACTGTTCCTCAGAAAGGCGACAAAAAACAATTGCTTGATCTTTCCGAAAGGAATGCCCGCTATTACATGATGGACAAACAAAAGCAGCGCGACCTTGTTGACCCCGAAAGACACAGTAAACGCATGCTCGCACAGATGATGAAAGACCTGCGTTTGTCAGAACCACCCGTTCACATGGAATGTTTTGACAACTCTAATATACAGGGAGCTTTTCCTGTGGCAGCAATGGTTGTCTTCAAAAATGCAAAACCTGACAAAAGAGAATACAGGCATTACAATATTAAAACCGTTGAAGGCCCCAATGATTTTGCTTCGATGGAAGAAGTGATCTACAGAAGATACAAGCGACTGCTTGAAGAAGAAAAACCATTGCCACAACTTATCATTGTTGATGGCGGAAAAGGTCAGTTGAGTTCGGCAGTAAAAAGTCTTGAAAAGCTTGAACTACGAGGAAAGATAGGCATCATCGGGATTGCAAAAAGACTTGAAGAGATTTATTATCCCGGAGACTCGCTGCCAATGTATCTTGATAAAAAATCAGAAACATTGAAAGTGATTCAACAAATGCGCGACGAAGCGCATCGCTTTGGAATAACGCACCACCGCGGCAAGAGAGAAAAAGCGCTGACAAAATCAGAGCTTACCGACATTGAAGGAATAGGTGAAAAAACGATGGAGGTATTGTTGAAAAAATTCAGATCGGTGAAGAATATTAAGAAAGCCACACTAGAAGAAATTCAGGAGGTAGCTGGAAAAGCAAAGGGTAATTTCATTTTTGATTATTTTAAAAAGGAAGAAACTCCGAAAACGACATAATACTTTTTTTAGTGAAATTGTTGAAATGAGATCATCAAAACATTATTGCATCGAACTACGAACAAAGTTACGAATTTACGAACTACGAATCTTTCGCGCTTTCGTAATTCGTATGTTCGTAAAAAATTCGTACTTCGATGGAATAATATGAAGAAGATATTTTGAAGGATCCATTTAAAGAACATAAAACAGGTAACAAACAATCCACATCATGAAAATTTTTCTTTCATTTTCATTATTGCCTCTCGCACTATTTTGGTTTTTAAGAATAGATGGAAACCCGCGAGTGAAAACTGTTCCCACAAGTGAAAAGCTAAACGGAACCTGGAAAGTTGACAGTTTATTCAACGAGGCAAAATGGCACAGAAACATGGAAAAAGGAATATCACACGATTGGTTTGAAATTCTCACACTGAAAAAAGATTCTTTTTTTCTTGAATCTCATGAATGGATGCCACCACATACAGACCCCAACGGGAAAGAATATTTTGCAGCAAATTTTACCAATTACATTATTGGAACTTTCCGGACATTCAGAGATACTCTGCTGCTGGATGGATATTACACGGATTATCTTTATTCATCAAAGGTTGACAAGATGTATAAATACAATCCGGTATTAAGGTTTACGTTAAAGATCGACACGCTTGAATTGAGTGAGTATTCGTTTTTAAAACAAAGAATGATCAAACAAAAATAGAAGACCCAAATTCCAAATTCCAAAATCCAATATCCAATATCCAATATCCAATATCCAATATCCAAAAACCAAAATCTTAAATCAGAAATTAAATTTTGTTCTTACTTTTGCGCTAATAAATATTACTCATGGAAAACTTTACACTTTATAATCCCACCAAACTACATTTCGGAAAAGATATCACCAATGATCTCGGAAAGGTCATTGCAGGTTATGGCAACAGGGTGTTGCTTGTTTACGGCAAAAATTCTATCAAAGAAACTGGCATTTACAATAAGATCAAATTACAGTTGAACAGTATTCATGCCGTAGTTTTTGAATATGGCGGCATCAAGCCAAATCCTGTTGTTGAAGATGTGGATGCAGCATCGCGGCTTGGCAGAAACAGTAATGTTGATGTTGTGCTTGCCGTTGGCGGAGGCAGTGTGATTGATTCGGCAAAGATCATTGCCATCACCATCCCTGTTTCGCACAGCGCATGGGATTTTTACAGCGGGATGAAAAAACCTGCCAAAGCTGTTCCTATCATTGCAGTGCTTACACTTGCAGCAACGGGAACGGAGATGAATCCTTTTGCCGTTCTTCAGAATCATAAAAGCAAACAAAAGCTGGGATGGGGCAATCCTTTGTGTTTTCCTCAACATTCTTTTCTTGACCCCGGGTTTACGGTTACTGTTCCTAAAAATTATACAGCCTATGGCATTGCCGACCTTGTGGCGCATTGCCTCGAAGCATACTTCGGCAAAGGTGATGCTTCGCTATCTGACAAACTCGTTATTGCTATCATCAAAGAAGCCATTGACAATGGTCCGGCTTTGTTGAACGACCTGAAAAATTATGAGCTTCGTGAAAAGATACTGTATGCCTCCACCCTTGCATTGAATGGAATTACAATGGCAGGCAGAAGAAGTGGTGACTGGGGCGTGCATGATGCAGGACACATCCTCTCGCTGTTGTTTGACATTCCCCACGGCGCATCACTGACAATAGTGTATCCTGCGTGGATGAAGCTCATGAAAGAACGCATTCCCGAAAGGATCGCACAATTGGGAAAAGATCTTTTCGACGTTGACAATGCCAAAAAGACAATTGACAAATTTGAAGAGTTTTTTAAGAAGATCGAATGTCCCGTCAGGCTTGAAGAAGCCGGCATCAGCAAAATGAAAAGACAACAGATACTGGACACGATGAATTACAACAAAGTCTCCGGAATGAATCACAAATTATCAGGCAATGATATTGAAGAATTGCTGGACCACATGATAGGTTGAAATGTTTTTTCAATTGCAATCAATCTCATTTTGATATTTGCGACTGTTATTTTTTAGTGATTTTTTTCAATAATATGAAATTTAATGAATACATTTGAAAATTATTCTCAATTTTGCAAAACGAATTTTAAATAAATTAAAACCAATAAAACATGAAATCAATTAATTTTTACAAGGCATTATTCCTTGGAGTTCTCCTTGCAGGCTTTTCCGGCATTGCAAAATCGCAAACATGCAGCATTTATTACCCTCTCACCAACGGTTCATCATGGTCAATGACGAACTATGACGGCAAAGGCAAAGTGGATGGCACAAGTGACAACGTGGTTACAAGGTCAACAACCTCGACCGAAGGCACCATTGCCACCATTCAAACCACTTCGAAAGACAAAAAAGACAGCGTCAACGGCACAATGAACACTTCCATCAAATGCACCGGCGGAAAAGTTTACGTTGACATGAAGAGTTTCATTCCTACATCACCACAGTACAAAAATATGGACATGAAGTCTGATGGTACATGGCTCGAAATTCCTGAAACTTTAACCGTAGGCATGAAGCTGACTGATGGCACAGGAACTATGACTATTTATAACAATGGTACTGTTTTTTCAACCATGAAAGTTAGTATCACCAACAGGACTGTTGCAAGCCAGGAAACGATAACCACCGCTGCCGGCACTTTTGTATGTTTCAAAGTGACCGAAGATGTGAAGATGGAAATGACCGTAATGGGCATGACAGTTCCAACAACAGGGAAAACTGTTGAATATTATTGCGCCAATACAGGTCTTGTGAAAAGCATGACTTACGACAAGAATGATAAACTTATAGGATATAGCGAACTTACTAAAATTACCAAGAAGTAAAGGTAAACCGGAATAAGGTATAAGGGTATAAGGTTAGGGAAGATTTCCTGAAACTTATACCCTATTCTTTTTTCAATTTCAATCATTTAATTTTTCTTATCCTGCCACAGGCAATCACAATATATACGGATGGTAGCGCCCGCGGGAATCCCGGTCCAGGTGGCTATGGCATTGTACTTATCTCCGGCAAATTCCGCAAAGAATTATCGCAGGGTTACAGGCTCACCACCAACAACCGCATGGAGCTTCTGGGGGTTATTGTCGCCCTCGAAACTTTAAAGATCCCCGGAAGCGACGTGACCATTTATTCCGACTCAAAATACGTGATTGACTCCATCCAGAAAGGTTGGCTGCAAAGCTGGGTTCGTACAGGATTTAAGAAAAAAAAGAATGTTGACCTGTGGCAGCGATACCTGGCTATCTGCAAAAATCATCACCTTCGGTTTGTGTGGGTAAAAGGCCACAACAATAATAAGGAAAACGAAGTCTGCGACAAGCTGGCGGTGAATGCTTCGTTTATGAAAGAGTTATTGGTGGATGAAGGTTATGAGCGTTTGAAAGAAGATGATACGGAATTTTTGATTTAAGATTTAAGATTTAAAAAAATTCAATGACTATTGACCATTTCTGATTTCTGATTTCTGATTTCTGATTTTGGATTTAAGATTTAAAAAAACGCAATGACAATCAATAACCATTAATGACACGCAGCAAATGACCGGAAATTATTTTTGATTTAAGATTTAATGCTCCAATGACTATTGACTATTGACTATTGACTATTGACTAATGACTAATGACAGATGACCATTGACCATTTCAGATATTATAGTTTCGCGTCGTAGTATCTTTATCACAGTTTTCGGGATTATCAGCAATGCCGTGGGTGTGGGCATAAATTGCCAGATCAGTCATAGAACACAGACCAAGTTTGGTCTCTAATCGTGATATTCGCGAGGCTGTTGTTTTTATTTTTTCTTTCATTATGGCGGCAATTCCTTTTATACCATAACCTTTCGCGGCATATTTAAGAATTTCGAGGTCTTTTTCATTCATCTTTTTGTCTTTCGCTTCATTTGCTTTTTTACGGCTCCTGGCAATCAGTGTCTGAATTTGTTCATCATTATGCATTTCTTCAGTAAACGGTATCACACAGTTTGCAAACTTGCGGTGGCCGTTATCGTCGTCAGGTTTCATTGACTTTTCACATCCCAAACCCCATGCATATTCACCGTTTGCAAGCTTAAATCGGTATGGACCTGCAAAGGGTTTTCCGGTATTTTTTTCCTGGCTTAAAAAATTAAACGACTGTTGCGACACAGTATAATCATCAGGATGCAATAGGGTTTTTGCAAAATCCACATCCATATTTCGGCAATCCTCCCTGCTGTGACCCGTTACTGTATGGGCAAAATCATTGCTATAATCAAGTTTTACGCAGTACTTACCATGCTCAAACCAGTTTTCGGTGACAAAAATCATTCCCGGAAAATTGCTTATTAAATCTTTGTAAAAAGCGTTTTCTTTTTCTAAAACCTTGACTTTTGCTTTAAGCTTTGCGTTTTCAGCCTGGTATTCTAACGATGTTTTGCTCATGATTGTTTTGGGATTAAAGTCAGAACAAAAGTAAAAATTAATTTTGCAGAATAAATCCAAATATTTCAAGATTTTTTGAAGACCAGGGAAATTTTCGGGAAGATTTTTTTGCGATATGACCATTCAAAAAAATCCGTAAATGCACACCGGCATTGATGCTAAATGCATTTAGATGGCAAGATAAAAAAAATGAAAAATGCAGGTAATTACATGCAATTTCCCATGAAATATTTTCTGACATTTGTTCATTGAAATTTCAGATCACCCGAAATTCAAAAAAAAATCAAATACAAAAACGCAGTTTACCTGAAAAATGAGCAGCATTAAAATTGATATTGGAAAAACCGGGAATGCCATCGAAAAATGGAGAGGGAATAATTCAGATTTTCATTTCGCTTCATTTTATTTTTCATTGAACGAATCCATCATTACTATTGGCAATACCTGCTGTGAAAATTACCCGGCAAATTTTGCGCTTTTCGGTGGTTTTGCTCCAACTGTCACTGTTACCATCTTCGACGAATCTTCATTTACTTTGTCTGCAACTAACAGTAATATTATTACATACACATCAAATTTCGCTTTTGGCAACAGCCAAAATGACACGACATTTTGCCAAAACACCTCTGCAACATTCCCGAATGCTGAAGCAAAAATAGGTTTTGCGTCAGCAAAAGTCAGTTTTGCTGCAGCAAAAACAGATTATGCTTCAGCAAAAATAGGTTTTGCCTCAGCAAGAATAGGTTTTGCATCAGCAAAAATCATTTATGCTTCAGCAAAAACCGGCAATGCTTCAGCAAAAACAAAAGTTGCATCAGCAAAAATAGATTTAGCTTCAGCATTCCCCTATTTTGCAGAGGCATTTTCCGGCTTTACAACTGGGCAATTACAACATGCCTTGTACACAGCCGGATTTCCCAAAACACTATCTCAAGAATACTCCACAATAACTAAAATAAATTATAAACAATTAAATTTTTAAAATCATGAAAAAAATTAAGCAAATTTTATTACCGATTGTAATGACAATTAACCTGAATCCGAAAATGATAGTTACAGTGTTGTTCAGAGGACTATCGTTTCCAAAGTTTTTAGTGAAAGTAAAGGCCATGTCGGCCGCATTGATCACGCATACGGCCCTGTTTCCCGACCTTGATCCAACACCTCCTGATTTTAAAATTGAGGTGGACAAATTGGATGCATTGCAAACCAAAGAAGAAAATTTGATAGAGGAACTAAAATCGAACACCGAAGCAAAATTAAAACAGAAAAAGGTGGTAAAAAATATTGCTACAGATAAATATGCCAATCAAATTCAGAATACTCCCAATGTTACAGTTGAAAATATTAAGCTTGTAGGTTTCGGAATTAAGGGTGTTGACGACCTGCAATCCGACGATGCAGCAACAGTTTTAAACAGCAATGGTGAAATTGATGAAATTGACGCAAATAATCATCTTGAGTTAACGCTGCATATCCGCAACAGCAAAACAGGTTTGTTAGCAATACCAAGTGATGCAAAGCGGATGGATGTTTATATTTCGTTTGGCAGCGACAAGCCAACGGATGTAAAGAAAATGCAGTTTGCAGGGTCGGCAGTTCGTGGAAAATTCACTTATCATTTTCTGCCTGATAATTACAAACAGGATGTTTGGTTCATTGTTCTTTATGTTCCAAGAAAAAAAGGAGTACAGGCAAAACTGAGTGATGCTAAAATGGCAACAGTTTTATAATTCAGAAAAGTTAGATTGAAAAAATGCTTTCCCAAAGTTTTCTTCACTTTGGGAAAGTTTTATTGAATCGGGGCAATAATTTAATTGCCCTGTTTTTTTTGCTTTCAAATAAAATGTTTAATTTTGAAGTCCTTAAACAATAAAAACAATCAACATGAAAAAGATTTTATTATTGGCATTGCTGGCATTTGGAATGAATGTAAAAGCTCAGATAACCTTAGAACATAAATATGATAGTGCCTCAGCTTTAGGAAATGGAGCTACTCAAAGCAATCAGTTAATGGTTATTAATTTTGAATTATCAGGCGAAAGATATTTAAAAATTAATAGAATGTCAAAACGAATCAGCATTTACAATCTAAATCATGCATTGATAAAAACAATTAATTGCTCAGGTTTTCCAGTTAATTCAAATGGATTATTAGGTGACTTTCTTTATTTTTCAGAACAATTATTTGATTTAGATTCCTCAATAAAATTTATGTATGTTTATGGTGGTTATGGGATACCAGCTTCTACAAATATTTACAAGGATAATGGTACTATTATTTTTTCAGATACTGGAGCACCTTCAATCAGGGTGAATGAGCCATTACAGCAATATCCAATTTATAATACTACTCAAGGTACTAAAATGATTTTGAGTTATTCAAATGGACAAGCATGGGTATTTAGCATTCCTGGTAACTTGACCACTGCAATTAATGATGCAAATAATAATTTAATATCAGCACAAAATTTAGGTAAAATTTCTAATCCTTATCCCAACCCAACCAACAACACAACAAATATTGATTACACTTTACCTCCCGGTATCAATGAAGGCGAAATAGTTTTTTATAATCTACAAGGCGCCGAAGTGAAGCGTTTTAAAGTGGATAAAACATTTAGCACATTGCTTGTTTCAACAGCGGATATTGCGGCGGGAACGTATTTGTATCAATTGGTAACTTCGATGCAGTGTACAGAGGGGAAGAAGATGGTGGTGATAAAATAGAAAAAGTTACTTTCCCAAAGTTTTCTTCACTTTGGGAAAGTTTAAAAAAAACCGGAGTGTTGATTAATATGCCCCGGTTTTTTTTGCTTTCAAATAAAATGTTTAATTTTGAAGTCCTTAAACAATAAAAACAATCAACATGAAAAAGATTTTATTTTTGGCATTGCTGGCATTTGGGATGAGTGCAAGGGGGCAGATAACTTTGGAACATGACTATGATTCAGCCTCTGTATTTGGATCAGGCACACCTGCTGCCGAGGATCAACTGGAATTAGTACATTTTGAAATTGCAGGTGATGAATATATTAAAATAAATCGGCATGGCCATAAAGTTTGTATTTACGACATAAATCATACCCTAATTAAAACCATTGATTTTTCAAATTTTCCTCATAATGATAATGACATCAATCATATTTGTTTCCTCTATTTTTCTGAAAAATTATTTGATACAATTCCTGGAATAGAATTTATGTATACTGCTACATTACCCACATATTCTTATACAGGGATTTATAAAGATGATGGTACATTATTATTCTCAGATACTGCCGCTCCTGCTGTATATATACAGATGCCTCCTCAACAATTACCTATTTATAACACAACTCAAGGCACTAAAATGATATTAAGTTATCAAAATGGTCATGCTAAAGTATTTGGATTACCAGGGAAATTAACTCCAGATATTATTACTGCTAATCAAAGCTTTATGATTGCTCAAAACTATGGCAGTATTTCCAATCCCTATCCCAACCCCTCTACATCATCAACAAAAATAGATTACACATTTCCGCCCGACATTAACGAAGGCGAAATAGTTTTTTACAATCTTCAAGGCACTGAAGTGAAGCGCTTCAAAGTGGATAAAACATTCAGCACATTGCTTGTTTCAACAGCGGATATTGCGGCGGGAACATATTTGTATCAATTAGTAACTTCGGTGCAAAGCACGGAGGGGAAGAAGATGGTGGTGATAAAATGATAAAGGAATTGCCGTGAAGAAGTTTGTGAAGGAATAAATTTGTCAAAAGTCAGTAGTCAAAAGTCATTAGTCGTTTGCAGCAAAATGGCTAATGACTTTTTTTTTGACCAATAATTTTTCAGTAATTTGCATTTTACTTAAGAACTCTTTTTAATATTCTCTTATGCCATCAAACCACACAGAACTTATTTCCAAGGAACTTGGTGTAACCCTGAAACAGGTTGAAAACACTGTTGAATTGCTCAACAATGGTGCAACCATTCCCTGATCGCGTTCGTCTCCTGATGAGTTTGCAATCCAAATAAAAAAAATGTTCCACCCCTCAAAAAGGTGGAACATTTTTTTAAGAGTAATGGCCTGAAAATTTTGTAATTTTGTAAAAAAAAATAAAATGGGAACACTTGAATTGAGAGCTAATATTCACAGTATAGTTGATGGCATACAAAGCGAACAACTTTTACAGACTCTTTATGACTTTCTTAAAATAAGAGAAAAAAATAAATCCGGACAACTTTGGGCATCACTGACAGAGCAACAAAAACAAGATGTTTTATTAGCCTACGACGAATCAGAAAACGATGATAATTTGATTGAAAGTGAAAAAATATTTAAAAGTAAGAAATGAAAATATTCCTTACTAAACGTGCTGGTAAAAATTATCAGTCAATTAAAGAACACATTTCTGATAAATGAGGTGAAAAAGTAGCGCAAGCTTTCGAACAAAAAGTAATTGACTTTTTAGATTTGCTTAAAAATTTCCCTGAATTAGGTTCTGATGAAATACCAGAAAAACATATTCTCGGATTTCTGTCGTTTCGGATTTGCAGCGTGCCCGAAAGGATTTGCAATCCTTTCGGTTTTAACTTGGGATTTGTAATTCCTTATAAACAACTTATGATGTCAATATTTTAACACTAAAAACATAATGAAAAAAAATTATTTAATGT
>Ga0118677_10006302_pt1 | contig 20189 bp, 13 predicted proteins | sample AliMusrvi5mmetaG_FD_86154 | JGI IMG/M metagenome (GOLD analysis project Ga0118677, IMG submission 86154)
CCACCCGCCTGCTGGGATTGCGTGTAGTTGAACTCGAACGGCACGGCCTGGATGAAGTACATATCGGTCTTGGCCGAGTTCTTGCCATCCTTCGCGGTCGCGTAAATACTAACGATGTCGCCCGGCACCAGCTTGTAGTCTTCCATCGACAGCATGGTGGTGCCATCGAGCTTCTTCGCTCCGCGCTCCTTCAGCAGCGAGACGGTCTTTTCCGGCGCGCCGTTGACGGAATAGTGGAGCGCCAGTTCCTGCAGCGGATACTCGTCCTCGGCGGAAATCTGCACGGCGACTTCTTCGATGGGGCTGACCTTCGCATCGCGGCCGGGTCTGGTGATCTTCACGGTCGGAGGCGACACTTTCCTGGCCTCAATGAAGTAATCGTCGGTCAGGCGGACCATCTCACCGTGGTCCATCACGCCCAGATGGTAGGTGCCGTCCTTCTCGATGTTCACCGAAGCGGTGGTCCGGTTATTCTGCGTCGCGGCCAGATCGATCTGCTTGCCTTCTTCGAACAGGATCTGCGCGCCACTCAGGGGGCGGTCCGTTTCGATCTCCAGTTTGGCGACGGTGCCTTCCACGGCGCGCAAATCGCCGCCGGGATCTTCCGTGTTCGAGGGCAGACCGCTCCAGGAGGGATAAACGTAAGTGACTTTGATGTTCTTGACCGCGGGAAGGTCAATGGTGCGGATTTTAAACGTGCCGGATTTGATGCCGCCGGCTTCCACGTAATACTCGACATCTTCGGGGAGCGCCACGAACAGAAAAGCAAAGCCGGCGCTGCCCTTCTGCGCTTCCATGGGCGCTTCTTCCCACTTGGTCCCGCTGGCGTAACGAACCCAGACATTCGCCTTGGCAGCGGAGAACCCGCTCAGACGGGCCGTGATCAGCTGATCGGTCTTGCGCCGCACCGTCTTTGAACCCGGGTCCACCGTGATTTCGTAAAGCGGCTTCACCTTACTGTCTTTGGGGAAACTGCCCCAAAGTAACTGCGTGCCGGTGCCCATCACGCCGGTGCCCCAGAACATCAGGTAAAACAGCACACTTGCGGCAACGGCGGCGAGAGAAGCGAACCGCACAATCCGGCCGCTCTCGATCACCTGTTCCGGCTGCGCGTCGCGCGCGAACGTCAGCGCGTCTTCGGCCAGCAGAGGCAGAAAGGGATCCGAGGCGTTGGTGACGGATTTTTCCGTGAAGGTGAGCAGGCGCTGGTCGAAGCCGGGATGCTTCTGTTCCACTTCCTGCGCGGTACGCCGCCGGTTCATCCGCATCAGCGGCACCACGAGCGTCAGCGCGACGGCCGCGCCGATGCCCAGAAACAGGATGAAGCGTCCTACAAGCAGGCTGGACGGCGTGAACGCGGTGGAGGTCATCACCCACGACAAAATCGCCACGATCGCCAGCGTCAGAAGCAGGGCAGCCGCGGTGATTGCCGCCGCGCCGCGTGTCCAGGTCATCAGCCGGATTCGCCGCTCCAGCCTGTCGAGATATTGCGCAAGACCTTCAAGGGGATTCATGCAGTTTCCTTGCCGGCGCTCATGTGCCGGTTACCAAAAACAGATTCCACGACCGCCAGCACCGCAAGCAGCGCCAGCGCCCACCACCAGAGTTCCGCGTTCTCGTCACGCGTTTTCCCGGCGCTTGTCGTGGCGCCAGCTTCCGGCTTCGAGGCTATTCCCGTATTTTTCCACAGTTCGACCGTCTGCGGGTCCACCAAAGCGAAATCGGATTCCCGGCGGTCCGCATTCACGGCGGCCAGTTCCTCACGCCCGTTGGCGCGACGGATATCGAAAAAGCCTTCCGACGGGAACTGAAACGTCGCGGCTTTGGCCGATTCGGCAAGACTCAGCAGCCGCTTGTTGTCCGGGCCGACGATTTCCACGGGGACGTTCTTTTCCTTCACCGCCCGCAGATCCACGTAAGAGCCCACCTTGTAATTGCCCCGGCCGGAGCCGACGCCGCCCATTTCATGCGTCGTCTGTTCCAGAAACGGAAGCCAGACCGGTTGCAGCGGCAGGTTGTTGGCGATGTTGTCGAACGCGGAAGCGAAAATCAGCACATGTCCCTCGCCCACTTTGCGATCCACCATCAGCGGCAGGCCGTTGGCCAGGCGCGCGGCGACGCGAGTCTCGGGCGATTCCGGCGGCGTCTGCAATTTTACATACTGGAAGATTGTCACGCTGTCCCAGTTCTGCGCCTTGCCGAACGAGGGGTAAGAAGAATCGATCTGGGCGACGGTCTGCACCGTTTCCGTCTCCGGTTGCACAGTGTGCACCTGAATGATCGGAATTGCGGCGACCGGAACGTTCCGTCCGGGCGTGGCATTTCTGCCGAGAGCGACCAGCATGGATCCTCCGGCCTGCACGTACTTGTCCAGCGATTCTTCGAGGCGCTGCGGCAGAGGCCCGGCGTCGGAGAGAACGACGAAGGCGTACTTTGACACGTCGAGCCCGGCCGCCTGCGCCGGCGTTTTCGAATCGAGCGTGAACGCGGCGTCCGTGGCGGATTCGAGCGCGGTGCGGAGATACAGCGGGCTGGCGGTATCGGCCTCGCCATGAACCAGCAGAGCGGGTTTCGGGTCGGCCCGCTCCACGGAGAAGAACCAGTGATCGTCCTGGGCGAAGGCGTCCGCGCTGTCGAGGCGGACTTCGCACTTCGTCAGGCCGTAGGGCACGTCAAGCGTCAGGAATTCCACGGTGGCGCGGCCGTTCGCCGGCACCTTCACCGTTTTGGTCTCGATCGGCTTTCCGTTCGCGATCAGAGAGACTTTGCGCGTGGCTTCTTCGGTGCCAAAGCCGGCGACCGTCGCGACCGTGCGCACCTTCTTCGTATCGAAGACGCGGCGAGGTGCATCGACGTTTTCCACGGTCCAGTTGGGCAGCGGCTTGTCGGCAACGGCGTGAACCGTCAGCTTGGTGCCGTCGTCGAGCCGGAGATCGGAAAAACTGGCTGGCAGGGACGACTTCTGCAGGTCGGTAAAGACGTGAACTTCGATGTCCGCTTTGACGCTTTCCGACGTGGAACGCAGCACGCGGGAAAGTTCCGAGTAAGAACTCGCGTCGTCGCCGGGTTCGAGGGCCTGCACGGCGCCCCGGAGCAACTGCTTGTCGGAGGTCATATCCGTTAGCAGACGCGCCGGTCCGCCGAACGTCACCACCTGGCCGCGTTCGCCCTGACCCATCTTCGCGATTTCGTCCAGAGCCCCCTGTTTGGCGCGCGCAAAGCGGTCGCTCTGGCGCATGCTGAAGGAGTTATCCACCGCGAACACCAGCGTGCGGGCCGCATTCGCTTTGGCGATGGTGGAGGAATGGATATACGGGCGCGCAAACGCCAGAACCAGTAGCGCGACAAACAGGCAGCGCAGCGCGAACAGCAGCAGATACTTCAGGCGACGATGCTTGATGGAACTCTGTGTCCGCTTCTCAAAGAACATCAGCGAACTGAATTTCACCGGAGTCTGCCGGTACTGGCGCAGCAGATGGACGTAAACCGGCAGCCCGATGGCAGCCGCTCCGGCGAGAAACCATGGCGTGAGGAAACCCAATTAACTTCTCCTCTGGCGGATCGCGAGGTAGTTGCGCAGGCCCTGATCGAGCGGTTTGGAAGTGTCCATGAAGACGTATTCCAGACCGGCGGCAGCGGCTTTGTCGGCCAGCAGTTTGCGGTGATTGCCCATCTTGTCGCGATACTCGTTGCGCGCGTATTCGGGAGAAATTTCCATGGCCGTGTCGTCTTCGCTGTCGAGCAGGAGAACGGGGTCGCGAAACTTCGGCGCGATTTCGTTGGGGTCCAGCAGGTGGAACATGATCACTTCATTGCCGCGATACCGCAGCGGCTCAATTACTTTGATGATTTCCGTTGGATCGGCGTAGAAATCCGAGAACACCACCACGATGCCGCGGCGGCGCAGGAATTCCTGGAAATGCGTGAAGGGTTTTGTGAAGTTGGTGCGCGCGCCCCCTTCCGCCTGCTCGATGGCATGCAGCAGACGCATGAGTTGACCCTGGCGGGTGGAAGGCGGGATGTACGTTTTCACGTCTTCGTCGAAGACAATCAGGCCGCTGGCATCCCGCTGCTGCGACGACATATAGACCAGCGAAGCCGCCATGTACCGCGCGTAATCCAGCTTTGAAATATTGGCTGACTTATAAGTCATCGACGCGCTGGCGTCGAGCAGCACCAGAAGCTGGGAGTTGGTTTCGCCTTTGAAGCGCTTCAGGTAGATCCGCTCGGTGCGGGCGTAGACATTCCAGTCCACATGGCGCAGGTCGTCGCCTTCGGTGTACTGGCGATACTCGGCGAACTCCTGGCTGAAGCCGAAGCTCGGCGAGCGGTGCAGGCCGGCGACAAAACCATCCACCACGGTCTTGGCGACAAGATCGAGCGAAGAGATGGACGCAAGGACCTGAGGATCGAGAAAGCGCTGCAGCATTTAGATCGCTTTGGGCAAAACCGCTTAGTCTCGGGGCGCGGGCTTTTGCTGCAGAATCTGACGGAGCACGTCGTCGGGCGTCACGCGGTCGGATTCGGCATGGAAGTTCAGCAGAATGCGATGGCGGAGGATCGGGATGTAAAGTTCCCGCACGTCTTCGAAGCTGACGTGGAAACGGCCTTTCATGAGAGCGCGGGCCTTGGCGCCCAGCACCAGGAACTGCGCCGCGCGGACGCTGCCGCCGTAGTTGACGTACTTCTTCACGACATCCGGGGCGGAGGGATCTTTGATACGCGTGGCGCGCACCAGTTCGATGGCGTGTTTGGCCACCGTCTCGGCGATGGGCGTCATGCGGACCAGTTGCTGGAAATCGAGCAGTTCTTCGGCGGAGGTAATGGGATCCGCCTTCGCCACGTGCGTGGTGGTAGTCAGATCCACCACCTTCAGTTCTTCGTCAGCCGACAAGTAGTCGAGCATGATGTTGAACAGAAAACGATCGAGCTGCGCTTCGGGCAGCGGGTAAGTGCCTTCGAGTTCGATGGGGTTCTGTGTCGCCAGCACGAAAAACGGCGCGGGAAGCTTGTAATGATGGCCGCGCACCGTGCAGGCGCGTTCCTGCATGGCTTCGAGCAGCGCGGACTGCGTCTTGGGCGGCGTGCGGTTGATTTCGTCCGCCAGCAGAACGTTGGCGAAGACCGGCCCCTGTACGAAGGTCCACGTGCGGTGCCTGGTGGTGGGATCTTCCTCGATAATGTCCGTGCCCGTAATGTCGGTGGGCATCAGATCGGGCGTGAACTGGATGCGCTTGAAGAGCAGACCCAGCACTTCCGCCATGGTGCGGACAAGCAGGGTTTTGGCGGTGCCAGGCAGCCCGGTGATCAGGCAATGTCCGCCGACAAACAGGCCAATGCGGACCTGTTCGATAACTTCTTCCTGACCGACGATCACACGCTGCACCTGCCGAACGATCTCGGAATCGACTTCGCGAAAACGTGTGATGCGGGCCCGGAGAGCGTCCGGCGCGAGCTGAGGGGTAACGGTTGTGGACATTAGTTTAGTTTTTCGGGCCTTCGCCGCTCAGTTCGAGCAGCAGCTTCTGGGCGGGCCGAAAATCCGGCGCCGCTTCGAGTGCGGTAAGGGCTTCCTCTCTGGCCTTGTCTCCCAGGCCCTGGGCTTTGTACGCCTTTGCAAGATTATAGTGGCTGCCCGCTACGTCGATCGGGTGGAGGGCGACAAGGGCTCCGAACTCGCGCACCGCCAGAGCCGCGTCGTTGCTCGCCAGATACAGAGTGCCCAGTTTCTCATGCAGATCCTGATCCAGCGGATTCACAAAGTTCAGGCGGTCGAGAGCGGCTTCCGCTTCTTTCAGTCTGCCCTGGCCTTTGAGCAGTTCCGCGTATTTCTTGATCGCGTCGGCGTCGCGGCCGCTCTGTTTCGAATACTTCGCATACTCGTCGAGCGCGCAGGCCTTGTCCTCTTTCGCAAGGCAGGCTTTGGCCACAATCACGTACGGGTTACCCGCTTCCACGTAGTCCGGATAGAAGAATTCCAGCGCGCGGCCTTTGGCGATGAGTTCGTCGTTGTTGGGAGTCGCGGCGCGGGCCAGCTTATTGAGGTCGCCCAGCCCGGCGGTCCACTCTTTGAAGTTCTTCACCGTGACTTCGGTGTGCTTTTCCACTTCCGCCAGAAAAGCTTTGTCGAAGGCTTCCGGTTCCATCTTTAACTGCTCGCGAATCACGTCCACGGTGGGCCGGTTTTTCGCGAACTCCTTCGCCATGTCGAGCAGTTTCGATTCGCCGAAATGCTCCGCGATGTAGTCGCACATCTGGCCGGCTTCGAAGTAGGACACGATTACCTGCGCGGGGAATTTCGGATGCACGAAGCCGCGATCGATCTCGGATACCGGCAGCAGCTTTTTATCGCGAATGGCCGCGATGATGTCGGGGGTGATCCGGTCGCCCCAGTCCGGCGTGGTCGCGGTTTCTTCGTGAACGGCGAGACCTTCGGTGAACCAGCGCGGGACGCGATCGTTGGTGAGCGTCAGGATGTACACGTGGCTGAGTTCGTGCCACAGCGTGCTGGCCCAGTGGAACTCTCCGGGCTTGCGGCCGGAAGGGCTGTCCATCGCGACCACGTCATTGAACGTGACACCCAGTGCGCCCAGGCCAGGCAGACCCATGGTACGGACGGCGAAATCCTCGTGATTCGGATAGACTTCCACCTGAATCGGCCGGTTCAGTTTGAACTGGTACTTCTTCTCGTACACGGCCATCGCGCGTTTCATCTCCGCCTCGAAATAGGGGCGCAGCGCTTCGGCTTCTTTCGAGTGGAGCACCAGAATGGTGGTGGGCGTCTTAAAGGTCTTGAACTCTTTATACGTGTCGAGCAGTTTCAGGGAATTCCGGGTGGCCGCGTTGCTGGAATGGTCTTTGTTATAGGCGAGTTCCAGTTCTTTGTAAGCCTCATCGCTCTGCCCAAGGCGCATCAGATTGACGCCCAGTTCAGAGTGCGCGGTCCAGAGTTCCGGATCCGCCGCGATGGCTTTCCGGTAGTACGCGATGCCGTCTTCATAGCGGCGATTGATGATGAAAAAGTGCGCGACCGTCTCGAAACCTTTGGCCCGGTTTCGGAGCTTCGCGGTCCAGGTGGAATCGTGGTCTTTCAGGAGGTCGATCGCGGTATGTACCGCGATTGCCTGCACGTCCGCGGGGTCGACGGAGAGAGCCGCATCCGCCTCTTCCCCCGCCTTTTTCGGGTCGTCGTCTTCAAGGGCGATTCGTGCCTTCAGCGCGTGCGCTTCGTGCAGTTTCGGATCGAGTTCGAGAGCTTTGTCGGCGGATTCATTCGCCTTGCCGCTGAACTGCTCGGCCAGTACGGTCGCCAGTCCCAGATGCGCGCGGGCGTTCTTCGGATCGATTTCGATGGCTTCACTGAAGAGCTTTACGGCCTCTTCCGGGTCATAGCGCTCGAAGAAGAACTGGCCGTAGCGGACACGATAATCCGCGTTCTTGGGATTCGCCGCGATCAGCGCGTCGAACACTTTCACGGCGCTCTGGTATTCGTGCGCCTTCCAGAGTCTCTCCGCCTCGCCCAGGGTCTGGGCGTTCAGGCGCGCGATTTCGAACAGAACCAGCAGCACCGGCGTGAGAGAAAGGCGCATCACTTTTCGATCTGCTCCTGCGTTCTCGCCAGTTCCAGCAGCAGAGCGCCGATCTGGCGTTTATAGTCGTCCGGCGCCATCAGATCCTTCTGGTATTTGAGCGCGTCGATCTTGTTCTCGATGTCTTCTTTTTTCGCCACCAGCGCCTGTTTGGCGGGATCCTTCACCACCAGCGCGGCGTTGCCATACCGCACCAGCGGGAACGCCGCCGCGCGCTGCGTGTCTTCCAGTTGCGCGTGTTCCGTGGCGATCCGTTTCTGCTCGGTGAAGAATGCCGCCGTTTTGGTCTGGGCGTAACGGAACGCCTCCAGCGCCGAGACCACTTCGTTCTTATCGGAATCCGCCGCGGGGTCCCGCAGCGCTTCCACCCAGTAGCGGGCGAACAGCGTGGCGTTCTTTTCGGTGCCGTTCTTCGTCGCCGTAATCACCGTGCGGCCATCTTTCTTCAACGCCGCGGTAACGCCGCCGCTCGCGCTCGTCATATCCACCACTAACTGCCGGGTGGCGGGGATCCGGTTGAGCGCCGCCGCCAGTTCCGCGCCGGAAATATCCGGACCAGGTAAGTTGAACTTGTATTCGGCGCCGTCGAAAGTTCCATGGCCGATCATCATCAGGATGAAAACGTCCTGCGCCTTGGCATCCGAAGCGATCTTGCCCAGCACCGCCGTCATCTTCGCCTTCGTGGCCTCGGCGCCCTTCAGGGTTTCGATCACCCGATCGGTGCCGCCCACGCCGCGCAGAATTTTATCCGTATCGGTGGCCAGCAGCGCGAAGCGGGTTTCGTAATCCGGTTCGCCGCCCAGGCCCGCGACGGTAACGAAGTATGTGGTCGCGAAGGCAGGGCCCGCCGCCAGGGCGGACGCAAGAGTGAACAGAGCGAATCTCAAACAACACCCCATTTGCGGCGCAGCAGCCACTCGCCGCCGCGGATTAAGAGCACCAGCAGAAACAGAATCGGCATGTCCCAGATGTCCAGGTTGTCATGCGCCGTGATGCCCGCCTCGGAGACCGCGATCTCCGAAGGCAGACGCTTCGATTTCGCCGGCGTGTAGTAATTGCCGCTGGTATCGCTCGACAGCTTTTCCAGCAAATCTTTGTTCTGCGCGGCGCCGAAGTTCTCGGCGACGCCGTCTTCCCGCCGGAATGTCAGCGTGTCGCGCCCCACTTCCGTTTTGTCCTCACGGGCGGCCACTTCCGCCACGTAAGCGCCGGCTTTATCGGCGTTGTATTCGCCGGTATACGTGCCCGGTTCCAGCGGATCCGGTTTCAACTCAAGAACACTCGAACCGCCATCCGGCCGTGTAATGGTTGCGGTCACGGTTGCACCCGCGACCGTCTGGTATGTCTTGTCCCTGACGACGGCGCGCAGCGGCACGCGCGTTTCATCGGAGAGCACCTGATGAGGAGTAGACGCCGCCACCTGGCCAGGCGTTTCCGTCACCAGCCAGCGCAGCAACTGCTGCCAGAAGATGGCGTGGGTCTTGTCGGCGTGATCCTGCAGCATCTTCCAGCGCCACGTTCCCGCCGTGGCGAGCACCGCCGTGCGGCCGTGTCCGTAATTCTCGATCGTCAGAAGCGGCGTGGGCCGGTGGCCCGCCGGCTGCACGTTCATCAGGACGACCGCGCCGGGTTTCGGCGTTCCCAGACCGGCGTAATTCGCGATCTGCGGCATCTTCTTCCAGCGGGCGATGCTCGCCTCCCGGCCTTCTTCGATACGGGAGATGGGGCTTTCACGGCCCGCTTCGGTAATGGCGAAATCCGAGAAATCGCGCGACCAGGTCTTCTCTGCGGGCAGATGGACCGGCATCATCTCCGCCATCGGCGTGTTCGCGTAACCGCCTTCGTTCAGCGCGAACCGGCCGGCCAGAAACAGCACGCCGCCGCCACGCCGATCGGCGAAGTCACGAATCATGGCCTGTTGCGCGGGCGAGAAATAATTGGCCTCAATGCTCCCGATGATCAGGCCGTCAAACGCGAACAGGCCTTCGATCTTTGGCGGAAAGCCGTCCACCAGTTCCCCCTGCACGCCGCCCTGCTGGTAGGTTTTGTTCTGGGTGGTGCGGACGACACTGGTCAGATCGATGCTCTGATCGTCTTCCATGGCCCGGCGAATAAATTTGTATTCCCAGCGGGGCTCGCCTTCCACATACAGCACGCGCATCTTCTTCTGGGTGACGTTCACCAGACGAACCATGGCGTTGTTCTGACGGTTCTCTTCGCCGGGCGCCGGATCGATTCCCACCGTGAAACTGTGCGCGCCCGCCGCGCCGGAATTGAACTGGACGGTCTCGCTCTGCTCCACGTCGGGCTTGAGAGTGATTTCCTGTTGAGAGAGGGGCCGGCCGTTCTCGCGGACGATGAGCTTGACCTTTTCGCCGGAGTATCCATGTTGCCGGAACGCGACCCGGGCGTTGACCCGCGAGTTTGGCAGCGCCCGCGCGGGAACGGCTACCTCCTCCACTTCGATATCTTTCGCGAAATGGTCGGGCCCGAAGCCGATGGTGTGAACCGGCACCCGTAACTGCTTCAGCTGCGCGATGGTCTCGCGATCCACCCCGCCGGTGTTGTCGCCGCCATCCGTCATCAGAACAATGGCTCCCAGGGGCATGGTGCCGGCCTCGGCCGCGATGTGCTTCAGGCTTTCGCCAATGCGCGTGGCGTTGTCATCCGCCTTCAGGTTCTTCGCGTCGTCGACCCGGACGGCGTCGCGTCCGAATTCATACGTCCGGACCTGAAATTTCTTTTTCAGTTCCGGGAGCAGATCGTTGTTGAGAAGGTCTTCCGCGCTCTGCAGCCGCTGCTTGCCGTCGTCGGCAATTCCCATGCTGCGCGAGTGATCCACCAGCACCGCCACCACATTCTGCTGCGGACGCAGACGGGCGACACTGATGGCCGGTTGCCAGAGCATGAGCAACACCAACGCAATAAGCGCCGTTTGAGCCAGCCAGATCAGGGTGGAACGGGTATTGGACAGGACACTGCGCCCCTGCCGGACGTGCCAGAAAAGTCCGCCCGCCACCACGGCGAGAACCACGAACAGGAGCCAGAGCGGCCAGGGCGAGAGAAGGACCAGTTTGCCTTTGGCAAATACGGCTGGCGGATATTTGAACAGCAACTCGAACATGTTTAGCGATCCACGCTTTGCTTACTGACTGGCTGATCTTTGTCTTACCGGTCTACTCTTGTGACGTCGTCGGCCATTAAAGGTGGTGTGGAAATCATCCACCAAACAGCAACGCCGACGCAACTGTTACACACGTAAAGATTTGCATGGCTGGTCCGCCGACTGGGAGGGCCTCGGGACAGGGGAGCGCGAAAGTTCCGTTTGACGAGCGCAGGCGCATGTCCGGCTTATGGGGGTCAGCATATCACGGCGCGTGCGGAGTTCTGTTCCGCATGGCGGTCCGGGATGGACGGGAACAGGTTGCATAATAGGGACTCCTATGGCTTTCCGGCAGCCTCCGCCGCCCGGCCCCGCGGCGCAGCGCAACTACTGGCTCCGTGTTCTGACGTCGCCTGTTCTCGCGTGTTTGGCGCTATTCGCGCTGAACGCCTATATTTGCCGGGAACTCTTCCACATCGGGTACATTGGCAATCTGGATTCGAACGAAGGCGCCTTTGTGGCGATCAGCCGCTTCTATCGCGAGCACTTCGCGGACCAGCGCTGGTTTCCGTTCTTCAACACCGGCATGCCGATTGAAAACGCCTACCAGCCTTTGTTGCCGGTAGCGGCGGCGGTGGCGGGCTGGCTATCGGGCTGGAGCGTGGAACATGCGTTTCATTTCGTTCTCGCCCTGGCTTACTGCCTCGGTCCGGTCACGCTTTTCTGGTTCGCTTGGGATTGGTCCCGGTCCGCCACGGTCGGGATGGTTGCCGGTCTGGCGTACTCGCTGCTCTCGTTTACGGAACTGCTGATCCCGACTCTCCGGGTACAGACCGAAGGAGGCCACTGGGCGCCGATTCGGTTGTATTATCTGATCCACTACGCCGAAGATCCGCATCAGGCGGCGGTCGCTCTTTTTCCTCTGGCGCTGTTGTTCCTGCGGCGGGCAATCGTCTATCGGACGCCCGGCAGCCGGGTGGGAGCCATCGTCTTCTCGGGCGCCGTCGTGCTGACAAACGGCTTCGGGATGATGGATCTCGCCCTGGGTGGACTCTGCATCGTGCTGGCGCTTCGCCGGGGATTCGGCACGCTGGCCGCGACCGGGCTGGCGGCGTACCTGTGGGTGAGTCCCTGGCTGCCCCCTTCCCTGCTCGCGCTGATCCGCAAAGACCAGTGGACGACCGGACAGCACTTCCGCAACAGCCAGCCGATGCAGTTCCTGCTGGCGGGCATGCTGCTTGCGATGGCGCTGATCTGGTTCGCCACCCGCCGCCTGCAGCCTCTTGAACGCTTCAGCGCCCTGTTCGCGCCCTGGATGTGCGTTTTTCCCATGGCGTTTTTCCTTTACGACATCACCCTGGTGCCGCAGAGCGGCCGGTATCAGATCGAACTGGAGCTGGCGATGAGTCTGCTGGCGGGCTGGATTTTCGCGCGGCTTTGGGGACACTCCGGGCGCGCGGGGCGAATCCTTCTGGCCGTGCTGGTCCTGGCGGCGGGTTTTCAGCAGACGAAGGTTTACCGGCGCTTCGCGCGTGGCCTGATTCGCCCCGTGGAAATCACCAGCACCATCGAATACAAAGTGACGCACTGGCTGGACCGCAATATGCCCGGCCAGCTGGTCATGATCTCCGGCGACGTGGAGTACCTCTATAACGTCCTTTCGAACAACCCTCAACTGGGTGGTGGCCACGAGCCCCAGGTGCCGAACTGGATGGACCGCGTCGCCATTTTCAGCATCTACACGGGTGGCGGTGCGCCGGAAAAGGAAGGCGAATCCGCTCTCCTTTGGCTGAAGGCTTTCGGCGCTCAGGCCGTCTACGTGCCGGGGGAAAAGTCGCGGGAAAACTACCATCCCGTCGTCCACCCGCACAAGTTCGATGGCCTGCTTCCGGTCCTGTGGCATGAGGAAGACGACACGATTTTCGCCGTACCCCAGCGTTCGAAGTCCCGCGCGCATGTGGTTCCCCGCGGGGCGCTGGTGGCGCGGCAACCGATTCACGGACTGGATCAGGAGGCCGCGCGCGTTTTCGTGGCGGCACTGGACGACCCCGCTCTGCCGCTGGCGGAGCAGACCTGGCAGGGCAACGCGGCTTTCACGGTGCGCGCGCCGGTGCGAAGCGGGCAGGTAGTGTCCGTCCAGATGAGCTATTTGCCGGGGTGGAAGGCGACCGTGAACGGACATGCGGTTCCGGTTCGGGGCGACGGGCTGGGCTTACTGGTGATGGAGCCCGATTGCGACGGGGCGTGCGAGATTCATGCCTGGTACGGGATGACGACGGAGGCCTGGTTCTGCCGGATCGCGAGTCTGCTCGTTTCGCTCGGCCTGGCCGCGATGCTCTTCCGGCAACGTCAGAACTCGCCGGTCAGCGCCGCCTGAGCGGCATCGAACAGTTCGAGTTGCAGCGGCCGGCGAAGACGCGCCGCCAGTTTCGCGCTCTCCGAATCGCCGGCGGGATCCCATTCTTCCGCGGCGATCAGAAACGGCAGCGCTTTGCGGACCGACACGCGCAGCCGCCGCAGGTCTTCCATGGTCACCTTATGGAACCGCCGGAGACGCAGGATCCGGTCCGCGTTCTTCAGGCCGAGGCCGGGAACCCGCAGCAGGGCTTCCCGGGATGCCGCGTTGACGTCCACCGGGTAAAAGTCACGATGCCGCAACGCCCAGGCGAGTTTGGGATCCTGCTCCAGCGAGAGGCTCCCGTCGTCCTCGGTGGCCAGCTCGTCCGGCGTGAAATCGTAGAACCGGAAGAGCCAGTCGGCCTGGTAGAGACGATGCTCCCGCAACACCGGCGGGCGAACCGTCGCCATGCCCGGCGCGGCGTGATCGATCGGGGAAAAGCCCGTATAGTAGACGCGGCGCAGGTCGTAGAGTCCATACAGGGCCGCGGCTTTCGCGAGGATGTCGCGATCGGTTGCTGCCGTGGCGCCCACCAGCATCTGCGTCGTCTGACCCGAAGGAGCGAAGGCGGGCCGGGGTCCGTCGCGACGCCGCGAGGCGCGGGTTTCGAGCACCTGCCGGTGAATCGTGGCCATGGAATCCTCGATCGCCTGATGGGTCTTGGCCGGAGCGAGCTGAACCAGATCTTCGGCGCGGGGCAGTTCGATATTGGCGCTGAGGCGATCGGCATACCGGCCGGCCAGGGACAGCAGTTCGGGAGACGCGCCCGGCACGGCCTTCAGATGGATGTAGCCGCCGAACTGCTTTTCTTCCCGCAGCAGCCGGGCTGCTTCGATCATCTGCTCCATCGTGTAATCCGGGCTTTGCAGCACACCGGAACTCAGAAACAGGCCCTGTATGTAGCCTCGGCGGAAGTAATCCATCGTGAGATCCGCGATCTCAAGGGGCGTAAACAGCGCCCGTGGCGGATCGTTGCTCACACGGCTCACGCAATACGCGCAGTCGTAGATGCAGTAGTTGGTGAGCAGAATTTTCAGCAGGGAGACGGCGCGGCCCTCGGAACCACGCGTCTTCGCGATTCCGGGTGTATCGGGAGAAGGCGCCTGGTCGCGACCGGCGCTTGCGCAGGAGGCGTCGTATTTCGCGGCGTCGGCCAGAATCGCGAGCTTTTCCCGCACTTCCATCTTCGTTACCGTTCCCGCAGAGCGCGGTATTTTCGCAGCAGTTCGTACAGAACGATGCCGCCCGCCGTCGCGACATTCAGGGAGTGTTTGATGCCGAGCATCGGAATGCGGACATGCGTATCGGCCAGCGCGGCGACTTCCGGCGTCAGCCCGTCCGTCTCATGCCCGAAAAGAACGCACACGGGAAAACGCGGCTTCCAGTCGAAAAGATCGACGGCATGGACACTCGTCTCGATGGCGGCAATCTCGTGACCCGTTTGACGCAGTTTCTCAATCAGGCTCACCGGTTCGCGTGTGTGATGCCACGCCATGGTTTCTTCGGCGCCCAGGGCGGTTTTCGTGATCATATTCTGCGGGGGGTAACCGGTGATTCCCGCCAGATACAGCATTTCGATTCCCGCGGCGTCACTGGTTCGGAAAAAGGCGCCCACGTTATAGAGGCTTCGCACGTTCTCCAGCAGGACGCTGACCGGCAGGGGACGGATGTCCTCGTAAGCGGCTGCGGCGCTCGTAACCCGAAACGGAACCCGGCTGTCCATTACCCGAACATACCTGAAACCCGAACATAACTGAAACCGGGGGCCGGACCTGGAGCATCGTAAGGAGTACCTTCGGGGAAGCGCTAGAATAAAGGATCTGCATGCTGTCGATTGTTGTACCAATTCATAATGAAGAGCATTCGATCCTCCCCCTGTACGACCGGCTCACATCTGTTCTGGTGAAGGTGGCACGGCCTTACGAGATCCTCTTCATCGATGATGCGTCCACCGATCGCAGCTACGAACTGCTCGCCAATCTGGTGCAAACCGATTCCCGTCTCAAAGTGATCCGCTTGCGGCGGAATTTCGGGCAGACCGCGGCACTTTCCGCCGGTTTCCACGAAGCCCGGGGCGAAGTGGTGATCGCCATGGATGGCGATTTACAGCACGCTCCCGAAGATATTCCGGCGCTTCTGGTGAAGATCGACGAGGGTTACGACATCGCCAGCGGGTGGCGCAAAGAGCGCGTGGACAACGCGCTTACGCGGAAGATTCCGTCGCGCATCGCCAACTGGCTGATGTCGAAGGCGTCCGGTATCGATCTGCGCGATTTCGGCACCACCTTCAAGGCGTACCGGGCGGAGGTGCTGAAAGATGTGCATCTCTACGGCGAACTGCACCGTTTTATTCCCGCGCTGGCCAGCTTTTACGGCGCGCGCGTGGTGGAAGTGCCGATTCAGAACACTCCCCGGGCCTCCGGCGAGTCGCACTACGGCCTGAGCCGGACGTTCCGGGTGCTTTTCGATATTCTGACCATCCGGTTTCTGCTGAAATACTTCACCCGGCCCATGCACTTTTTCGGCGCGATCGGTCTTGCCGGAACCGCGCTGGGGTCGCTGATGCTCGGCTACTGCCTTCTGGTGAAGCTTTGGTGGCGTCTCGATATTATTGCCGAGCACGGTCCGATGATGATTGCCGGTGCGCTGCTTTTGCTCGCCGGGCTGATGATGTTCAGCACCGGGCTGATCGGCGAACTGGTGATGCGGACGTATTTCGAGTCCCAGAATCGGCGCATCTACGCGGTTCGCGAGATTCTCACGCAGAAACGCCGGGAAAAAGTCGACGAACGCCGGTAATTGAAGTCCTTAATCCACGAATTCCGTGGCGCGCTGCCAGCGATCCTCGAAGAGATGCTTCATGGCTTCGCCCAGGCCGGCGTGATCGAAGACCAGTGAAGTCCACGTGGGCTTGCTGATGACCGGATCCAGCAGGGCGATCATGCCGCCGCGGCCATCGAAGAGAGCCAGTTTCAGAGGCAGCGAAGAAGCCTCGCGGATCTCCACTCCCGCCGCCGCGTATTCGCTTAGTCTCTGCCGGTGCAGTGTATCCAAGGTGCCGGATTCGATCAGCAGCCGGCAGGACACCCCGTTCAGCCGCGCCTGTCGCACCAGCATTTCGTCGAGCGGATCCACGGCATAGGGCGGCCGGGAAAATTCCAGATATTCGTGCTTTACATCACCTAACATTCGGCGATATTCCGAGGCTGTTTGCGTCGGTTCAGAAATAATCCGCAGGAAATCCAGTGTGCCGCGTCCGCCCTTGCCTTCCGAGTACAGACTGCCGAGATCGTCCATCAGGTTGCTGGCGGAGCGAGCCTGGTCGGTCAGTTCGTGTTCCAGCAGTTGCCGTTTGCGGGCCAGATAAGCCGGAATGGCGAGGTTCGGTTCCACCGCGGAAAACAACTTGGTGCGGTCCTGGACCACCAGCGCGAAACCCTTCTCGACCAGACTGTCGAGCACTTCGTAGATCTTTTGTCGCGGCACGTGCGAGCGCGGAGCCAGTTCCAGAGCCTTGAAGCGGGAGTGCCCGAGCAGCACCAGATAGGTTCGCGCTTCATAGGCATTGAGTCCGAGCTGCTGCAGTCCGCGCCAGAACCGCTGGAATTCGATCTCCGCAAGATCCTTCGTCATTTTTGTCTTTTCAACTCTATCCGATGGCGAGTCGTGCGGCGGAGCGGGTCCGAAAGCCCCGGAAAATCCGGCCGTTCGGAGCCTTGTGTCTTGACAATCTTCGGACTATAACTCTACACTTGTGTAGAAAAGTACGGGATTGTTATATTCCGTGTTCTTCAAAGGCTTTTCCAGTAATCAAAAGCGCAGTCAGCGACCGTATTGTGCCCACTATTCGCATCGTTATAGTCGATGACAATAGCCTGTTCCGGGATGGCCTTGCCAAACTTCTCGAAGAGCAGCCGGATCTTCAGGTAATTTCGTCGGCGGATAACGCGCAGATCGCGGCCGATCAGGTCCGTAAGTCCCGCCCCGATATCGTTCTGCTCGGCTGGCCCGCCAGCAGCCCGAACAGCCAGAAAGTTTTTCACGCCATCCAGGAGGGCAAGCTTCTCACCCGCGTCATCATGCTGGTTGCCGACGACGCGAAGGAAGATTTCGTGGAAGCCGTAAGACAGGGCTGCTGCGGTATCGTTCCGAAGCAGACCTCCACGGAATTACTGCTGAAGAGTATTCGCAAGGTGCATGCGGGGGAGTTCTGGCTGGACCGGCTGACGACCGCCGACGTGATCCGCAAGCTGGCGAAGAAGGGCGGCGGCAACAACGGCCCTTCGGCGCGGCTTGGCGTGCGGGACCAGAGTTCCGCTCTGAGTCAGCGGGAGCGCGAGATCGTCGTGCTGGTGGCGCAGGGCTTTAAGAACAAGGAAATGGCGGAGCGGATGTTTATCAGCGAACAGACCGTCAAAAACCATCTGCACAATATCTTCGACAAGCTGGGCGTTTCCGATCGTCTGGAACTCGCCCTTTACGCGATCCACCACAACCTTCACGAAGGCTGAGCGGTCTATTCGCGCGGCGCGATGCCGAGCGCCCGCATTTTCCGGTACAGATTGCTTCGTTCCAGCCCGAGCAGTTCCGCGGTGCGCGTCACGTTCCCGTTTGCCTCTTCGAGTTTCCTCTGGATGTAATCCCGCTCGGCCGCCTCCCGAACATCCTGCAGGCTTCCATAACGTTCCTGGGTGCGTTCTCCCGTTACTTTCCGCGGAAGTTGCAGCGGGATATGTCTGGCATCGATGCGGCTCTGCTGGTGAAGGATCACGATGCGCTCAATCAGATTCCGCAATTCGCGCACGTTCCCAGGCCAGTGGTACTCCTGTAAGAGCTCGATTGCCTGCGGAGTGAGTTCCTTCGGTTTGCGCCCGTAGGCGCGGGCGAACTCATCCATGAAGTAATTGGCGAGAGTGGGAATGTCCTCCTTGCGTTCCCGCAGCGGCGGCATATGGAACGGAATCACATTCAGCCGGTAGAACAGGTCTTCCCGGAAATTGCCCTTATCGATCTCTTCTTCCAGATTCTTATTCGTCGCCGCGACCACCCGAACGTCCACCCGAATCGATTCGTGCGCGCCGACCGGCTCAAAGCGCTGCTCCTCGAGCGAGCGAAGCACCTTGGCCTGCGTGCGAAGACTCATGTCGCCGACCTCGTCCAGAAACAGAGTGCCGCCGTCCGCCTTCTGGAATTTGCCGATCTTGCGTTCGTGAGCGGAAGTGAAACTTCCCTTCATGTGTCCGAAGAGTTCGCTCTCGATCATATCTTCCGGGATCGCCGCGCAGTTGACCTCCACGAAGGGAGCGGAAGCGCGGGGACTCATCGCGTGCAGCGCATGCGCCACCAGTTCCTTGCCGGTGCCGCTCTCGCCGAAGATGAGGACGCGGCCGTTGGTGCTGGCCATCAGCGCAAGCTGCTGCCGCAGCGCCTTCATGGGCACGCTGTCGCCAACGATATTGGAGGGTGTATTGGCCGACTCCCTGAACTGCTCGTTCTGGATGCGCAGGCGCCGGTGTTCGACGGCGTTTTTCAGGACCACCAGGACACGATCGATGGAAAGCGGCTTTTCGAGGAAGTCGTAAGCCCCCAGCTTGGTTGCTTTCACCGCGGTCTCGATGGTGCCATGGCCGGAGATCATGATGACGATGGGCCGGTCCGCCGCGGGAATGCGCTGCACGCGGCTGAGCGTCTCCAGGCCGTCCATGCCGGGCAGCCAGATATCGAGCAGCAGGACTTCGTAGACGGCGCCCGCCAGAGCTTCGAGGCAGTCCTCCCCGCTCGCGGCGACATCCGGCGCGTAGCCCTCATCGCGCAAGGCGCCGCTCAGGGACTGGCGAATGCCCGGTTCATCGTCGACGATCAGGATGCGGGGAAGAATCATGGTTATGTCTCAAACCGGCGGCGAGGGCGCCGGTTACGAAATCAGTGCCGCCCCGCTGAGCACGGTCTTCTGTTCTTCGGAGAGAGCGGCAGGCACTTCAACGGTAAATCTCGCCCCACATGGTTTATTGTCCTCGACGCGTATATTTGCGTCGTGCTCGGCGAGAATGTGGCTGACGATGGCCAGGCCCAGACCGGTGCCGCGGTCTTTGGTCGAAAAGTAGGGCAGGAAGAGTTTCTCTTTCTGATCGGGAGTGATGCCGCAGCCGGAGTCGGCGATTACGATCTCGACGTTCTCAGCCACTCCGTGGCGCGTCGTCACCTGCAGTCTCTTCACCAGCGAGTCCTGCATGGCCTCCGCCGCGTTGTCCACAAGGTTCACCACGACGCGCTTGAACTGTTCGGTGTCGAGGCAGACGGGCGGGAGATCGGGCGCGAGACGGAGATCCAGCTCGACGCCGTCCAGCCGGCCTTCGAACACGCTCATCGCCATCGCGACCACTTCATTGAGATCGCAGACGACAGGCCGAGCGGCGGGCAGACGGGAAAATTGCGAGAACTCGTCCACCAGCCTCTTGACCGAGGCTGTCTCTTCGAGGATGGTGCCGGCGCACTCGCGCAGCAGATGCTCCACTTCAGAGGGCAGAGCGACGCGGTTCAGTTGCCGGAGAATCCGCTCGGCGGAAAGGGCGATCGGCGTCAGCGGATTGCGGATCTCATGCGCCACGCGGCGCGCCACTTCGCTCCAGGCGGCTGCCTTCTGGGCGCGCAGCAAGTCGCTGGTGTCTTCAATGACCACGACGAAACCGGAGTTGCGACCCCGCTCCACCGCGGCCACGGTAACCGCTAAATGCAGAGTTTTCGAAACGGTGCGGACATCGAGTTGTTGTGCCGCCAGGCCGGTGCGGCGGGCCCGGTTCATCAGATAACGAATCTCGGCGGAGTCTTCTTTCGAGAAGAGGTCGTCCAGGCGGGATGCCGCACGGGCGTTCGATTCCGACAGCATCTCGTCCAGCGCTTTGTTGACGCGGCGGACGGCGCCGGAGGCGTCGAGCGAAATGATGCCGGTGGGAATACTTTCGAGAATCGCTTCGGTAAAGCGCCGGCGGGCTTCCAGTTCGGAACGGTTGGCCTCGAGATCCGCAGTCATGCGGTTGAAGCCGCCCACCAGCTGGGCGAGTTCATCCATGGCTCGCATTTCCACGCGGTGGGCCAGGTT